>JAABUP010002312.1_pt1 | contig 37344 bp, 49 predicted proteins | sample 5559201 | NCBI WGS metagenome assembly JAABUP01 (sample SAMN10711887, study PRJNA513373) | rock metagenome | isolation source: Antarctica rocks | place: Antarctica
AATATGGTAGGAGTCCTCAAGTACGTTGCGAGTGCACTTCACCATCCAGTGCCAAGACTGCAGTTATGTCGATCCTACTGCCACCAGGAGGCCTGCCATGATAGTGTATGGTCCTCACAAGAATGCTGCAACAGATGCCTTGCCGCAGGTTCCGTGTGCGCTGCTATGCTCTGCTAGTGGTGATGTCCCCAAGGCAGGTCTGCAGCTTTGCGTCTCAGAACTACACCCGTTCGCTGGAACCCGCTGACACAACACTGCTGCTGCTGCTGCTGCTGCTGCTGTTGCTGCTGATGCGCCTGCCGTACAGCTGCCTTCTGAGCCCTTGCCTTTTGTCGCTGCCTGCTTTTGGTTCTGGGCGACAGTGAGGAGGCTGGTGTTGAGTCTGCTTGCAATTGTTGTTGCACCTGTGATGGAGCCCTGTGCTGGTACACATGCGAGGTGGCTAGGTCATATCATCACTACATTTCATGCATGATGTGTGCTGCCGCCAGACCAGCTGCCAGACCAGCTTCCGGCAAACCTGAGCCAGCCATGGGTTCACCCAGTATACACAAACTTGTCAACATTGCAGCCAATTCTTGTGGGCTGAAGCTTTGGTTTTCCGTTTTGCTGTGTGTAGCACCAGCACAAAGCAGGCAGTGTACCGGCCTGCAGGAATCTCATCGCCATCTTCTTCTGCTCGTCGCCTGTCAACATGCTCAAATGCCGGAATGTACTGTATTTCAAGGCTGTCTTGTTCAAGAAGCCTGTGTATTCTATACGTTTGCTTCTCACTCCTGCAGACAGGCCTTTGGTGAGACCAACATGCCAGCTCTCTTGCATCCAGGCAAGCATTGGGGACCTGCACTCAAAGATGCTGCATGTTCTGCTCATTGTACATGCTTGAGACAATCCAACAACGGGAACAGCACTCAACAGCTGCCTTCAGCACGTGACATACCTCCAAACAATCGTCTGTTTCCACAAGCCCTCTGTTCAGTCCTCACACATACCTTTGGCTAGGGCATTCTGTACGATCTAAATGTATCCAGCATGCGTTGACCCAGTCAGCAAAGGCATTGCTTGTCATTGTCTTGTGCACAGTCAGCAAGTCGTGGGCATCCTTCAGGTCTACACCACACTGAGCACCTGTCTCCCTGATGATATCCTTTGTCAACTCCACCTTGCCCTTTGCATCAAGATTTCTGGGACAAGACTCTTCTTTGGCCTCAAAAATGAAGCGCATGAAGGTAAAGGGTACTGCAAAGCCACGTGGTGGTAAACGAAAATTGGGCAGGCATGTTTTCTCGAAGTTTCTTATTTTGGGCGATATCTCTCTTATTTCACATTTAGACTTCAAATAGGGTTTTTTTGTACGACGTAGACACATTTTAGGAGAGACATTAGGACTGCTTCTCCTAAACAGAAAGCAGCATCAATGGCGTTGAATAAATGCAACAGGTCAACAGCTTAGATATGATGTATCATACATTGAGCAACAGCTTACATATGATGTATAATATAATTGACAGCACAGTATATGATGAAGAAGAGTTGTTCACTCATGATGCTTGACTGCAGGTGGCAGGTTCAGAAGTCCAAGTGCATCACAGGGATGGCAGGGCGATGCAGCACAATGACTGCTGACTCACCGCTGATGCGTCACAAATTGTGCAGTCAACTGGCCTTGCACAACGCGCTCTGCATGCAAAACGTTTGTCTCAGACTCTGCCTCATCAAAATGGTCTCCAGTGGTATCTTCATGTTGCCTGACATTAGGTGATGGACTAAATGCATCAGGGCCCTTGGCCTGCACCTCACGATGCTGACAGTTGTCGACCTGATGAGGTTGCACCATCAATCATTCAACAAAACAGTTCAACAAAACAGCCAATGCATGCTTCATGCTGCTCATGATCATGCAGCTGCTCATGCACCTTGGGTCTGCCATGTCACATGATGGAAACTGTTGGAACAGCTGCAGTCTAGCAACATCAGGTTCACCACAACATTGCAGCCCTCAAACTGAGTGACAAAGGGTAGTCACAACACAATAGTTTAGTTGGCTTCTAGGCACACCAAGCATTACAACATTCATTTTGATTAAGGAAACACACCTGGCATTCTGGATCACTTATCCAGTTCTGCCAGTCCATCATTCCAAACTAATTGTTAGCCCAGGCCTTTGGTGGCTTATCTGCCATGTCTTTGACCATAGCATTGTTCGTAGGTGCATAGGTTCATCCATAGGGGCTGACAGCCTGCAGAAAGCGCCAAATTGGTGAGCATTTTTACTCATTGCTCACAAACTGTGCTGCAAAAAAACAAGGCTGATTTTGGTTGAGCTGAGACAAATGGAAACCAAAACAACAAAGCCGAGAGCAAAGTATGTTCAAAGAAACACCATCTGCAAGGCAAAACAAAGTTCTGACGGGCCTTTGGAACCACCTTTTCTTACCTCACACAAGCTTCTGTCACCTCACAGCATTCACAGAGCTCCTGGAAAAATTCATCAAGCTGCTGCTGCAGCATGCAGCATGGAGACGCCATGCCTGGAGACTCAGCAGGCACCGTAACAAAATAGTTTTCTGAGGACAACTCTTGGTTGCACTGAAGTTTCAGCTTTTCTGCAGTGCATCATACAGTATTGCAAATAGCTCTTGTACAGGTGCCATGCTGTATGGAAGGGCAGCATGGGCAGTGAGCACAAACATGCCACATGGAGGTGCTATATGTAATTCAAGATGCAGATCACAAAGCACACATGCATTAGTCAGCTAGCATTACCAGACGCCTTGCGCTTGCGTCTTTTTTGCGCTTGAAGCTTGCTCTTGGAAGCTTGCTGGATGGACGGACGGATGGGTGGATGGATGGATGGATGGATGGATGGATGGATGGATGGATGGATGGATGGATGAATGAATGAATGAATGAATGCTAGTCACATCGTCACGGTGAATGGTTTGACGCCTGATCACGTGCAAGAAGCACAAGAGTTGACGCTGGACTGTGACCTATCGGCGCTTGTCTAGAACCCGCGCAGCACACCCTTGCGCTTTTCCCGTTGGAGCGCAGCCGTGGCGTTGCGACTCGGCTGCAGCTCGACCACTACAAGTGTCAGCTGAGATCGAAGCTGTCGCTCTCTTCTCTGCTCACACAGCGGGACCCTGGGTCTAAAGACTCCAGCAAGGTCGCTTGGCTGGTCGAAACCGAAGCAGAAATGTATCTCGGAACTATGTGGTGGATCGTCCTGGTCATTTTCGCAACCGCAGTGGTAAGCCAAATCCAGACAGGCGCTGCCCTTGCGACCTTGGCTTTACACGTGCCATAACTACATTTGTGTCATAAACTGAGTGCATTTGCTGCCGGAAGAGAGCTGAACTTGAAATGGGGCTGATGTCTGCAGGTTGTCAGTGTGTGCACATTCCTGTTACAGTGGGGGGGTTGCTGTGTACAACACACAGATCACACAGGAACCCATGTGCGAGTGCAAATTGGATGGGGTTATGGCTTTGATATGCATAGAGGACGTCACATGCTGGAAGGTCTGAGTCATAGCAGCACAAAAATACCGTGTTAGTGCTTAGTCCTGTTATATTCCACAGAGGCCTCATGCGTGGCTGTGTTTCTTCACTGGCAAACTGCTGATGGTAAATTGCTGATGGAGGTTTTGTTTACAGAGGCAAGGCGACAGCGTCATGAAGCCAGGCAGCAAGCGTTGATAGCAAATCAGCCCAAGGGATTGCCACCTCATGTGTTGAATCATCTGTCCTCTTTTACCCTTACTAACACAGATGGGCACAGCACCAATGATCTTGATTGCACAATTTGTCAGGAAGACCTTTGCCAGGAGAAAGTCACCTCACTGCCATGTGGACACATGTTCCACAAGAGGTGTATCAGGACTTGGCTTAAGAGAAAAGCTACATGCCCAACGTGAGCTTTGCAAACATGTCCACTGCTGACCTGTGTTGTGTATCATGGCAAGTACAGATGTGTGTGTTAGTCTATGGATGCTTGTCAGAACATGTCAGGCAACCTAGCTTACAGAGTGCAAATCTCTCCTGCTGACTGAAGAGCACGAGCATGCCTTTGCAGGTGTCGCCTAGAGCTCACGGAAGAGACATTAAAAACCAAGCAGCGTCCGGCAACAGTTGTCAACCCCTTGGTGGCCCATGACATTGAGGCAGGCACAACAACAGGGTCATATAAAGAAACAACAGTGTTGAATCCTCTAGTAGCACATGCACCAGCTACCTCCCAGCTTCCTGCAGAAGAAGAGCATACTACATCTGACAGGTCATCAGAGTGCTATCAAGCACCAAACCAGCAGATACAACACCACTAGTGAGGCAACAGCTGCGTCAGCCATAGGGTGAACATGTCCCCAGCTGTCTTGGTGCCAAGCCTGTGCGCTGTCAGGATAAACAATACCGAAAGCTATAGGTCCCATAGGTAGCCCACAGGAAGCTGGTTTCAGGTAAAGCAACCTGGTCAGTGTATATCATGATGTATTCCGTGTTGATGGTCTGCAGGCTATGGCTTTTTCTGCTGTGCCTTGGTTGTGTGTTACACTCTAGATAAAGCAAACTACTGCTGCTTACAAAGCACTGATCAACACTAGAAGAAACCAACAGCTGGAGCGGCAAGGAATGATGCTGCTTCATACCTTTCCCTACAGTGTACAGACTAGCTAGATCCTTTACACACCATTTCATGTGGAAATTCTGATTGTGGATGCTCTCTTAGCAGACAGTGTGAAGGGCTCCCCACCACAGAGTGAAGCTAGGCTAGCATTGCATACATGTACCTTACAAAATCTTAAATGTTGCATGCCATATGTTGTAGCAACAAAGCATCGCAGCAGCAAGTCATGCTTTGGGACTTTGCATGGAATTCCAGTCATGTAAAGGTCTGCTGGGCGAGTATTGCTTTGCTTCCAAGTTGACATTCAATGCACTGCTTGGCTGAGCTGAAGATACAGCATCCCCTTTGGACACACTGGCAGCAGTTTCAGCTGCATCTGCAGCATCTGCTTGCTGTATAAGGAAATCCAGCCACTGGTCTGCCAGGGAGTCATCAGCAGCTTGTTTGGAACTGGAGCTGCTGAGGGACAGCGCCCCAGCGACCCTGCTGAACACACCCTTGCGAGGTCGAGTCAGGCCCACTCTGGCCTTGTCTTCATCTGCTGGCATTGCATTCAATAAGTTTTGCATGACTCATGTGTGTCAATTGCAAGTATGTGCCTGCTTGTGTTGTATAAATAAGCAGTGCCAAAGTACAGAAAAGTCAGAGATGCCACCTATGCACATCTTTGCAACGCAGCATCACCTGAGCTCATGTATAAATTGACAATCATTTCAGAAATGTCCAGCTTCAACCAAACAAAAAGCAACATGCCAAGATCATACACCTGGCTGACCTGCGTAGACTGAAGAAGCACAGAGGGAGCAAGGACTGACCTGTGAAAGCAAGAATGCGTGCCATGAGAGACAGCACCTCCTGGCTCTGGCCCTTCTCAAAGAAGGTGACCAGCAGCTTGACAACAATTCGGCGGTCAACCTGCACCAAGCCCTCGTCACTCAGGCTCTCCACTCGCCGCATGCTCTCATTCAGCGCCCTCCTCAGCATAGCAGCCTCATCCTGCACCAATGAGCCACCAGCACCTCAGTTGCACAGTGCTGCTGTGTACTAAGTTCCTAGCCTTGGACAACACATCTCATTACTTCTGGCCGGACCAGCTGTTCCCAACACATTGTTCTTGCAATGCACTGCGCAAGCTGTCAGCACCAGAATGCATTAGGCACATTTGCTGCCACACCATATCATAATTACAAATGCCATGGCCAGGTTGACCTTCTACTTGCTTACTGGCTGATTGATGTTGAAGAAGGTTAAGCATGTGCAGGCTTACCTGCAGCTGCTTCTCAATGCGTTGCTGCTCCTGGGTGCCGTTGCTGGCATCAGCAGCAAGCTGTTGGGCCTGTGCTTGTGCCTGCTGTGCTGACTGCACCTGCTGTGCAGACTGCTGCAACTGGTGCTGCAGGACGTCCACCTGGCGCTGGGCAGACCGCACCTCTCCCCTCATCCTGTCTGCTGCCTCACTCTCGAATGTCAGTTCGCCCAAGGCTGCCTGTAAAGCATCAGCTGTCCAGGCATGCTTATTTGAGCTACATCTGCTTGTTCCAGCAACAATAATGGCACATGACTGCAGCATACATTTAGCAAACGTGCCAACCTAAGTCAAAACATGATGTCAATGAATGCACTATTAGGAATATCACACTGCTGGCTGTTGATGTCACCAGGCATGCCAGAAAGAAGAATGACAGCAGACCTGGAGGTTCCTGAGTTCAGCATCTCGGGCTGAGACAGCTTGCTCCCAGGCCTGCAGGTCCTCATGCATCTGCTGAATCTGTGCATTGGCACTGTCCATGCCTGCCTTCAGCTCAGCCACTTCACCTACAGACAGTTGAAAGCCGTGTCTTAATGACAAGCTGTGCAGCTGCACATGGGCATGCTCGTCAGCAGCATGCAATGTCGTCTCTCAATGCAAGCAATGGTTGAAGCATACATCCACTTTTTAACACTGTCAGCAATGCATAAATGGAGATCCCTTGGCTTGTGTTTTTGTGCGATAGCAGCAGGCCTGGGCATGTCAAGGTGCAGCAGCGCTGATATCATGCAAACAATTTGTAATCAGGTTTCTCAGCACAATAGAGCAACAAGAAGCACCTTGGTTTCCAGCACCACGCTGAGCTTCTGCTTTTTGGAACTCCTCCAGGGCCAACTTGACTTCAGCATCCACTCGCCACCTCAACTTCTCCTCTTCCTCTTCCTGCTCTGTCATCAGCTGCTGCTTCAATCTGCATGGAAGGCATTTGTATGACAAGATGGGTGATTTGCTGTCACACAACAACCAGCAGGCTCTGTTACTCATACCATCATCAACACCGCGCCCCATAGGTACTCACAGCAGGGAAAACCACAATACACTGCACTGTTTTAGGGAACTGCTGGTGCAACTATTGCTGCTCTGATGAAAAATTTGGGCCCAAGAGGATGTGCCAGGGACTATACCTGTTCAGCTGTTGCTTAGCTTTGTCCCTTTCTTTTTCAACAGCTGCCAGGCGCTGCTGCAGGTCATGAGTTTGATCAGTATCCTGAGGCAGCCCCTCAGCTGGAGCAATTCCTGGTCCCTCATGCCCATCTGCATCTTGTCCTCTGAGGCCTACAGTGTGCAGCTGAATAAATCAAGCAAAGTGGGGTGGCAACGTTGTTTACAAGCATGACACCTATGCCTACACAATCCCAGGGGATTGCAGATAATGCATTCACATGTAACAGTGCTGACATGTGTGCTCAACCCTGACGTGTTATTTAACAATGTCAGATACATGCTGACCAGCGAACATCATTTGCTGATGCTGCATGCTACACCAAAAGTGGGGATGCTGTGCACCTTGAGTCTTGCCGTTTGGCAGAAGGGCTCTGCTGCCACTGGATCTGCCAGACACAGATGCTAATTGACTGCCATCCCTGTTCACAGGTGAGTCAACACCTGTAGCAGCAACTGCAGCAGAAGCTGACACCTCGCCCTTCAAAGACTTGACCTCTGCCTGCAGTTGTCTGACATTGGCTTGTGACGCCTGCAGCTGGCTTTCCAGCTTAGCCTGGGCATCTGATTGGAAACTCTCTGTCCCAGCAGGAGAAGCAGGAATTGCAGCAGCAGCAGTGTCAGCAGCAGACTTGAGGCGTTTGACTTCGCTCTGCAGGCGGCCCACATCAGCATGTGAGGCTCTGAGCTGGCCTTCTAAGCTGGCATGCAGGTCTTCACTGGCAGCAGCAGAAGCAAGCGCGGCTGTCTGAGCTGCCTCTATCTCCTCTCCCTGGTCCTCTAGGACCTGCATGCACCAGCCAGCATTGAAAAACCACATACCCACGCTGCTCCTGGTTGACTGGTGCGTGCCTCATAAACAGCTATCAGTGCACTGTGCAATGCTAGCACTGTCGTGGCAGTCAAAACCTAGATGTCTGCAGGTGATGTGCCTTTAGCCAAATGGAGGTCAACTGTGAAAACGGCAGGGTTTACTGCAGCTCTGCTTTCAGTTTTTGCTGACGCGCAAGGACCGCAGTGATAAAGCTCAATATGCACTTTGAAATCTGCAGTGACAAGCCTTGCATTTGGGCAACTGCCCTTTGCACATGCAGCGTGCGCTCAAAGCAGCACCTGTTGCAAGGCCATTGTCTTGGCTCGCTGCCCAGCCAGGTCTTGATTAGCCTGCTGCAGCTGTTGTGTCAGATGTGCTACTGCTTCACTCTGCTCATCATTCTCAGCCCCTGCCTTGGACTGCTGAGACAGCTCCTGGTACTGGACTTGCAGCTGCTCATGAGCACTCTTCAGCTGATCCAGCTCCTGCACCAAGTCAGATTCCAAATAAATGCTCAGCAGCTGACCAACAATTTTAGTTATAACCTGAAGAGCACATGACAAGGCATATCTGGGGACAGTGATAGGTGACTTGTTCAGTGGGCTGGCACAAGGTCTGGCTAGTTGAGAGGTGATGACCCAAGGACCACGCAGCAACATTGTTTACAATGCGCAACTTGTGTAAGGTCAAGCATGAGCAGCGAGGGGTGTTACCGCTTGTAGCTGGTCTGAGTCAGCCTGCTGCTGCTGCAGCTCCTCTTGCCATACAGCATCTCTGTCTGTGAAGCTTTGCTCACTCATGTCAGCCTGCTGCCTAGCTGTGACCACCTGCTGCTTGCTTGAGGCAAGTTCAGATTGTGCGCTCTGAAGCTCAGCTTGAGTAGACCGCAGCGCCTGCTGAGTCTCCAGTAAGGTTTGCTGCTGCTCTTCAAGCTGCTCCCTCATGTAAGAGTCTGCCTGCTTCAGCTGAGAAGCTAGCGCATCCTTGGCAGACTTGAGCTGCTGCTGCACCATATGCAGATCACTGTCCAGGCCAGCTGTCCTCGTGCTGCTTTCACTGAGTTGCTCTTGCTGCTGTGACACCTGCTGTTGCAGAGATTGTGCTTGCTGCTGTGCTGATTGCAGTTGCTGTTGCCAGGACTGTGCTTGCTGCTGTGCAGCCTTCAACTGCTGCTGTAAGCTATCGATTTTGCTCTCCATACTGCCAAGCTGACTTTGCTGCTGTGCCGCATATGACTGGATCTGCTGCTGATGCTGGTGTGCAACAGACTTTAACTGCTCATCATGTTGCTTTGCTTTGGAAGCTTGGGCAGCATCGTGAGCATTGACTGCAGCTTCAAGATGGCAACACCTGTCCTGAGACTGGGCCAACTGCTGCTGGAGCAAGGACACTTGACGAGACAGCTCAGCAGGACTGCCATGCTCAGCCAGCAGCTGGACTGACATAGCTGATGTCTGGTTACTGGCAGAGTTTGGGTACTCATCCTGAAACAAGCCCATCTGAGCTGTGTCACCAGCAGCTTCCCCATGCACACCCAAGTCAGCTGACCTGCCATTGTCCTCATGCACTGGACTGGACACAGCCTCTGATAGAGGCGTTTGAACGTCAACTGTACCAGGGTCTGAGGCATACGCAGGCTCAGCTGGATCAGCGTCTATTTGGGACTCAGCAGCCTTGTTTGAGGCAGGCTGGGCTGACAGACTGTAGTCCTGATCCTGGAACGATGGTGACGCATTGTACAGTTCCTACATTGTGCAGCAGATCATGATCAGCATGCAAAACAACAGCACATGGTAAGATTTGCAATCAAAGCAATCACTACAGGTAATATGCGGCAAAGTTGATGAGCATTGTCAGTCACAAAAAGTTCAAGCAATTTGTAAATCAGCACATGTTATTGCTCCCGCAGAACACACACCTGTGCAGTATGCAACCCAGCTGTTTGCACGTCAGCATCTGCACTCCGCTCATCAGCAACTGCAGGTTCATGTGCACTCTGTGCGGCAGCAGCTTTGTTGGCAAAGCCACTTCTTGGCACATTGTTGTCCTGCTCATTTGGCAGGTGGTGCATGAGTGACATGCTATTCAGGCCTGAGTCATGCTGCTGAAGCTGACCATGCTGTTTGGTAAACTGCTGTTGTTCTGAGCTGATGTGCTGAGGCAATAACTGAGCGACAATATCCCCTTGCCCCTGCTGTGCAACATAGTGACTGGCCTCCTGCGCTGCTGCATCTGGGGGCTGCGCGTCGCCATTAACACTGGCAGCCCATGCAGACTGACTGCTTGGCTGTTCCTCACCAGTAGCAATGTCAGCATCTGACTCAGATGCAACATCAGACTGCAGCTGCTGCGGGCTCTGCAAGTTGTGCTGCAGATTCCGCAGCTGCTGCTGCCACCAGGGCTTGCCTGCTTTCCTTACATCCTGCGTGCCACTTGAAGCAGTGGATGCAGGACCTGATTGGCCCCATTGCTGCTGAAAGGGAAAGCCTTGATCAGGTCCTGCCTCTTGATAGGGCAAGGCTTGCAGGTGTTCACCATCTGCATCTGCCTGCCATGCGCCATGTGAAGAGGCACTGTTGATACCATTGGGCACTGGGGCTATGGCAGCTGACGCCTTGGAGGCAGCTGCAGCAGTAGCTCGCAAGGCTTTCTGCAGGTGAGTGGACATACCCCTGGGCAGGAAGGATGGACGGCGGAAGGGAGCAGTGCTGCTCTCAGCAGGCGAAGCTGGTGTGGAGCTGGTTGTGCTTGGAGGCCCACTGTAGGTGCTGAAGGGCCCTGCCCTTGCTGCTGAGGATACATCCTGAAAGCCTCCTGGGCTGGCACCTGGTGGTCCGCCTTCAGACATGCCATGGCTAAGCGAGATGTGTCCATCTGCCTCATCTGGTCCCAAGTCTGCTGACAGAGCTTGCTCAGGGCTTGCAAATGGACGCATTGCTGATGGTGCTGAGTTGCCTTGAGCATCCTGCAGCTCGTTTGCGTCATGCTCAGGTGGGTACTGAACCATGCTAGCAGTAAAATCTGCTGCTGCAAGTGCAGATGTTGGAGATGTATCTTGTGGAGACGGTTGCATGAATGGGATGGGCACAATGTGACTGTGTGCAGGAGGCACAGCATGGTTGGAGCGACTTTTGCTGAGGGCAGCGTCAGGACTGTCAAGATCAACGTCTTCAAAGCCCAGATCAGGCAGCTGATGCTGTGAGGAAGCAGAGAGTGGGCGTGCAGGCGCTTTTTGCTTTGCAGGTTCAGCATGCAGCTGGTCTGCATGCACAGCCTGCTGAGACTTTGCTGATGGTCGCTGTCTGCTAGGACTGAGTCCCTGCTGTTGGTTTGAAACTAAGTCACTTCCTCTTGCTTCAGCAGTATCAGCCTGTGGCTTGCGGCTGCTGGTGCTGCTCATGAATGGGATCTGAGGTCTGGTTGGTGGAGCAGATCCCCCACTTGATGGTGCCACACCGTGGAAGCTTGGCCTGTTGGGCTGATTTGCATTCAGGCTCCTGTGCACAGAAAGACAACTCATCACCCAACACTGCTGCGCAAGTCATGGCTGACATCAGGCGCATTGTGTTGCAGTACAACTTTGCTGGCTGACTGACAGTCACACAGTATTTATAACACAGCAGGGTGGCAACATACCTAGGGCCTGACGGCGTATCATCACTGGAGCTGCAGTGCTTCTCAGAGTTAAGGCGCGCCTTCAGAGCAGATAGCCTTGAGGAGACAGCTGGGGTCTGTCTTGGCTCTAAGACATCCTGAGGTCTAGTAGAGGCATCAATTGCTGAAGTGGAGGTACTATTTGGCATGAGCACAGGATTTGTGCGAGAACCATGCTGGCTGGGAACAAATAATGCTGGCTTGGTGCCTGCCCGGGCACCTGCTGTAGGCTGGGGCATAAAAGGAATCTGCTGAGGGAGTTTCTGTTGCTGTGTTGTGGGTTGAGCACGTGGAGGGTTGCCATCCGCAGCAGGCTGATAGTATGGCCGCTGAGAAACTCCACCAGACTGTGGCAAAGGCTGTTGAAACAAGTTTTGGCTTGTTGGTGCATGCCACGGCTCCTGCGACAACAAAATCACAAAACACTTGGCGGTGGGATATCCGGTATCACTGAAGCTACAGCTGAGTAACTGGGATTTAGGTGCACACCTGACGGGGCGAATCCTCGTCTCCTTCCAACACGTCTTTCGCAAGTTGAGACACATTTGTCCTGATATTTCCAGCAACTCCACCGATCCGACCCCACATTCTGCCGTCAGCGTGCGTCAGTCTATTGATCGAATCTGACAGCAGAATGCAATTCGAAGGCCGGTGAAGAAGAAGAATCGAGACCGGCTCCGAAACCACTGTAACGATGTCTTGCGTCTTATCATGTTGTGCTTGTCACGATCACCTGCTGCGGAGTGCATGTCTAGAGTTCGTGCGGTATACGGTGACACTTGATGTTCTTATACAGAAGCACAAGCAGCGCTCTATGCTACGAGCACCGACGGCTGTGGTCATACCTGTGAGCTTCAGTGAAGCACACCTGTCCTCTGGAGACGCTCAGCCTTTGCGTGCCTGTCAGAGTGTTCGACTGCTGTCTAGAACGCCAGGAAAGTTAGCTAAACGAGCTGGGAGACGGTGCACAGCAGAATTCGCCAGGCAGCAAGGCAGCAGGTCGTCCGGCTCTGGTGTCCAAGATGCTCAGGAGACCGAGCTAGCAGCAGCAGATCAGCGGGCCAAGCGAGACCTATACGCTCAGCTACTTGAACGGCGGCATAGCAGTCAACTTTCCGAAGTCTCTGCTAGCAACAGTGCAGGATCTGGTACATCACAGACAGCCAAGGCTGAGTCGAGCTCAACTGAGCTCATCTTCAGACTTGAGAGGCGTGGTGAAGGCTGGGGGGAGGAAATCTTCCCACACCTCGTGGTCGAGCAGCGTCCATGGACCAGCGCTGCAAAGCGAGACAGGAACAGGAGCTCACGTCCTAAGCCCTGGACGGTACTGCCCTGGGTCTTTTCAGCAAATTGTTTGTAGTATAAAGAGATTGATGCCTGCCTGTGCTTGCATGAGTAGCTGTTGCTTCTACATGCTGACAGGTCTTGTACATTGACAAATAGCACTGTACGCCTACCCGGCATATGGAGGGGAGTGCTTTGGAACAGGTTGCAGCGTTGAAGCTCAATGGCTGTGCTTTCTGTCACAGGCCAGCACGCTGCACCCCAGCCTGTTCAAGCACTCTCCTCCTGTTGCTGGCCAACGCGCTCGCAATGTCTGCATGGCAGCTCTGGATTCTTCTTCTCCTGAGCCTGTCATGCATGCCAACAAGCAGGAGGGGAGTGCTGAGCAGTTCCTGCTCAAAGAGTGCGGCATAGAAGAGTCCAAAGTTGATGGGGTGATCAGGGCTGCTGTGGCATGGCGCATAACGCCTGGTGGCCGACAGCTGATAGACAGGCGCAGGCGCTCTCGGATTGAGCGCAACATGCTGATTTGTGCTGAATATCTTGTACATGATTGTGGCATTGAGCCAGGTCAGTGCTGTGACTAGGGGCAGATATCAGCCTAGCATGTCTGCATAAGTCTCTGAATCCTCTCGTGTGCTTGACAGTTGAAAAACTTACATTGTAAAGTCTGCTCATCCTGCTCTGTTCTCCTGCTTTGTCAGGCTGCATGTTCCATTTGTGCATGTCAGTGACATCACCCTCGATGATGCAGGCAGCAAGGGCGTGGGTCAGATCTTTGCCAAAGTACCTCAGATCATGCTCTGCAAGCCCTCCACCAATGATCGCTGGGATCGCCGTGTGGTGCAGCTGGCTGCTTTCATGCATCGCCATGGCCACTGCAATGTGCCAGAGGTGCGTATAATTCTGCTGCATAAGTTGTATAATTCTGCTGCGTATTTGCATTAAGCGTCAAATGTCTGCCTGATTCTTTGAGACAAGTCTTGTTCAGCATAAATGTCAATGTCATGTCTGGCAACATTGCATTGCTCATTGAGTCAGTAGCTAAATAGCTGCTGACATCGCAACCAAGACAAGACTTTTGCCTTTCCTTGAAGCGTACTGCTTGTCATTGCTGTGCCATCATTGCCCATCACCAAGGCTTCTTTACATTGCTGTTGTGTTGTGCTTATCACCTGCAGCCTGCTGCACTCCTCTGCAGCTCAGGCTTGCTGGTCAGACCTGATTAGCTGGTCAGACCTGATTAGCTTTGCCCTGCTGGTCTGCTCAGCATCATGAGCTGCATTTCACAATCTGCAGGGTTGGACTGAGGCTCCAGACCTAGCAAAGTGGGTGCGGAGGCAGCGGGTTGCAAGAGCTCAGGGTGCTCTGTCAGAGGAGCGCCTGCAGGTGCTGTATGCAATGGGGTTCGAGTTTGGTGAGGTGGCTCAGCTCACCGAAGAGTGGGAATCCAAGTTTGACCAGCTGATCGAGTGGCTATTGTGGAAGGTATGCATGTAATCACATCAAGGCATCAGCTTTGCACAGGTTTTGTAATCACGGCATGGTGCACAACTTTGGTATGTAGACATCACCTATTCACAGGTGTTCGTGTCTATTTTCACCACGCATAGCACACTGGTTTAGAACATACAATACAGTGCAAAATACGGAGCCCATGCGTCTGAACTCAAAGAATCGGCTGTCACAACCTTTTATGCCAATCTCACGCACTGCACTCTCTTGCCTTCTATTTTGTCCAGTCCTTTATATGGCCCTGCACATGGCTGTTGCAGGATCAAGATTCAGTCAGGAAGGAAGAATTCAGTTGGTTGGGGTTCGACTGGGGGCGCCGAGGGGGTCTGCAGGCACGCGAGCTGGCTTTGTGGGTGCAGCTGCAGCGCGAGTTCCGGCGGCGCAACCTGCTGGGCACAGATGCCATCAAGCGTCTCGAAGCCATTGGCTTCAATTGGGAACCAGAGGTCAGTCATTCATGTTGCAGCTGACACACAGAAGGTCTAGTCTGTTTGTACTCTGCCAAGAATGCATCACATACAGTTCTCCCCTTCTCTACCTCTCCTGCCTCAACAGCTGTCTGGTGTGCTATGAGTCGTCATCAATCTTCTGTGTGTGCAGCAACAAGGCAAACCTTGGCAGCACAGATGGATGCATCAGCTGGGGAAGCTACTCTACATTGTGGAGCGCAATCGCAAAATCACTGCTGTTGCTGGCAAGCAGCCCATCCAGGAAGGCACATCTCCTACCCCTCCAATAAACCCTAGGCCGGTCTCAAGGTCTGCGTCACAAAGGGTGCTGGATCCCAATCTTGATGTAGTATCTCAAAGATCTGTCAAGATAGCAACAGGACAGAGCAGAGGGTTCCCACCCCCTTTTCCCTCTCGATACTCGCCCCAGGGCTCTAGGGTGGGGCCTCAGGGGGGTCAGAAGCAGGTCACCTCCAAAGGGGCAAATGCACTGCAGCGGGTAATCATGCTTTCGCTGCATCCCATACCACAGGCCTTTTGTGCATACTTTTCACCACAGACATGCCTAAGCAAACGCGTGGAACGCCTTTCAGCTGTAAGGGTTACCTCATGTTGTCGCGAAGTTGAACAGGATATTAAAGCTGCAGACTTTGTTTTTGCCTACAAGATTTCCCCCCATCCCTTGTCCTGGGCTTGCTTGATAAACTGTGGCTGTCCTGCAGCAAATAGCAAAGCGGCGGGCAGCTCTGGCCAGTGCCCACTTGGAGGCAGGGCAGGGCTTCTGGCTGGCCAAGCAGCGCTGGCTGTGGCGGCGAGGCCGCCTCTCCCGGGAGCAGTTCCTCATGCTGCAGCTGGCAGGCCTGGAGATGGACATCGACCCGCCCATGCAGTGGAAGCGTCTTGCGCATGAGGCCGCTCATTATCTGAATGGCTCTCAGATCAACCCTGACCAGGCAAGTCATGCCAGCCTGTGTATGGCTGAGGCTTGGGACATCATGATCAACCGGCATACAGGCTACACTGTTGCTGGCAACGTGTTGTCTTCACCTTTGCAAGCATGGCTGACTGATCCAAGCTGTATGCTTGATTGTGTGTATGACAATAGCTTCACATGCAATATGTCACCAACATCGTGGTTTGCATGATCTGTAGGATTGCCAGGACACTCAGACTATGCAGCAGCAACAGGGACAGGCTCCGATGCCCAGCGCTCAACCTGGTGGATCTGCTTCACCACGCAGCAAGGGCAGGTCTAAAAGGACTGCTGCCTTGGAATCTGAAACCAATCAGCAGCAGCCTGGGCAGCAGCCTCACTTTGCTCACAAGCAGGTGCCTATCTCTGCTCAGTCAACATGGCAAGCAGAGGTCAGCTCTGCTCACATGTACACTTTGGCCCATACTGCAAGTGGTGGTACATTGGCTTGTTCATCCATGACAGTCCAGCAGCCACAGCTTCACTTTCAGCCAACATTCTCACGGCCAGCATCAGCCAGCACACGCATGTCATCCAGCGCCAATGGCAGTGCTTCCTCAGCTTCTTTGGATGGCACAAACAGTGCTGCCAATGAGCAGTCCAAAACCTCTGCTGCTAGTGCTGAGGCTGCCACACCCCAGCTAGAGGCAGTCACAAGTGTTGCCACAGCTGGTTCAGATGCCTGCAGAGGTGGCAGCTTGTACGCCTGCACACCACCTGGCAGGCCTCCAGGAAGACGATGTGCTGTGCTGCGCTGGGTCTTGAACCAAAGAGCCCTGTGGCGGGAGGGCCAGTTGACCCCAATCCAGATGCAATATATGACCATACTTGGTCAGCCTACCTTCTATGCCAGAGTCTTGCATGTGTTTCACTTGAGAGTCAACTTGGCAGACAGCATAAACGGCTGCAGGTTGATGCACCACATCTATTGCAGCCAGGCTCGTTTACTGATGTACAATTGTTTTAAAGATGTTAAGCATGCACGCAATGTCCACCTCTTCTGGCAAATGTTTAGTATTGTCATCACTTTACGTTAAAAAACATTGCTTTACATATTGTTGCAGTCTTTATTGAAGCCGATTTTGGTCTTGCAGGAGTCACATGGCTATTGAGCAGTCAAGTTGTTCAGATGACTGAATCCATCTGGATGGAGCAATTGAAGGCGTACAGTCGACATATTGCATCGCTGGGCCAACAGATTGCTGCAGAGCATGCGCGTGTGACCAACTGGCTGCTACATCAGCGTGGTCTGTATGCCTTGGGTAAGCTTTGCTGCTTCGGAATTGCATTGCTAGCTGTGTGTGTGCACTGCAAGCAAGCGCCAACAAACGGTATACTTGCTGACAGGCTTGTTACAGCCAAGAAGGGCAAAAATGCTAAATCAGCTAGGTGTCAGTTGGCGGCCTGTGAGGACCGATGCAGACATCTTATGGGATGTAAGACTGTCAGAGCTCATGTCATTCAGACGAGAGCATGGCCATGTGAAGGTGAGCTGCCTCTGCTTCTGCCTCTTGGATGCATTGTACAAGCTTTTTGTATGTGCATAAGCAGAATGTCTTGTTTCGCTGCCAGGTCTATATATGGCACTTGTAAATTTGGGTTCTTAGTGCTGCAACCATGTGTCAGTGTTGCAGGTTTTGTCCCAGTCCGTACAGGAGCAAAGCTTGTTCTCATGGCTGTCTCTTCAATGCAAGCTGTTGAGCAAGGGCACGCTACCATCTGGACGAGCTGCACAGCTGCTGGCCTTGGGTGTCAAACCTGAAGATGCTCTTGGCCCTTGACTCAGTTATTTTATGTCACTACATATCCAGCTTACTTCCACATGTAAAATTAGTATTTCCCTGCCTTGACATCACTGTTTTGTAGAGGTTAGTACTGTTGCCAACAGTGGAAGTTTCACGTCAAGTTCAATATCAACATGCGTGAAAAGATCAAGTGCTGAGAGTGCTGGACATAGCAGACTTTGAGCTTTAAGCTTGTCTTCGGATTCATACCCAGGAAAATGCTTGTCCAGAAAGCTCAAATAGCATGACCTGACTCGTACAGCAGCTCGTACAGTCCTACAGAGCACTCTGACACAGTGTGGTTTCAGAGCTATCTTTTGATCGCTCGACAGATCCAAGTCATTTAGATTGTAAGACGTGACACAAATCTACAGCATCAGTGAAGTAGGATAGTGAGAATCAAATAACGGCTTCGAAGGTCCTTGCAGCCTGACAGATGCCGGACACTCTGAAGATTTGGTTCCAGACCAAGGTATTTTGCTGCACCCTCACAGCTGTTTTGATCGGCCAGCTTGAAATGCAGCCTTAGCCGTTTGCTGTGACTGCAGGGCTGCCCTCGAGCCATGTTTCGGGGTGAGTACAATGTCGCGGAAACCCTGGTGGAAGTCCTAAGCGACTACTGTCTTTATCACGGCCTGTCCGCGCATTGCTGCCAGTTGTTCCATGACGGGAAGTCCTTGGCGAAAAACAAGCTTCTGGGACAGGTTTGTATGCTTTCGGGTCTTGGGCCTTCTGCAAGCTGGCATTGCCAAAGTGCAAACGTAAGTGTTGTCTACGCAGATTCCCTACAATTCAGTAGGAATAACACGCATAGATGTTGAGGTCAATGAGCCACCTCTCCCCTTTGTTCTACTACACACCTTTAAGATAACAGGGCTCCTTTCAAGTGATGTACCACACATGCCTGGATCTTGGCTGGCCATTGCAGAGGCTTTTAGCAAGCATGCTGAAGTTGTGCGCGTTTTCACAGATGATAGCTTGCTGACTGACATGCTCAGTGTCAAGCCATCTGAACAGTTTGCAACCAGCAGCACTAGAATGCAATCTGGCTTGACAGAACCTCTTCTCAAATCAGCTAGGGAAGCCATCCAGCCATTGCTGTTACTCCTCCAGCTTCTGCAGGATGCGCCTGAGGTACCACCTCTGCCAGCGCAGATGTCGCCAGCATGCTCAGCGAAAGCTGATGAGCCTGCAGCACAGGGCAGCTCACAGGAAATGCAATCCACTGATGACAGTCTTGTTGAATCAGCACAAGCAATCACGCTTGCTGAACCCCACGACCTTTCGGGCTCGCCTGGCGATCAATCTGGCAACAGAGCCATTCAGCTTATGCGTGTCTTGCTTGCTGCCTGCAAGCTGGCTAGCTTGATGCGTGCGATGATTATCAGCTCTGCTGCTGACTCTCCACAGCAGCTCTTCTCAAGAGTCATTCATTTCCTGCTGCCTGACGTCATGAACGGTCTTGGACTCCATGCCTCCCAGGTTGAGCATCCAGATGACTCACAGGAGGTGGAGCGCCTGTGCATCAGATTAGTGCAAGTCGTCATGCCTGGCTTTGGGCAGACTGTGAAGATCATCAAGCAGATGACAGATCGTGACCCATGCACTCTTGAATTATCCAAGCTGGATCAGTCTGTCACATACAGGGATTGTTGTGTTTCAACATTCCAAATGTTGATGATGTCAGGCCACCAGCAACACAGGGTGGTCGCAGCCAATGAAATGTTCAGGCTAGGTGTGTCTCCCATGTGCATATGCCCATATGTCAGTTTGTGATGTGAACGCATGCCCAAGCCATGCATGTCATACTTCATCACCTTTGCCAGTGTGCATTTGGCTGTATAGGCCATGTGCATATTGCAACAAAGCTCGTGTCAAAGTTTTGTGAATTGCCCAATCATTGCTTGATGTTGCCGAGGCTGCATGAGCTTGACATACTTAAACGACATGATGAGCTGATGTTGCTTGGCGCAGGCATCGTGCCTCTGCTTCTGAGTTGCCTTGAACACACCAAGGGCAGGCCATTCCAGGCATTCTGCGTCCTCTCAGCTGTAGTGGCAGACGACATGTCCAAGCAGGCTGCTTTAGCGCAAATGCATGGCATGTTGTATGTGTCCAAGATGCTAAAACCAATCACTGCGGAGCAAGAGGATTCAGGTGATTCTCCCTCAGGTGAGGCCCAGAACCTGCCGCATGCCAGCTTGGCAATTGTACGCAATCCAATTTTAGCCAGCTTAAGACCACATCATGGATGGTCACTCTCAGGCATCTGCTAATCGTATTTGTGTCCTGAATGTGTAGGTCCAGAACACGAAGGATTAAATGACTCTCTCTTTGATAACAACCTGAGGCTTACGTATGAAGCTGTACAGCTTTTGCATGACCTCCTCGGTCTTGACCCCTTTTCTCGTCAGCCTGTCATTGTCAGCCACAGCAGCTGTGTGAAACCTGCACTGCCTGCCGGGGCCTCACCCAGCAGCCCCACCGGCCTCAGAAGCACCAGCGCAGACCAGGACAGTGTTTGGCTGGTGGTGGCACCCTGTGCTACAGAGGCAAGGGATCAACAAAGCGGTCAGCCAGAACACGGTAGGCTGACATGTGCAATACTGATGTCACTCAAAGTCCCTGCTAGTCTGCCAGTCATATGTCCTCCCAAATTGACAAGGCTCTAAGCACATGGCAGAGCTGCAGCTTGCAATAGAATTGCCTAAATTTTTTGTTGTGCAGTAGTTGGCAAGCTGTACATGCAAAGTCTATTATGCTGGACTTGATACAGATTTGTTTTGCTACTTGTCCACTGTTTGCAGTCTCACATGTTTCTGCGTTTGTACATTACATTTGTGTTGCTGACAGTTCAGTCAAGGCATCCCCTAACATCTGCGTCAGTGTGTTGTTGCAGTGCTCACATGGCATACACCATCAGCAGCGGCATGGAGTCAAATCCAAACAATAGCCATCAGAGCCTCAACATGCCTTCACTGGGTTCAGTCCAAGATGGCAACTCTGGACCAGGCACAGCATAGCACATTAACCCTGTACAAACATCTGATATACCAGCTGGTGATGCTGCTGCATGACTTGCTGCTGGGTTACATGGCAGACCCCAAGCTGGAACTGAGACACATCTTTGCAGCTGGCCTGATTCCATTGATGCATCAGTGGAAGGCCTGGGCGCCTTCCAGCGGCCCTTCGCTTGCAAAGCTGACTGCATTGGGGAGGGCCATGCTGCAGCGCTTGGCCAGTGATGCATCTCTGACCCAGCTTGATGAGTACGACCCGCACTGGTGGACACTCGCTACAGGCCACTTTCATCAAGTGCACAGCATCTGGGAGCTGCTGGGTGAGCACCCTTGATGTGCTTGGGCAGACAACTGCTCAGCCTCTGTATCTTGTAGTTCCCTTGTAGATCTCACAAGCGTGTGCCACTTGTTTTGATTAGCTGGAGGTGTGGATCCTCCCCTTCCTCTGTGTGTCCAAATGTCTGGCTGCTTCTGCTGGGCTGGGACACTGGGCTGCATGTCAAGTGGACTCTGCAGCGCTCTTCTTCTACTTTGAGCAGTGATTGCTCATCCACCACATATCTCCATCATTGACATAAATGTCAGGGTAAAATTGATGGACAAGCCGCCATAATGCTTACAATGAAACAAGTCTATATCTTGCATAACACAATTCTTGTTGACTGCAAAAGTCGTGAGGCCTGACATCACTTTGCTTCCATGCAGAAAATATGTCTGCTTGGGAAAAGAGACCCACTGAGTCACCAGAGAAGGGGTTGCTGCTGCCGGTCATCACAAGGGCAGCAATCAAGGCCCTCTCTAGCATTCCCCAGCTGGGCTTAGATGGCTTTCATTTGGACTTGCATCCAGCCATCTTGACAGGCTTTAATGCTGTGATCACCAGCCATCCCAGCTTGGCAACACGCCTCACTGCATGTGCTGTCATGGCACATACCTACTACACAAGCATGGTATGTGCCAGGGATCTGACACAAAGGGGCCTGCTACAGGATGCAAAGCCGAGTGTCACTCTGGTACATCAGATGGACATGGTGCTCAGTATGTACAGAATCATGCAAGAGGCGCTGCAGGTGTGCCTCTTTCATGTCAACAAGTTCCTGAAACCTTCCAATGTACATTGCCCTTTTGTGTGCTGCTTTGCAACTCATGCATTGCCTGATATGCACAACCGCTGCAGTCACCGCTGCATTGCTGCTGGTGCAAGTTTATGGCCTGCCTGCCACATGTGCATTGCCAGGATGTGATGCCATGTCAGTGTTGCCTGCAGGTGCAACAACCATGGTCTCAGGATCACTGTGAGGCTTTGACAGATGTGCTTGACAGAGCTGCGCTCCTGTGTGCAGAAGCTGCAGTAGATATGCCCCAGGTGATCGTTTTTACCACTCTTGTTCACCCTGAGCTGCAAACAAGGCTGAGCCTGTCCATAGCACAATTGCTTGTATGCATGCAGCATACGTGATCATGAACTGTAGAGCTGTGGTTTGCAAGCAGAGATAAAGCCATAGCCATGCTCAAATACACTTTCGGCGTCATTGTGTTGTCACAGGTTTTTTTGATTTGCAGCCCTCACAGGCAACCCTGGACCTGCTATGGGATGTTGTGAAGCAGCTGCCTGATGTCAGCAGCATTGCATGCACAGACATGTCACGGCTCAGTCTGCTCAAGGCAGCTCTGTCCTTTCTGTCAGCAATGAGGATGTTCAGGAAGCCTGCTTATCCTCAGGTACATTTGTTTTTAAGCTCTGATCAGTCTTGTGTGTAGAGCTCGATGCCTTATACTGTTGGGTCAGCCTACTGCTAGAAAGGGTTGCCTTTCAGATTTGGTCCAGTAGCACAACAACTTGGCATGTTAGAACGTTTGAATGTTTGCTTTGCTCAAAGCTCCCCTTTCTTCTTGCTGCAGCTCGCATAAAGCGTTTGTGGTTGTGCAGAACCTCTTTACAATGGGCTACGACCAGTGGGTGAAGGTTCAGGACAAACCCACAGACCTGTCATCGGTTGAGTATTTGAACGGACAGAGGCCAGTGCCGTCATGTGGACTGTTGATCCTCCAAGGACTTCTAGACATTGAAAGCGACGGCGGCTTTGCTGTCGATCTTCGGGAGGGCGGCTTTGGTTTGTGGGCTACAATGTTGGGCAACCTTGCGCAAACAGCTCTTGATGACTCCATAAATAAGCCTCGGGCTGCTCGGATGATTGATGACTCAATTAAGACTTATATCTGCCTACTTCGTACGTGCCATCTTCATCCCTGTTGCATAAGTGAAGTCAGCGCACTTTGAGCAGCAAATCTTGCCAAAATGCCATAGCTGCTGTAAAGGTAGACATGTGCCATGCGCTTGTTATTATAAAGTATGTGTCACAAACGGTCACACAGGATAGTCATCAACTTGGCAATTAGCATCATGCCCAATTTGTCGACAGCCTCTACAGGGCTCAAACCCTAGATGCTTGCTAGCTCATTTGTCAGCAATATCTGGCAACAACACAGGCGCATTTGATGCCAGGCTGTGCCTGCCCACACCTGCGCCTGGCCCATCCTTCCAATCAATATGTGCGCTCATCATCATCATCACTACTTGCACTGTTGCTGATGCAGCTCATTATCTGGAGTTGGATTGTAGTAAGCAGGACAGTCAACAAGAGGCGACCCGGGTGGACATTGCTGCGGCAGGTCTGCATTTCCTTGCAGCCCTTGTAGCACATGCGGCTCAAATGGACGCACATGCGCCTGCAGCTCCAGAAAGTCTGGCCACCACAGAAGCTACCAATGCTTCTATCACAGGTATACTTGCACAAGATTGCGTTTTGGCTGCAGTACATTGGCCATGCTCTCTCATCAGTTTTGCGCCTGCAATGCTGCCACAACTCTATGAGAAGCTTGTCCTTGCACCTGTCAGCATACTGTCTTGCTGCCATATACGTTTTAAGAATCAGCTACCAGGTTCTACTAAGGCATATGCGCTTATGGCAAATGCTCTGTGACGTGCAGCCAACATGCAAGAAGAATGCTTTCATCTTTCCCTTTTATCTCTCCCTTGGGAACATGCCTGCCACATGCATCGGTGAACCAAGCCATGGTCGCAGAAGCTCTTGGACAGCTCTCTGTTAATTGCAGATGCATGCAAGGATGGTGTTCCTAAGCTGTTGAGGAAGGTGCAAACACATGAGAGCAAAATGCAGACAAGATGGAAGAAGCGTGCCCAGTTAGCAGGCAACTGCATAGGTGAAAACAACTGCTGTTCCATACCATGATCTTCATTCTCCAATGACCTGGCAAATGCATTTAGCTCTACATTGTCTACAACACATTGCTTGCCTGCTCCCTGAATGGTGTAAATACCTGGCTCTGCTGACAAACTTTCACCTGGCCTGCTGAAGGACTTCAGCTGACCTATATGCATTGTGCAGAGAACATAGTCGAACGCATGGAGGCTCTCCGTCACGCCAATAAATTGTGGGCTTCTGCATTCTCAGAAGCTGCTCTAGATGAGTCTTGGTGGTTTGGTGGGACCAAGACAACCGGTTACATGGTACACGCGCTGCTGGGACTGCATTTCCACAGGCTTTTGGTCAAACCTGGGGTGATGGCTGATTGGGCGCAAAAGTCCGGCGCTATCCTGACCCAAGCAGCTCAGTTCTTCCCCGAGCTGGAAGTGAGTTGCTGCTGGTTTGACTGTGTAAAGCATGGTGCATGAAACAAAACCTTCCTGATGCAAAATGGCTTGGAAGCACAAAAATTTGTTTTACAAGACATGCAGTTAAACTCTGCATGTCATGCAATGTCCAGCCTGCTCAGTGTAACGTGCATACATGCTTGCTGTCGCAAGAAGTAGTACCTAGGCAGCCATGATGTTAACAACGGTGTCTCTCCTGGAAGGCCTTTCTTTCAAGCAATGGAATGGGTCGCTTCAGCACTGAAAAATGCCGTTGGCTGCTGCAGGATTCAGATTCGTATCGTGAAGCACTGGCAGAGACAAAGGTTGCAAGCTTCCAGAGTGCTTTGCAAGCGAACAAAGAGGCAGCAAGACAAGCAGCTGAGGTGGCTGGTCAGCAGCTGTTGGCTGAAGAGGAGCAACAGCAGGCTCGGGCAGCAGCCAAGAAGGCCAAGAAGCAGAGGCAGAAAGCCAAGAAGGCTCAGCCTGTCAGCTCTGTGGCTGAAGCTGTGGGCAGTCTAGACTTGGGGGCTGAGCAGGCTGTGGACTCATCAGAGCAGCCTTCAGCCTCTGCTGCAAGTGCCCCCGCCACACCAGCCTTGTTGACAGATGCCAACATGTTGCAGCTCTTCCGTTGCCCAATCACAAAGGTGGCTTGTGTGCTTGTGATTTGCCCGCCTGTGTTATAATGTAGCAATTTGGCAAACAAAGTGTTGTTGTGCTGTCTCCCAACATATGGAGGCGCTGCTTTGTCGCTTGATTATGTGGCAATATCTGTCTATAGCAAGCAGCATGGAAGGTCAAGGTGATTACTGCAGGAATTATCATTTGCTGAGTATGACAGGTAGCACTGTTATGAAACATTCAGTTGGTACAGCAGCTTTTGAAACAAGCTTCCTTGATTGCAGGCAGTGATGGTGGAGCCTGTGATAGCTGTAGACGGGCACACATATGAGAGGGCCGCCATGCAGGATTGGCTGCAGCACCACCCCACCTCCCCGGTCACCCAGGCCCTGCTGCCCCACACCCGTCTGGTCCCCAACCTCCTCATCAAGGGTGCCATTGCAAGCCAGCGGCAACAGCTGAGCCAAGCAGCTCAGCATTGACTGGTGTTTGATGCAGCCACCAGAAGCAGCATCCTGCCCTCCTGATCTGAAGATATTGTGTGTGCCTTTCACAGGTAGACAATTTTCTGCATGCAGCATTGCTTCTTCGGCCAAGATTAACCAACACCACGTTGCCATGTGTGCACTTGAAGACACAACAGGTTGGCCTGTTTCAATTGCACACACAATGCATGCATGCTTTGTTGTTCACACATCGATGCACCCTTGGAGTTGCACATAGACACATGGCTTACAGCAGTCCTGATGGCATCCTTTGTGTCCTCAGCTTCGATGACAAAGCTGCTTTCAACAGTCGTGGTCTGGGTCTGCAGTACAGTTGCAGCCATAGCCATGCAGAGGTGGGTTTGGGCTGGTCAAACTGGTGTTGGTCCACAAGCATCCAAACATCAGAAGGGCACAGCTTGCAAGGTAATGGCTGCATCAATGGCCAATGCTTTCTCCGCGCCACATCTGCATGTCTTGCTCAGATGTATATCACTGGTGTAATCAATGCATGCCATTTATGCTCAATCCATGCTTGAGTGCTGTCAATCACTGCTATCCCACAAAGCTGTCCCATACCATTTGGTGTTCAGATGGGATGTTGCAAGAGAGGCCAACGTGCCTACCGTGGACTGCTGAAAGATGCAGCAAGCTGCAAGGAGCATACCTACTTCTTGGCTGATCCCGAGGTCAAGCAAGGACAGATATCGCATTGATTGAATGTACACAGGCAACGCAGGTTGATATTCAATGTACAAGCCATTTGTCAGACCAACAGCCAGCTAGTGTTGTGATTTTGAAAGCTGCATCAACATCAGATTGCGTCTTTCCTTAGCCATCACAACCAAGCCCAGTCTTGCTAGTTTGTGGGAGCTGTAATACTGTTGCTATTGTGGTGACAGTATAATGTAGTAATGCCAGGTATGCGTGCAAAGCTTACTACACTTTAAAGTTGTTTGCCAAACTTGCCTGTGCATGCCGTGGTTGCCATGGCATGTGCCCAGGATTTGCACCGGCACCAAGATCTTCCCTCATATTAAAGCCATTCTGCTGTCATCTTCGTGGATGGTTGGAATCAATCTGCTGACAAGGCCAAGGTCTCATGTGCCTTTCACAGGCGCCCAAGAGAAAGAGACTACACGCGGTCCACGTGCAAGGAACGCTAGAGAAGAGATTACAAGAAGATCAGCTGCAATTGATTAGTTGTAATCTGCTACGTGGTTCACAATCTGGTTCCGGAGCTAGGCCCAATGTTGCGAACGGACTCCGAACTACCACCGGGTTACCGACAGTCTTCAAGCTTCTTCAGCATCGTTGTGAAGCACCAGTGCCTCTCAAGTCCATTACAGTTTCCACGTACTGTGTGCTGGGTGCTAGGCGACCATGACGGAGGCCTTGGAGGTTTTGCTACTTACGAGGGTAGACCGTGACTTCAGTAGTCTAGCCAGATCTGGCGCGTTTTGCTAGCCACGCCTTTCTGCTTGACACACGTTTGCGCTGTCTTCAGGGATACCCTCAAGTGTCCTGGGAAGATGATTATGATGTCACCGATAGCCTCCTTGAGATCTTGAGCGACTACTGTCGTCATCACAGCTTGTCCCTACACTGTTGCGAGCTATATCTGGATGGCAAGGCTGTGGCGAAGAGTAAGGTCTTAGGACAGGTGCCGTACAATTCAGCTGGTGTAACACGTTTCGAAGTCGAGCTGCGACAATGCACGCTCGCTTTCTTGCTTACACACACCAAGGTGGAGGGCTTGCTGACAGATGAGAGCAACGTGTACAGTTCTGCTTGGAGCAGTGCTGCGAGAACTTTCAGCAGGAGTGCAGAAACTGTGGAAGTCATGACAGACAAAGACTTGTTGAGTGAGATGCTCAGTGTCAAGTCCTCTGAGCTACTTCCAGTCAGCAGTGCATCTTTAGCAGACAGCTTAACAGATGCTCTCATGCTTGTCAGAAAGCCTGTCAGGCCACTTCTGCAGCTACTGCATGTTCTGCAACAAGCTGTGCCATCACCATCATTGGCACATGCTTCACAGTCATCAAGCTCAGCAGCAGATGCAGATGCAGCGGAGGCCCCAGACTCAAACAGCCATCAGAATGCTGCCACCTGCAGCCAAGCAGCTGCTGATTCACAATCAGGAGAGGATGCCACAGTCCTGCAGGGATCATGCCATGCAGCAGAAACTGCCGTTGCCCAGCAGCAGTCACAGCTTGTCAGAGGTGCTCAGCCAGCGCTTGCCACGCTTCATGCATCTACAGAACGCTCTGCTGATGAAGGCATTGAGCTGCTGCGTACGCTGCTGTGCCTTTTCAAATTGGCGTTTTTGAGTCGTGTTGAAGACCCAATCAATGCTGCAGCAGTCGCAGCTCAGTCAGTGTTCTGGAGAACGCTGCAACAATTTACGTTCAACAATATTCAGTACATGAACCGGAAAGTGGCACCTCCTGAACTGGAAGGAGGACTTGCAGAGTCATCTGAAGAAGTGCAAGGCCTGTGTAATGCGGTGGCACAAATGGCAGTAGCTGCAGGAAGGCATGCAACGTTCAGTCTCGGCAAGTTTCCATCCACTCAGGTGCCTGATGAGCAGCGCGCACAGCTGCGACAGTGTCTCTGGGAGGTATCGCTTTGTTGGAGATCACTATGGTCACTCCTGCTGTCAAAGAACAAAGACTTGTGCCAAGCACTTGGGAACGCAGTGGAAAAAGCAGGTGACAGGGTTGGCAGCCACTAGACGCCTGTCCAAGTTTTGTTGCATGAAGAAACTGTGCAGGACAGAACAAACTGTGCAGGACAGAACAAAAGCAGAGCATGTTTGCATGTGCAGGGGCGATGCCTATTCTGCTGAAGAGTTTTGATCAGCCCCATTTGACATCAAAAGCAGCATATTGTATCTTGCATGAACTGGTGACATTGATGACTCGAGGAAGGTGATTTTGGGACGGATGCAAGGCATGACGTATATGTCCAAGCTGCTGTATCCAGCTTCACTAGAGACTCATGTGCAGTATTATACAAGCATCCTAGGTAAGTTTGTCATCAATTGTGATTGATACACTCCTTGTTGCGTGTCTGCTGGAGGCTCTGCTTGCATGACCATGCACTTGTCTGTCAAATCAGGGCACATCATTTGGTGCAATAGGTTTCTTTGAACACCTTCATCTGTTGATATAATGGTCCAGCGTGGGGCTGCTAAGGTTATGGCTTGTCTCTGCAACATGTTTGCTGCTGTGCAGACCTGTTACATAGCATTGATTGCTGGTGTAGTTCTGCCTGACGTGCAGGTTGGCAAGACCAAAATCCAAACATGGCTAGTGCAGTGTATGAGCTCTATAAGGTTGTGATACTGATGGTGAAGCTGCTCCTCCATAGCCCCTTATTGCAGCATGGCTCTGGAGGCAGCCCTGCTGCCCCTTCCCCGCCTGCCCTGCCAACCGCTGCACTCCATCCCAGCAAACCTGAAGCAATCGCAGACATGGTCAGCAGACCTGCAGGTATTATCTTGAACAAGCATACCCTAGCATAACCACAAACTGTACAAATGAGACATTGATTTCCCTGCTAGTATTGCATACTGTCATCTGTGATGCCAAGCAACAGTGCCATGCCTGTCAAGAGTCTCCTAAGGGCTCAGCTCCCACTGTGCTCTCATGGGTCATATGCATTTGTATGCCTCATCATGCCTGAGACGCACATGGCAAATGTTCAGACTGAGCTTGCAGGGTCGCCTGGGCGCACACCGTTTGCAGCACACTGGAGTCACATCCAGATCATAGCCTGCAGAGCCTTCCAGTGCTTCGCCTGGTCCCAAACCTCTGAAGCAGCCTACACAGGTGTTGGCGACCCCGACCTGCCCGCCCATCATGCTGTGCTCAGACGAGCCTTGGTGTTGCTGCTTCGTAGTCTGCTGCATGGTCATATGCCAGATTCACAATTTGACCTGCAGAAGATCATCAGTGCTGGCATCACACCAATCATGCAAGAGTGGGTGAAGGAAGGGTCAAAGTCGGCAGACTTGCATGAGCTTGGGCTTGCAATGTTGCAATGCTTGGCAAGAGGTCAGCTGGTGACTGACCTCAGTGAGCTAGATCCTGGCTAGTGGCTTTCTGCCAGCAGCCTGTTCACTAAAATGCACACCACCTGGCAGCTCTTTGGTAAGGCCCTCAATGCTGTGCAAAACTGCAGCACTACCTCAACACCGCTGCAGCAACAGCTGTCTGCGCGATGCTGTTCTTACTGGTATGATGAAGTTGTTGTCAGGAGTGGGTTTTGCAGCATTGCCCCCATCTTGTCAACAAATGCCTTTGTGGTCATTGTGTTGATACAAGAGTTGTCCCGTGACAGGGGCTGTGCTCAGGACCTGGCAAGTCTTGTTGTGCTTTTGCAGCACACCTAGACATCAACAGCTCTGAAGATCAGACCATCTTGGGAGCAGCAGTGTTGGCCTTGCATGGCGCGCCTCAACTTGAGCTGGATAGCAAACACTTGACCCCAGAAATTCGAGCAGGCTTCCATGCAGTCATTGCCAAGCATCCTGCAGGCTTGACAACAGCTGGCATGGCAACACGCTTGACTGCATGTGCGGTCATGGCACACACCTGTTGCCTGGAGCTGCGTGCTGCTCAGGACATGACTGATTGGGGCTTTGTTGAGGAGCCTCTGGTCAGCAAGCCGTACTACAGTTGTGTCAAGCAAGACAACATGCTTGACAAGATGATGGAGACCATGCTAGAGGCTTTGGAGGTTTGACACATGTCTCACATGCAATTTTGCACATCTGCAGATCCCAATGTTGGTGATGCTCATTGTGGCACACATTGGCAGAGCAGTAATATCAACATGTTTCAATACACCAAGTGCACACGAGGATAGACCTGGACACAAAGTGAGTGATGTCTTGATAGCCTTTTTGGATTTGTAAGAGAACCTCTGATGTCCCGCCCAACATTGCACTGTTGTTTGCTGAGCTGTGAACACAACTTTGCAATGACCCTTTCAGGTGCAGCAGCCATGGCCAGAAGAGCTTCACCAGGGGATCAGCAATGCTCTTGAGGGGGCTGCCAGCCTGATAAGCATCAGCCAAGAAGCTGCTAAGGCTATGTCACAGGTATGCACATCCTGTGCCTCATGGATGACCGTCTCACTTTTGATCTGGAACATCTAACGCAGGGCTGTGTAGCAGGACAGGTGGTCCAGCACAAGGCACCAGCTGTATGGTCTCAAACACATTGGCTGGTCATGTTACCAAGTACAAGCTCACATTTTAGCCACAGCAGGCAGCACACTCTCACAATTGTCAGTGCGTTTGCAGCCATCAATTATGGCTGTCAGTTGCAAGCTTGCACAGCCGCTTGTCAGGTCTCTGCCTGCAAGTGTCAAACAACACAAGCCTAAATTCCACAAGCACCACAGATTTGAATCTGTGGCATTCATCACAAGCCCAAATTGGCAAGCAGTTGGTCAAGCCCTCTGTATGATGCCTTTGCATCGAAGCCATGTGTGGTTGCAGTGGTTACAGCAGGTGACAGATGTGGTGGTGCGGCTGGTTGAGGGGGTCTCAGACATGGCTTGCACCAATCATGCCAGGCTCAATCTGCTCAACCACGCCATGGCGTTCCTAGCAGCCACCAAATCAGCACATCCTCAAGTCTTGCTAGTAAGTCATTGTTCCAATGCTGCTGTTGTTGCTTACATATCACACCAAAGCTGTATCGAAATGTGTTTTGCTGACTTGACCCCACATCGTGTCCTGTGCTTTTCACGTTTTTGATGCTTGGTGACACTTCCTGTTAACCTTGTCGCTGCAGGAGCTGGATCTTGTGTTTGTAAAGGCCTGCACGCAGTGCTTGACAATTTATGAAAGGAAGTTGCAATTGGTCCCCAGTCCAGAGGAGGAATCAGTAAGATTGCAGGGAATATCGCTGCCAAGGATATCCTGCACTCTTCAAAGTCTGCTCGGGCATCTGAGCAAGAGCACCTTTGACAGGGTGCTTGAGGACAAAAGCTTTGACCTCAACATGTTTGCCCACCTCTTTGCACAAGCACCGCCACATGGGTCCAGAGCTGCTAGGGTTGATGCTGCTCCTCACCCAGACTATGGGCTGATCATGTTGTACATTGGAGTGTTGCGTGAGTCTACATTTACTACCACAACATAGTGATTCACTGTTGCACCTGGCACTATGTGCAAGCACCAGCAGATAGTTGCTGTTGTGTCCACCAAGTTGACATGAATTCTCTACAAGCATGTCCAATGCAGCTCATCCAAAAGTGGACGCTTCAGTTGTGCATCATGTTCAGTCTGGCGTCAGCAGCAATTTCCGTCTGTAGTGTGCATGCAATCAACCATTGCTGCTATGAACAGTACCCCAAGCCACATCCTGACCCTGAGCTGTGTGCTGCAGCGTTCTTTGGTGTCGTGGAGACGCGCCAGCCCAATCAAGATCTGACAGGGGTGTACCATCATGTTGCTGTGGCAGGGCTGCAGTTCCTTGCCCTGACGTTGACTTACTTGGCACGTATAGATGTGGCTATGCCTGCACCTCAGCCTGCACCGGCAGTCAAGGGCAGCTTGGACAGCGATGCACCTGAGCCTGCAACCTCTGCAACAGGCAAGACTGCTCACCATGCTACTGCCTGTGTGGCTGTCGCAACTGTCACTGTACTGCCCTGCATCTTAAGATTTGCTTGCATTATTATGAAGACCTTGTGTTGCAAGACGTTTTGTTTAGCTTGCTTGTGTGCAGCAGCCTGCAGTGAATGGTCATGCAGCAAGTCCCTGATGCACTGGGCAGCATTGATAGCGACCAGCAAAAACATAGGACTGTTTTAGAAGGCAGAGGCAGCAGTAGGTGTTGTCATCATTTTCTGTTTAGGGTTTGACATCACAACACATAATTTGCTGGATGCCAAGTTGCTTCAGCTTGTCATTTGTGATTTGATGCAGTGGGAGCAGCTCAGGCTGCCGTACAAGCCTTGCTCAAAAGGATCCAGCTGCATGAGAGTAGGAGCGGCATGAGGAGAGAGCAGCGCGCATCAAGGGCGTTGAGCTGCATTGGTAGGATCATGCTTTGTTGCAGACACAGAAAGCCAATCTCACTCAAAGTCATGGGACTCGTCGTGGTGTTTATACAGCTGCAGTTGCTGGTGCTCCTGTGAGCTGTTCAAACCATGTGAATGTGATGATTTACGTTGCATTCTTGAGGTTTCGGCTCAGTGTTTCATCTACTTGCAGCCGCAATGATGACCTCCAAGTTGCTGCTTACCAGATTTCAGCTTCGTTCCATGGGTCATCAGTTGATCAACAAGGTTGGCAGCTTGTTGGCAGGCTTGCTGGCTGCAGTTAGCACCAACTGACATTAAATTCTGTTGTCTGTGTCCCACACAAGCCAGGCTGTGCTTTAGCAATGCATGCTGCTGATGTTGTGTGCAGAGACACTGATGGCAAGCATGGAAGCTGTGTGCCATCAGACCACTCGCTGGGCTGCGGCTTTCAAGGCTGCCGCATGCCACAAGTCATCGGCCAGCACTGAAAGCTCCTCAGATACAACCAAGCATTGGTCTGTCTCAGACGGGCTTGAGGAGTCTGTGCAGCAGCTTGTTGACCAGCACAGATTGCCAGAGGCTGTCTTGAAGCGCTTGGCCGTATTCTTTCCTGGACTGCAGGTGATGGATTTTTTTGGTTCTATGCCTGTGATTGCACAAAGGTTTACATGACATGTTAGACAAGCATAAGTCAGTGCTGGCTTAATCACAGAAGCTTAGCAATTGTAATTGCGTACAGAGCATGCATCTATACAAACTGCATTGGATGGTGCAGTAGCTTCAACTGCACGACAGGTATATTGCACAAAAATTATGCTACAGATGCCTACCCAGCTTGTGTACGCAATAGCAAGGCCTGACTGCATGTCAATAGTCAATGAAGCAGCTGCAAGGCTACTGTGTATGCAAGTGCTCATGTTGACCCTGCATGATAATGATAATGACAATGATAATAATGATATTATAATAATAATAATAATAACAACAACAACAACAACTACAACTATAATAGCAATAATAATGATAATAATAATAATACTATTGACAATAATAATACTGATAATGATGGGCTGGGATGTTGCCATACCCTCAGACCATTCTGTCTGTTCAGATCGAAGATATGGTGAGCTGAGCAAAGGGCTCCCAGACAGGCAGTTTGGCAGCAGCAAAAGCAGAAGCAGTTGCCCTGGCAGCTGCAGATGCGATTGCCATTGCTGAAGCACTAGCCGCTCACAGCATGGGTGAGCAATTGCTGGCTGAAGAAGAGCAACAGAAGACAAAGGCAGCAGCCAAGAAAGCCAGACGGGGGAGGCAGAAGGCCAAGAAACAAGCTGAGGCTCTCAAGCTTCAGGAATCACAGCTGCTTGGGCCGGACTGTACTGCCCTGCCAGCCTTGGTCAGCAGTGCTGAGAATTCAGCCACTGACTTGCTGTCGTTGTTTTGTTGTCCCATTACCAAGGTGCGCTTCCAGGATTCCTTTGTTCACTTGCTCTGTAACACACGCACCTTCAAATGCAAAGTCCTGAAAATGTTCACACAACAAAACTGCTAGGCATTTGCAGTCCTAGTAGCAGCACAGGTTATGTAATCAAGCTGCAGCCCCTCCTGTTGCACTGAGACTAAGACAACTTCAAGAGCTTCCTTGATTGCAGGCAGTGATGGTGGAGCCTGTGATAGCTGCAGACGGGCACACATATGAGAGGGCCGCCATGCAGCACTGGCTGCAGCACCACCCCACCTCCCCGGTCACCCAGGCCCTGCTGCCCCACACCCGCCTGGTCCCCAACCTTCTCATCAAGGGTGCCATTGCAAGTCAGTGCCAAGGTACATAGGTGTAGCATGACAGCCGTGGAGACAGGGCATGGTAGTCAGGCAGCAGTGGCTGACTTAGCTGCTATTGATTGCAAGACAGGTGCGCCAAGTTGGTATTCACAGATTTACCTACCACATATTGGTGCCTGTCTTACTGTCAAATCAAGACCTGTCTTACTCCACCTTGCTGGCCTGGTCGATACACAGCGTGCAGTACTCTGCCTGGCTTTGTAAATCACTGTCCTGCTTGTAGTGTCAGTACTGACTATTCTGAGGCTGCAGGGTGATATCAGGAGCTGCACCTTGCGCGAATAAACATGAGAAAGGGCAGGAAGTGAAGTTTCAGCTGCTGCTACAGTCTAATGCGGGCGCTCTGCTGCATACTTGCGGCGATGTCAGCATCTTTGTACAGCGGGAGGAGTGGCAGATAGGTGGCAGGACAATCTTGGTGCAGACAAGCTGCTTGAGTCTTCTTCAGCTCTGCTTTGAACATCTGAAGATTCAATGGCTGATTCAATGACATATATGGTCGTCATGTAATGTTGTGGGCTGAGTTGCTTTGCATGTCGGGAAATGACATGATTAAGACAGGTCCCATGTGGCTGCTATATTCCTCAAACGAACAAGTCTGCTTTACAGTAAAGCTGAGCTGCCATAGGCTTTGCATGTCTGTCAGCATCCACCGCAGTGAGCTAGAATGTCAAGCGACACCCAAAATTTTCTCGTGCCTGCACATAGTGTGTTCAGCCCTTTGTCTAGGAGCTCCTTGAGCCTAGACAGGCATTGCACACATTACTAGTGGATGTCCAGACACTGTGCTGTTCCTTACATTCTTGCACCTTCAAGTTGATGAATCAGATATTGGAAAAGATCAATAATTTTATGCATTGATTACTGTTGGTAGCAGATTATCTGTCAGCCAAACCGTACCCTATTCAAAGTATACGCTGAAATGTGTTGCGGCGATGCGCACCATAGCTGACATGTTTGTAAATTTGTATGCAACCAGTGATGCAAGTGTTCATCGAGTTGTGCTGATACACCCCTGACAATCATTGACAACCATTATGGGTCCAATGCACATGCTTGGAAAACCATGTCAGAACAACTCTTGTGAAGTGCATATGCAATCAAACTCTACAGGAGTAGTTGTCAAGATCTCGAAGCTGTCAGATCTTTGCTGCTGAACTTTGGACTTTGAGTCTGGCGCAGTCCAGTCAGCCAGTAGTGACAGTCCTTGAGAAAATATGTGAGCTTGCATGGGCAGCAAGGCTGGCGCTCAGCAGTCCCTATGTTGTAGGGTGCCAGACTAGGCCAGGAAGTCATAGCGCCTCCAGACAGGCGTCCTGTCTTGCTTCAACCTGTTTGATGTTGGCATCTTGGTCTTTCCTGCACAATGTGAGCGCTTGTCAGCTGCAAGTTGCTGGGCAGCTTGCACCACTGCAGTGCAGCTCAGCCACTTGTATGGCAGCATATGAACATCACTGACTGGCATTTCCTTGCCTCCTTGTTGGCAGACGTTGATCAGTACAAGGATAGAGGGAGGTGGTGTTCAAGATGTATTCACCTGTGCAGTGAATGTAGTCAGTCTGCCACTCACGAACCCACTCCTGCAGCTCTCTGCCGTCATCAGGATGCTGCGTGACATGGTGGACCCAGGTGTGTTTCTTCAGCAAGCGCTTGGTGAGCAGGCAGGCCAGGTCACCCCGGGTGGCCGGCCCTCTGGACCCCTCCTGCTGCTGGTCAAACGCCCATTCATCTGTGAAGCCATCACTCCACTGCACAACCTGCAGCCACCAAACTGCTTGTCAGTGCCTGCACTGGCCCTGGTGTGGCAACAATGCTCCCTGAAAGAATCAGCACAAAGTACACATCAAAGAGTAGCTGGCAATATGACATGTTGCAACAACAGACAAAAGATCCCAGAAGTGGTGGCATTGTCACTTGCACATGCCAAGTGTGCACTTAATGCTGCATCCTCATTGCGAGGCAGGGGGCTGGAGGATGCAGTGGCAGTGGCACTGTTACTGTCTCTGCTACAGGCGGAGCAGAAGCAGAGGAATGACATCAGAGGCAGCATTGTCCCATCCAGCACCAGCAAGACGGCTGCTGGAGGAGAAATTGCTGCCTCTGGTGTCATTTCTCTGCTTCTCCTCAGTCTGTAGCAGAGACAGTGATACTTGTTTCACAACAATGCATGGAGGTCATCATAGGGAAGCAGCAATATGTGTGTTACACATGATCAGTCATGCCATGCTCTTTACTGTGTCAGGGTCTGCCCAAGACACTGCTGATAAGACAAAGGTAGCCAAAAATGTCTGGAAGGTTCACGACGTGGGATTGGGGCCCAACAGTCACTGGGTACCCACCTGTTCTGAAGAAGAGTGGCTTGTGGGAGCAGGCATGGGGCCCAGCCGAGAAAACACAGGAGCACGTGCACTGGGCACATCAAGGGGGGTGTCAGGGGGGGTGTTGGGGCTGGAGGGCCCACTGCCCCTGTCTGACTGAGCGGGTGGGACGGCTGAGCCACAACAGCTGCCATTGCTTTCACTCCTCCGCTTCTCCTCAGCCTGTAGCAATGTCAGGGACAGTTACTTACAACACTGCATGGAGGTCATCGTACACAAGCAGCACCGTGTTTGATGCCTCATGCTCTGTCATATCATTCTCTTTGTTCTATTCAGCCTGTCTAGCACTCTGCTCACATGGCAATGGTTCACAGTGTGGCAATAGGGGCCCAACAGTTGCTGAGTACCCACATGATTTGTCATGCCACGCTCTTTGCTCTGTCATGCTCTGTCTAGGACGCTGCTCTCATGGCAAAAGTAGACACGTCTGGAAGGTTCACAACATGGGATGGGAGCCCAACAGTCACTGTGTACCCACCTGTTCTGTAGAAGCCCAGCTTGTTGGGGCAGGCATGGGGCCCAGCCGAGAGAAGACAGGAGCACGTGCACTGGGCACATCAAGGGGGGTCTCAGGGGGGGTGTTGGGGCTGGAGGGCCCACTGCTCCTGTTTGACTGAGCTGGTGGGACTGCTGAGCCGGGACAGCTGCTAGAAGGGGAACCACTGCCACTGCTCTCACTCCTCTTCTTCTCCTCAGCCTGTAGCAATGTCAGCGACAGCTACATTAC
>JAABUP010002313.1_pt1 | contig 37337 bp, 41 predicted proteins | sample 5559201 | NCBI WGS metagenome assembly JAABUP01 (sample SAMN10711887, study PRJNA513373) | rock metagenome | isolation source: Antarctica rocks | place: Antarctica
TTCCCCACTGTTCAGTAGTGCTCTGCAAAACAGGCTCACAGCAGGCCTGTGTCACTGCAATAGCACCTGTGGAGATTTGCTCTTCATACAGGTGTGCAGTGAGCCAGCTCAAATGTACTGCAGCACCATCTGGGCATTGATGAGGAGATATGTTCTTTCTTAGGCGCAAGCTGTGTGTTGTATGCATCTCTGCATTTCCCAGTAACAGTCTGTTACAAGCTGAATGACAGTGCGTCGTTGGCGCACTGTAGGCCTTGTTGTGTCTATCTGACGCTTGTACCTCACTGGTGGATGTCAGCAGAAACCTAGCACGCGTCCTCTTGGCCAGACCAAGCATGTTCATTGTCCCGAGAAAGCTGGTCTTGATAGTTTTGATCGGGTTGTATCTGTAGTCATAAGTGCCGTGAGATCCTCTGAGGCACCAGCAAGCAGAGTCTGCAGGCTGTACACTTACTTGTAGTGAATGGGAGAGGCTGGGCAGGCCAAATGGTATATCTGGTCCACCTCCAGTAGTATCCTCTCAGTAATATCATGCCTAATGGTTTCAAAGTTTGTTTTGCCCAGCAGGTGCTTGACATTCTCCTTACTGCCAGTAAAAAAGTTGTCCAAGCAGATGACCTGCAGAAGCAAGTGTTGGGCTGCTTACTACAGGGAAAGCAAATCAAACGTAATGTGACAGAGGAAAATGAAATGACCGTGGTCTACATACGTGATCTCCTCGTTCAACCAGGTACGTGCACAAGTGACTGCCTACGAAGCCCGCTCCTCCGGTCACGAGCACCCTATTCTTTTCAATGCGTGGCTTAGTTTTGATGGGTGTGGCGGGGTGATTGCCAGTCGCGAGCTGGGCTCCAGACTGTGCAACCTGCAAAGGCATGCTGCGCTGAGTCGTGCCAGTCGCGCTGTCAATACAAACATATGAATGTGAGTGGAAGGCTCTGTACGCTTACAGGTCGCTGTATGCCGTCTGACATGGCTGCTCAGCTGCGCGACGTAAATGCTCAGTGAAGACCAGAGATCGGCAGCAGTCAAAAGACTTGCGAGGCAGCCAAGGCTTCGAACGCCTGGACTTTAGAAGATCGTGCTCGGATGGCAAGCTTTCACTGGTCGCAAGGAGTCCGGTTGTGGCAATGAGCAGTACTCCGGTCTTGCACCCTGAACGTTGATGCGCGATTCCTTCCAACAACAGCAGGTGGTCGCAAGCGCCCTGCCCAGAAGTTTGTCCCTTGTTGCTGCAGCAGCGGTCACTGCAGGTTTAGCGGTGGTCAAGGGCCACGCCATTTTGCCCTGGGCGACTTTGCCACCATCGAGACTGCGTTGCACAGTGCAATCGAGTTTCGCGCATTGCGTTTGCCAACAGTACGACAGCATGGCGTTTGATTCCTCGACGCGTTTGATCCGTCAGCTTGACTCACGAAGCAGGCCGTGCGTACTGGGTATTCAATGCAAACTTCTGCTGCACAGATGTCCTCAGAACTCCGAATTGTTTCGCGGCGCTCAAAGTTCTCGATCTGCATCTGGCCGTGTCAGGCATCACCTTGTACGCGCTGGTGCCAAAGGTGCATTTGAAGTAGTGTATTTTCAATTTGTGCTCAAGGTGCAGTTGATGCTGACTTGTTGCTACTTGCAGCTGCAACCAAAGCAGAGGAGGAAGCAAATCAGAAACGATGGAAGGAATCAGGCGGTGGAGTTGGTCCTATGGACCAATGGTACAGACAGTTTGTTGCTGGATGACTTGCTGAATGACAGTGCGCTTGGCAACGTCTACAGCTCAGCAGTGCGCTGTGTGCTGCAGGCGGTGGAGTCTGAACTGGGACACCATCACCACAGAAATAGTTGTAGGCTCATGTCCAAGGAGTGCGTCTGACATTGACAGAATGGTGGACGAAGCAGGCATATCTGCGATCATTTGCTTGCAGGTTGGTTGCGGTTACCTGCTTGCCAATTGGGATTCGTCTTAGCTGGTTGTTCCTGACAAATGGTGCTGGTGTGCAGTCAGATGCATGCTTTGAGGCCATGCAAATTGATTGGCCTATAGTCCGTCAGCAGGCAATTCAAAGGGGCGTGATCATGACGCGAGTGGCTGTCAGGGATTTTGACCACAATGATCAGGTAGGACGACTCACTGATTAAGTTTGCATTCTGCAAAGGCAAACAAGCATCTTTCTGCGCAGCACAATGCTTGCCACTGAGGAGAAAAATATGAAAGTGACCTTGATCTCTGCGTCAAAGCTCCTGTGCAAATGACAGGAGCAGGGGTGTTACAGACATTTACAGCATTATGACGCTGTGATCATGTGTTTTCAGGCGCTGATGCTGCCGGAAGCTGTGCGCTTACTGCACTTGCTAGTTTCCAGTGGCAAGCGTGTGTATGTGCACTGCACAGCAGGTATCAACAGAGCAACTCTTACGACTGTTGGTTACCTCACTTTTGTCAAGGTGCGCTGTTCATGCGTCAGCAGCATCTTGCATTGCTGTTGCTCCAAGGCTCTTGCACAGCTCCACTTGAGGCTCTTAAAACAGACACATGTGCTTGCAAAGGATGCCAGTGCATCGCCTGTCACCTTACCTTGCTTTTGTAAGCAGCACAGCTGCAGCATGTGGGGACACTTTTGACTTCACTTGTTTAGCATACAGTGTCTTACTTCAGCTTCAAGCCTGTACCGGCAAATGCACTGCTGGCATGTGAAGTCTGCAGAACAGCAATGATATGGCGTGCACGAAGACCTGCCTCTGTGCCCGGACTCAAGGCCTCCTGCACACATGCATTTGTCACATCTTGGCAAAGTCTGTGGAATCTGGCCACTGCTATCAAGGTCATCTGTAAGCATGGAGGCTTTCACTAAACATGTGAAACTGCTGGTATGGATTGCTGCAGGGCATGAGCTTGGATGATGCACTGCATAAAGTCAAAACAGCTCGGCCTCAAGCACACCCATATGTGGACTGCTGGAAGGTTAGCCCCTGTTCTGTGTGTGCCCACTGAATCATGATCAGCTGCAAACACAGCATCAACTTTGCAGATCAGACCACGTTAAAGCCATCACATGATTGTCTTGTAGTCAAGGCCGCCTGCCAAGCCAGTGCTGGAGTGTTGAAAGAGGAGTCTCGCTGACAGTCCACATTTGTTCCACCATCTCACCCAACAGTACCAAGCTGCAATGCATTAAGACATCAAGATCACATTTGGAGTACATCACTCTGTACTCTCTTGCCCTGAAAACACATCTGACTTTCAAAGATGTGGCTGATGACAGTGGTTACACAAACCAGAGTGGTGGGGAAGGAAGACCACATGCAGCGCTTCCACATCTTGTTCGCACATGCTGCGATTCCACCTTTGCATTCAAAGTCTCCGCCTCACCTAGCAGTGGCTGTCATGATGCAGAGGGTACGTGCACGCATGATCCAAGACCGCAGGGAAGAAATAGAGGGGGTGGCCAAAATGATCTACAAGGAGAGGCAGGCCCAGGGATCGCACCAACAGCAGACTGATGGCTTTGCTGACTGGGTAGAAGCAGAGAACAGGGTGATCAGGAGCACCTTTGAGAGGCAGACTGGCTGCACCCTCAGCCTCACTGCGTCCATGTTGGTAGGCCCCTTGCCGCTTAGCCTGGACAACCGGAATCCAGTGATGGAAAAGTTGGTGCAATCACGTCTTGCTGTTGCAAGCATCATAATGCGTTGAGCAAGTATGTTCTCATGCAGTCAAGTGCAACAGGCAATGCCTTGCTGCTGCAAGGATCATGATGTAATGACCAATAATGCTTGCATGCATTCAATGCAACAGGCAGTGCTTGCTGTTGCAAGGGTCATGATGTAATGACAGTGTATGATTGCATGCAGTCAAATGCCATAGGCAATGCCAAGCATATAGACATTCAAGAAGTTGTAATCTCTATAATGCAGAGAGTAGAATCTGCGTGCTGCTGCACCTGACATTTGACATGGGTTCTGACCATTCGACATGCAGGAACTACATGAGCAGGAGCTGGGGGGCCATCAGGCCCAGCAGGGGGGTCTGCAGGAGGCTCAGGCTGAGGTGGAGCGCCTCACTGCCAAATTGGTTGCTCAGCAGCGTCAGACACAACAGGTCTGACAGGCATTCTGAGGACATCTGCATGCTTGTTTCAGGCTTTGCTTTCATTTAGCCAGATAGTCATTGCGAACGGAGCCAGATCAGGGTTTGCTGATCGAGCCAGACAGGGTCTGCAAATTGAGCCACTTGAAGTTTGCTAGTTGAGCCAGACAGCGTTTGCATTGTTGTGCAAGGCGACATTGTCACATTTTGTGCTTTGGGCTCAGGACAAGTGTCAGGAATGGCTGTTGGAACAACCCTTTGATATGCAGCCCTGATATGTGTCAGGGCAGAGCACTTGTAAGTCATGACCCTTTGCTAATGCTGACTCCACTGATCAATGCAGCTGCGTGACTTGTGGGGTGACAAGAATGTTTAGGGTTTGAAGCCAGCTGCTGATGCTGACTCAACTGATTAATGCAGCTGCATGACTTATGGGGTGACAAGAATGTTTAGGGTTTGAGGCCAGCTGCTGATGCTGACTCAACTGATCAATGCAGCTGCATGACTTATGGGGTGACAAGAATGTTTAGGGTTTGAGGCCAGCTGCTAATGCTGACTCAACTGATCAATGCAGCTGCATGACTTATGGGGTGACGAGAATGTTTAGGGTTTGAGGCCAGCTGCTGATGCTGACTCAACTGATCAATGCAGCTGCATGACTTATGGGGTGACAACAATGTTTAGGGTTTGAGGCTGGCTGCTGATGCAGGCTCAATGGGAAATGAGGGTTGTAACTCAGAAGCTGCAGACCCTGACTGAGGGTGGGGTGGTGTCAGGGGACCTGCATGCTCAGCTGGATGACTGCAGGGATGACTCAGCTTCTCTCAGGTGAATATTGCTGTAACAGTATGGAATTCACATCTTCCGCAATGCAGCCATATGAACTTGCCGGTTGGCAACGTCAAGTTGGACAGCAGATGCTGCTCGGTGTGCAGTCATACCACAATGCCTTTTTGTGGCATGCTGGGCAATCTTAACGAACATCACCTCAATACTCCCTGCGCTGGAGCATTTCACCGGTCTACATTTCAGCATAAGTTTCGAGTGTTGTGATCTCAACACATTGCAATGTTGGCTTTGTCCATGCGTACTTTCTGCTAGCCTAATCGTTAAATGCGGTTCGTGACAATGATGCAGAGTGGCAATGCAGCATCTGGCATCCAGCTCCTGGTCCATGCTGGCAGGAGTGTCAAGCCCAGGAGGAGGGGTCCCCACCCTCCCTGAATCCTTGCAGGACAATACCCACAGTGATAGCCAATCACAACCTCAGGAGGCGAACTCACCTGTGATGACTCCCGCTGCGGAAGCCACTCAGCCGAAAGCAAACGCAGCAGGCAATGGTGGTACTCTTTAGCTTGAATCATGCACAGATTAACAGTAAGTTGAGGGAGGACTGACATCACGGCCTGCATACTATTGTTTCAGCCTGGAAAAAATGTGTATTTTTACGCAGAAGCTTCTTTGATGCGTCATCAATGTAGTGTTGTTACAAGTAGGGATTGGGGTACAGGCAAACGTCGCCTTGAGACTTATGCGCTGCGCAGTCGTGTTCTGTTCATTGTGCTGTGCAGCAAAGCCTATGCTTTGCTCAATTTTGTAAGTCTAAGGACTCAACCTGTCATGCCAGTCGTTTTGTGCTGACATGTGCATGAAGTGCTGACATGAGGCTGGCCCAAATTGTAATGACATAAAATAGTGACTTCAGGTCCTCAGTGTCTGGCAGGACACACCTGATTGTCGCCATCACAATCGTGACCTGAACATAGCGTGGACACTCACATAACGGTGGCGTGAGAATACGACTGTACGTTACACGGCCAAATTATTGTTGAGTAGGGCAAGCAAGGTGTGCATGCATGCATCTCGTGGTCATAACCTCGCCTACAAGTATGCCACATGAAATCCCTCTATGCAATCGCATGCACCAAGCAGGGTTGAAGCGCTTGCATTTGCGAAAACCGGACTGGGAGAGAGCAGATGCGTGCAGCTTTCTTTCTCGGTTAGATGAGGGCACACTGAGGACGGTTGTACTCCATGACTGGCACGAACTTGCCACAGACTTTCCAGTCAAGGTGGCAGCCATTGTAATGTCTGCTCTGTGCCCGTCTCAATGCAATGTCAAGTAGAAAGTGCTGCACAGGGTATTCACTACACAGAAAAGTCACGCCCCCGACCACCTCTACCTCCCAAAGACAACCTGACAATCTCTTCTGCATTTCATGACCTGCAGCAGCTGGATGTCAAATATGGCGCATTGGATTACGCTTTCCTGAGTCCTATCTTTGATAGCATCTCCAAAGCAGGCTATCAGGCTGCATTTGACCTGAATGATTTGACTACCTGCATTGCAGCCTGCAACATCCCCTTAGTGGCTCTGGGAGGTAAGGGAGGATCACTGCACACACCCCACACAGTGCACTTGAAGTCATGCAGCACGCGGAGTCTTGAAGTGCCTTGCAGGCTCAAGGTGTCCTACCTTGCTTTTGCAGGCATCACCGCTGCCAACATACCACAAGTGAAAAGGCTTGGCTTCTCGGGCGCAGCTGTGCTGGGTTCTGTATGGTCATCCAGCAACCCTGTTGTAGCTTGTACAGAGCTGCTGACAGCCTGTGCTTCTCCATGAACATTCCACGGGTTGTTATGCTCTAGCAAACATTGTTCTGTAGAGTTCACATCTCAGCATGGCTGACAGCTGTACCTACAGGCTTACCAGCGAGACAGCAGTGGCTCAAGGCATCCTGTTATACTTATTGACATTTACTCTGCAAACACAACATCGTGTGATAAAAACTTTACTTCACCAGCTCTATGCACTGTTGTGCCGCTCATTGCGCTCAAGCCTCTTATTGTCGGCCTGGTTTCAGCATCCAGTACTGGATGGCAACTATCTGGAATTAAGCTACATCACTTGATTCTGCTCAAGCCAGCCTCGAATCGGCACCACTCAAAAAACTTCCGCTGATTTGGGTCATGCACTCTTAAGCTTTGAAGCTAGATCATTAGGTACATGTAAGAAGGTGCTGGCTGCATAATGCAGATGCATCTCAAGCAGCTCAAGCTTTTGAAGATGAATGTGCTATTGTAACCCGCTCCTGCTGATGGCAGCAGCTGCTGAAGTCCATTGCACAACAATGCATATATACGAGTACACTCTGAGTCGCAATCTCGCGGGACTCCTCAATTGAGCAAGGGCTCAAGCATCACTCCTGAGTGTACAATGCCATGACACAGTAACATTACATTTGGCCATGCTGCTGTCTGAGCAATGGTGATATACAGCAGTGACATGCTGTAAGATACTTGAGCTACAAATCTATCAGGCAATCCAGATTGCAAATGGCCGGCAGTCCCTATTTGGCACATTGCACACCTCTGTGACCCCACAGGGTCACCAACCCTAATTCAAACAAATGGGAAGAAGGCATGATTACTTCGTTCAAACTCATCCTTCTGCTTTCAGTTCTTGCACAACCTTCACAGTCACGAGGACCAGCTGAGACACTGGAATGAACTGTGGAGCAATTGGCCGGTGTGCTGTAGCAGCGCCTCCTGATGCTCCTACATAGTCAGCTCATTTGTCTTCAGCTTAAGTCAGCGCTGACCAGGCAAATGATACAGCAAGCAGATACACCGCTGGCTCAGCTTTGAAAAGTAAGTCCTCCATGACAAAGCCAGATTGCAGGTATGGGTGGCTGCTAACGGAGCTCCAAGGCCTTGATAGCAACCTCGCCGATGACAAGGAATGCGTGCTGTGTGGCTGACGCAGAGCATATACTTGTGGCAGTGATGGCCGGGTATGGCCTCACAAGCAAGCCAGACATACTGACAAGGATGATCTAGTATAGTCTTGCCTGATGTGGCCAAACCTCGATCCAGCTGTACAGCCATTTGCTCCTCGCCACTAGCCTGCCCTGTCAGCACTGTGTCCACCAATGACAAAATGGACCAGTCAGCATCGGTCCACTCACGCTGCCACGTCAATGCTGCTGCTACGCTCTTGTCGAAGCCTTCATCATGCAGAAATAACATCTGCATTGTAATGTACACCTGCATAAAATGATGCATGACACAAAATAGAATAGACAGGCCTGGTTGCCTGTCTAATGTAGGTTGGATGTTTTGCCTCAAATGCACTGTACCGTATCCAGAAACTGCCTTCTGTACTGCTTGTCGGTCTCTGTCAAGCAGCAACTACCACTCTTCAGGTGAACCTCATTGAAACCACCATGCTCAACCTCGAGGCGAAGCCTGTCCATGGAGTGACCAGCTTTGAAGGCAAATGCTGCAGATCTTACAATTTGTGTCAGGGCTGCAGCAGCTGGCCTGCCAGCATTTTCAACACACAGCTGCAAGCAACAGCAAAATACAGGTTAAATGTGAAATGGAAATTTCACAGCTCCTGTTTCACCAGAAGACAGCCCACACAAAGCACTTGGTGTGAGTCTGCCCACCTCATAGTAGCCTTGCTGAATGCTATGGCACAGGCTGGACAAGTCCTGCATTGATGCGCTAGCAACTGTATGCAAGACTTCCCGACGCCTCGACTTACAGCGCCCCGTAAGAGTTCGTTGGCCTCGGTCAGTGATACAGCAAGGCAGGCTAACAAAGGTTGGCCGTGTATGTAGCCGAAGGGTACACAGGGGCATATGCCGTTTGCGATGCGAAAGTCAACTTACGAAAGACCCACGGTCCGCTTGCTGGCGATCTTCACCGCAGGAACATATGTACTTTGCTGCCAACAGGAGGTGGTAGATCAATGAAAGCTTGCGCATATAACAAACCCCAGTGGTCCGTAAATGATAGTCACAAGTTGTGAGACAGGGGCGAAACAAACATATCGCCGTGCGCTTAAGCTTTACCGCTTGTGCTTTTGGTTTCGGAGTCGTCAACCTATCCAGAGAAATAGGGAGGAGCTTGCAGACTGCAGGGAGCATCCAGAGGAGCAGAGAAATAGACTCTCTGTGGATTTGGTCCTTGTCTGGCTGCAGGGAGCTGTCCAGAGAAACTAGCTACACAGTTGGTCTGAAATTCAGCAATTTGCCTACCTCAGCCCGGCAAAGAGGAATTTCACTTTTCCATCTACATGTAGTGCAGCATAAAACAGTCGCACACAGTTGTTCACACATCAGTGGCTAGTCAGCACAAGCACAGCAAGAAAGGTGGCTTCAAAGATGTCAGGTGTCTGACTTAGCACGAATACGTGCTCAATTTAATACAATGGCGAAGTGTGCCCTCAACTTAGTCATCACTTTAGTCTGCTCATTCGGATTTCAAAATACGCTGTTTGACTTTACGTGGTACGCAGTGCGTACAGCAATGCCACAACAAAAGTTTTGCACATGCCTTTGACACGCATATAGCGCAGCTCGTGCCCATCGTTTGTGCGTGAGCTTGTCAGAGACGTGAGTTACTCAAGATCATATTTTGAGCTTTGGTACGAAATCGACTTCCCGTTACTCTTTTTTGCCGCAGACAGGTTTTCTAGCCGTTTGCAAGCTTTGTTCGACGCTGCCTTCCTGACAGGTGAAAAAAAATCTGCTTTGCTCGGCGCATCCAGCAGTCGCTAAGGGTCGAATCGCTAGTATGCCGTCAAGCAAAGGAAACCCAACAGACCCCCAACTAAGGGAGCAGGTTGTAGAAGGTATGCTGCTTTGATGACATATTGTCAGTAACTAGCCGCTGCCAGTCGCAGCTCACAAGTTCATATGTTCGTGTAGAGGTCAAGCAGGAGACCAATAAGGATGGCAGCGGAAAGGGGAAGATGGCCGCTTGGAAAGCAGGTTGCGAAATTGCTAAGGCAGTGTGCCAGCCTGGCAGTGATCAGGCCAAGGTGCACACAGTCTCAAACGCTTGCTGTGGTCACAGGCAAAATAGCAAAGAAATATGAAGCCAAAGGAGGCGACTATGAGAACCAGCCAGGCTCCAAGAACAAGGCAAAGAAGGGAGCACCTGAGCACAAGGGCGAGGCTGGTAAGCTGACAGCTGCAACCCATCAAGCTCAGTCTCAATTCTGCATTGTGTTTTGACTGTGTGCATTAATGTGCTGCAGATAAGAAAGAGGACACCAAGGCTACGTCATCTAAGAGAAAGAAGGCCGACGAGCCAACAGAGGAGAAGGCAGATGACAAGTCTGAGGTGTGTGTTGCTATTCAGCTCATGGAGGCAACTAAACGCTCACAATGCTGATTGCACCCCAATATTTGCAGGAGGAAGTAGAGGAGAAGCCTGCTAAGAAAGCAGCCAAAGCCAAGAAGGAGCCAGCCAGCAAAGCCAAGAAGGAGCCAGCCAGCAAAGCCAAGCCTGATGGGGATAAGCCTGCCAAGAAGGCAACCCCAAAGGCAGCAGCCAAGACCAAGAAGGAGCCAGCCAGCAAGGCAAAGCCAGACAAGGAGAAGCCCAAAAAGGCAACTCCCAAGGCCAAGAAGGCTGATGAGCCCAAGAAGGAGACCAAGGCCGCAAAGGCAAAGAAGGACACCACAAAGTCTGAGAAGACAGGCAAGACCGCTGGCACCAAGCGACAGGCTGCCAAGGAGCCCAAGGCCGAGAAGTCTCCCAAGAAAGCCAAGACAACCAAGGAATAGATGACAATATTTGCAAAGCTTTCCATGACTGTATAATAAGACACTATATGCTGTCTTTTGTTGACATTGTCTTTAGACCATAGGGAGCTTCTGTTTGGCTTGTGATGTTCAAATTAGGACTTGAGTCACAGTTGACAGCTATCCAGTGCTCCATCCATACCTTGCCACTGACAATAAACCATGACAACTTCTCTGTAAGACCGTGAAGGTTTTGAAGTTGCAATGCCTGTAGTCTATCAATGGATTTGGCCAAAAAAAGATCGACCGCTGACGTCTACTTGACATGTGCATCAAGGCTTTGGGTTGCAAATTGTACACAGTGGTATTGGGTCTACCTTGTTGACAGCTGAGCCAGCTTGCAATACTGCATTCATTGCCATGAAACTGATCACAGCAAGTCTGGTTACAAGTCGCATGCTGCAGCTGTTAGCCTTTCTTCCAGCAAAAGATAATCATCTCATGCATTTCAGATGTTCACTTCACTGGTACAATTCAAGACAGCAGAGCCCAAAAGGCATCACACAGAAGGATCAACTAAGTCATATACATACATAGCTCAAATAATACCTCATGGATCACATGTCACATTCAATGGTACTCAAACTCAACGTATTTGTATACATCAAAACGCAAGGCCGTTCATTTATGTCAAGACTTTGGGCTCAAGAATCCATGTATATCAGCCTGCTTGTGCTTCCTGCCAGAACTGATCGCAGGAGAGACGGGGCTGCCTGCAGCGCTATTTTGCTCACATGACACAGCTGCTTTGCTTGGGGTCACAGCAGTTGCATCATGTCTACGCCCTCTTCCCCTGTCATGTGCAGGTGGTTGTACTGCAAGAGCAGCATCCTGCTTTGATCCACTGTGGCTAGCACCCCGTTCATGCTGCTGAGCAGCACTGGCATCTGTCAGGTCGATCATGTCTGGTTGCGCACTGACCTCACCTACAGACGCAAGGCAGCTCAGTGACCACGTCATGTGTCAGACGATTTGGTTGTTCTTCTCGGACTCAACCGCTCTACACTTGTGTCATGTGCAATGAGCTAATGCCCAGCGGTGCATGGCAGAGAACGCCTTGCATGCCTGTCTAGGGAGGCGTCCCTTACACTATTGTGACATGTGTCTTCACGTCAATTGGTCAGCTGCATTCATTGATGTGCTGCAACTTGCAAAGGCATGAGCATCTACCTGTTTTGCTGAAGGTGGCTTCCTCACCCTCCCCAGCAGCGCCATAAGACCCATAACAGAATGCAGAATTTGCCCTGGGACCACCTTTGGCTGCATCAGAAGGCAAAGTCTGCTCTGCTGCCTCTAGAGGCCTGCTGCCTGGAGCTGGGCTGTAGGCAAGCGTGTCCTGCTCTGCTGCTGATTCTGGTGTGTCATATGGCAAGGTGTCTGCCTGCACACTCTGCTCAGGCAAGCATCCTGTTGGAGCAGCCAAGCCATCCCTGGGTTTGACCCCTTGCTGCTTGTCAGCCAAATCTGGGCCCTCTTGACCTTTGTCAATGGGGTCTTCTATGGCAGTGCCAGCAACAGAGACCCTCAACGTTCCTTCTTCTCCTGATTCTTCAGCTGTTGTACCCTTGCCATGAGGTAAGGCAGCACCTGCTTCGCCAGTTGAGGTGATCTGGTCTGCAAGGGCTGATGCCCTGTTGCTAGGGCCAGCATCCAGGCAAGCCCCTGCTTTGTCAGCAGCTTCCTTGTCAGCTTCAGCATGGACTGCTATGCTGGCGGTTTGTGGGTCATGGTCCTCACCAGATTCGCTGCCCTGCGCATCCTGCTCCTCCTCTTCTTCTAGTTCAGGGTTTATGTCTGAGCCTTCGTCACCTTCAGAGTCTGAGTTAAGCTGGTACATCAGCTTGTCCACCTGCAAGTTGCAAATAACTGAAGAAGCAGAAGCAGAAGCAGAGGAGGAGGAGAAGAAGAAGAGGAGAGGAGAGAAATTACAAGCTTTGGCTAGCCAACAAGTCTAACAGCATGTGACAAAGCCTCAGCAACCCTGCCCAACATCAAGCTGTGAATGCATCACAGCTCAACCTGTTCAGATGTGGTTGTAGAGCTTCAGCGCAAGTACAACACAACATCTACATGCAAGCTGTCAGGGAGACTTCTGAATGCATAATGATCTGACGGATGCAAACCTGAAGATCGACAGTCTGACGCTGCTATTGTCTGATGCCGGAAGATTATCATTGCAACATGTGATGTATGACTCTCTCTGCAGCCACTACCTGAGCGCCGATGTAGCTCTGATCCTTCCTCCAGGAGTTGCTCCTTTCTTGGGTGTTGTAGTTGGTTGCCAAATCCACAAGCGCGACGTAATGCTTGAAGAGGCTGTCTCTGATGGTGGTGTTTGCTGCCACTCTCTTGGCGGCTTGCACCCAAGGGTCAACCCCTGCCTCCCCCCTCAACTGTACGCATGTGCGCACCATTAGCAATGATAGCCTTTGTGACAGACGAGTACGTACAGCCGTGGCTGCAGGATGTTGTCACCATGAAAAAAAGGGAGATTCTGACTTTGAGCTGTGTTCACATGCTCCGTGACCATCAGGTCAGACCAGTAGGTTAGACCATCAGGTTAGACCATGGTTAGACCACAGGTTAGACCATCAGGTTAGATCATTAGGTGAGATCATTAGCTGAGACCATCAAATTAGACCATTAGGCAAGACAACAACTGCAGTCTTGTGTGTACCGATGTTCAACAACACCTATGCAGTCAGCATGCAGAGGCTATGCTAATACAACTTGGGTGGTGTTTACGGTCACTGGATCACTGCACTCAGCAGGAACACAATGCTGAACACAACGCTCTACATAAAAGTCTCATGGGCCCATGTAAGCGTAGTGGCTCGCATGTACAACAGTGCAGCTTGCCATGTCATTTGCAAACGTCAGGTGTGCACAGGTAAGATGCAACAACAGCAGATAGGAGTTTGACAGCTGTGGTACCATGACTGCTTGGGCACTGCCATTGCAAACACACCAGAGATCGATCTTAAGCTAGCTATATTATGTTTGAGATTTTATACTCATTGCTATACAAACATTTCCAGGATGTCCCCTGACCGCTTCAGCCTTAAGCCACACAAGTCCATGCCTTGTAAGGTAGTCTTGGAGTCTAAACATATCTTGCACAGCAGTGTCAAAACAGGATGTGCCTTACTAGAGACCTATACACACCTCAGTCGGTTAGCTAGGACTAGTGCAAAAGATGCTTCACAACATGGTGTTTGTTGTTGCTCAAATGCAGTCGCAACACCTGGGTCTTTTGTGCCAGTGCTGCATCAGTCTGGGCAGGCCACCTGCTCAGCGACAGGTATTTAAAGCTGCTCAGATGCATAGAGCACTATGCAAAACGGTGACAGTGCTGTTACGCTGACTGCCAATGCAGGATACAAGGAGCTACTTGGGGCTGTGCTTACCTGACCCAGAGGGGTAGACGTATTTGCATTCACTGTTGAGTGACCTTATCTAATTGACAACATGTGATGATAGAAACGAATGAATCTACCAGTGACAGTTGTGCCCTGCATGCTGACTTACGATGGAATGGCTCACCTGAGTGACGTTGTGTTCCCTTTTGATGCGCTTCTTGAGCTTGCCTCGTAGGCGGTGCTTGTAGTGCATGAGCGCATGGTACAGCTGCAGCCTAGCACAGCAGTACTTCCCAACGGCATATCGCATCACCTGCATCAGTACGTCATGTCCTGCGTTAGCACATCAATTCCTGCAAGAAGAAGAAGAAGATTACAAGTTTTGGCCGGCCAACAAGTCCCATAGCTTGTGGCAGAGCCTCAGCAACTCTGCCTAACGTCACTCATTTGATGCTGTTCATTGAGGCAGGACACAAACGATGGAGATGTGATGTCAAACAGTGCCCTGCCTAGCGTCATTCATTTGTGTCAAACTGAAAGCCAGCGACCTCCAGACAAACATGCTCCGTCGGCACCACAAGCCTAAGCAAAGGCAATGGTACATCATTTCCTGCAATGGTACATCACTCCCTGCATCAGTACATCATTTCCTCATGATGATGACACACATATGCATTGTTGCTGACAAACACAGTCAGCTGAATGGGTCACGCCTATCCTTGAGCTAAACACACTGAACTTGCTCATGAACATGGGAATTAACAGGTGAGTCTCTTGATGTTACAACAGGCATATGCAAGTGGTAGGGGCTCTGTGATATGAGCTGTACCTGCAGCAGTGCTAAAGTTGGTGCGTTTGCTTATCATTGCTTCATGTAGTCTTGGAATTGCGCTCAAATGCTGCTGAGCTTGGTACAAAACACAGCAACTTTACCTGCCAGGCAGGTACACCATATTCGTCATCTTCCTCCTTGAAGGGGAGATCTTTCCTCACGTGCGCGTTGCTCACACGCCTGCACTTGCAATGCCATCATCGTGCTTGTCATCTGCAAATGTGACCTTGAGGTTGCGTGTGTTGCATTTGCGCCAGCCTTTGCCTAGGCTTGTGGTGCCAATGGATTGCATCCATCTGGAGATCACTGACATCTGATTTGACACAGATGAGTGGCATCAGGCAGGGCACTGTTTGACATCACATCTCCATCATTTGTGTCCTGCCTCAATGAACAGCAACAAATGAGTGACGTTAGGCAGAGTTGCTGAGTTCTGTCTTGAGTTATTAGGCTTGTCGGCTAGCCAAAGCCTGTAACTTTTGTCCTGCTTCTTTACAGTGATGCTGTAATGCACAGTGTTTGGGCCCATTTCATCTGGGCTGCCTTATGGACTCATTGAACCACATTGCATACGCACCACCTAGCATAAAGCTGTGACACGCACATGGCATGCTCATCATACACAAGGTGAGAATATGAGTAGGGCGTGTTTATCTGTATAGAATGTTATATTGGTTTTGAGTGTGTCCTTGATAGCTGGGAGACCTGTAACAGAGTAGAATGGGTGTGAATCAGGTGGAATTCAGGTGTGTTTGGACCATCTGCATATGGCAAACTTGCAAATGCTTCTGGCAGCCCTAGACACAGTGCAGAAAATGCTTTACAGCCCAACATGCCCTTTCACCATGTGGAAGATTTCATGGTTTAGGGTTTGCGGTCTAAGGCTTTGGGGTTTAGGGCAGGTGGCAGCATGCACACCTGAACCCATACTTCCAGAGGCGCGGGTAGGGGCGGCCCTTCAGGGTGAGCGTCTTCACAGCATGGCCGGCAGTCTGTCCTTTCTGGCACGCTTGACACATCCCATCCTGCACATGTCACCATTTCCCGTCAGAAATACATGCACAGCTTGACAAGATCCCAGCTTGTATACATTTCCCTTTCTAGTATCACTTGTTTTGCTGGAAAAACCCAACAAGAAGTTACATAGATCCACAAAAGAAGAAGAAAGAACAACATAAACATTCAAAAATGAAGGCAATTTTGTCTGTCATCACCCCATATTTGTGACTGCAACCGTCAGACAGTGAAGAAGAGCTGGACACATTTCTCTGGGCAGATGCACCTACTGCTATGCGCTAGATAGCCTAAATGTGGCAGCGTGCACACCTGCGCATACAGCTGTGTCAACAGCTTGGTCATTGTCTGGCTGACACACTCACACAGGAGACTTGCAAGTTGCGGGTGTTTAGCTCTGTGTTGCTGCATAGCTTACAAGCTTTGCACACTAGTCACCTGCTGATAAGCTGTATTGACCTAATTCGTTAACCTAATTCATCAGCCTGATAAATGGGGGGGATAGCGGTGATCAGCTGATGTTGAGCTAGTAAAATGATAACTGATGCTTGACGAGCATACACACTAACTCTGACCTGCATTTCAACAAATGACCCATATGTGTGAACCTATGCACAGATCATGCTTTCCTTATAAGTGCATTGTCTGTAGGGCCCTCCCTGCTGAGGGCAGGGAACACTTCTGTATCATAAACACAGAGCAGTGCTGACCTGTGCGCACAATATTGCCATGTCCTGAACATACACAACAGTGTTCTAACCAATGCCAAAAGGCTCGGTCTTTTCTTGTCTTTCTGCACAGCAGTGCTGACCTGAGCTTCACCTAGACTGGAGCCCTCTTCTGCCCAGTCAGAGGACATGCCTGGGTACATGTCCACATTGTCCAACAGACCTTCCACTGCTTTTGACCAAGCGCTGCTGACCACACACAACTCCCTGCATAAGCATGGAACAGACTGATGCTTTCTGCTGGACTGTGCAGTGATCAACACTGACCATGGCTATGCTAAAAATATCATGTGAGATTGCAGCAGGTCATGATCCACTCTCAAACCTTGACCAACAGCTGCGCACATGGCAATGAGCCATGCAGTCAACAACAGCAACGTGCATACTTGGTAATCGCTGTTGCATGCAGTTCGATTCCCAGCAGGATGATCTGTGACAGCTCTCAGCGCACAAGGACATAGCGCACAAGGACATGGCGTGCAATGTGAGGGATAAAGCACGAAGGGCAACAGGCAAGGCTCACCTGCGTGTAACGAGCCTCATGGGAGGTTGCTGCAGTTGAGAGAAGCGGGTTGCCCAGGAAAACTTTCAGCAAGCTCTCAATGCGCAGCGACACTTTCAGCAAGCTGTCAATGCACAAGGACATAGCACGCAACGCCAAGATAGGCATGAAGAGCAAGAAGCAAGGCTCACCTGCGCTCACTGAGCTTCTCCTCAATCTTTCTCATGGCCTGCTGGTACTGCTGATTCAACAACCGGTCCCCCCTGACACGCACTGCAAATGTCTTGTCAACCAGGTCATACACAATGTACTCAATGTAGCTGGCAAAACAGTCTCGGTCGCTCTGATGCGACTGGAAGCCTGCCTCTTGGAGAGCAGTGCTTGCAGCATATGCAAGCGCTTCTTGGCCCGATGGTTCAGCCCCATCAGCAACAGCGCTGTCAGCAGCTCCTGCCAGCTCAGCTGGATCATCGACAATGAAGCCCTGAAGATCTGAATCATTATCACCTGTCGTGCATTGTCTGCAGATCCTTCCTGGCTGTTACTGCTTGCAGAGTCTGTGTGTGAGTCGCTGTCCTTTGAGTCAGTGTCTGACGGTGCACGGAAGTTGCTGCCGTCCCAGACATGCTTTATACGGTTGGCCAGGAAAGGATCAGCTTTGGGTCTGCGCCTCTGTCCCTGATGAGCATGCAACACCATGTGAAAGTTTCATACTGAGCAGCATTTGCTTGATATAGACACTGTATCATCGCAGCATGAGCTGTAAGCCCCAGATGTTGTAAACGCTTGGTAAGGGGCATTTTGGTCAGGGCAAATTGCTCTAGTGTTTGCTTCATGCGCAGATGGACCTTTCAGCCTTGCGCCATACAGCTTCTTGTGACAAACAAAGCAATGACTACATGGCTGACTGCTGCCAAGCATAATGCATGCTGCTCACCTCACGAATCCTTTGCTGATTCTGCTGTATCCTGTCCCTGATGCTGCCTGCACCTGCTTGCTGACCTCTGGAATGCCTTCGAGACTGAGGCACGTCAAGCTGCTCGACAGGGTCCAAACCCTCTTCTGCCAGACGAGCAGCAGGGCTTTGCAGCTCAGCTTCTGCGTCATGATCGGAAGACATGTCCGCACTTGCGTCTCGCTGAGCTTGGCTGCTTTTAGGATGCTCAGCCGCCTCATCGGTGGCCGGCCCGTCACTGTCATCTTCTAGAACCACAACTCGTTTTCGTTTCAATGAAGCAGGGGCAGGCACTGCAGCATCTTCATCGTCACCGCTGTCTGTTGCGAGGCGGCGCTGTTTGTGTGTGAGCAACTCCTCGTCCTCAGCATGGTCCTGCTGCTGCTGCTGGGACCGCCTGGTGGCAGCCTCTGCCTGCGGTGGCTGCGTCTTAGCAGCCATGTGAACACCTTCAGCTTCTTCCCACTCCTCTTCATAGCCCATGATGTGAGAGACCTGCCTGTGCCGCCTGGCAGGCTGTGGCACCTCCTCATCATCCTGCATTGCCTGTGCTCCTGCAACAGACAGGCAAGTCATTTACATCACAGTTGTACTTCTTCAATTGTATGTAAGTACAGACTAGGTTGCCAGTGCAACTTCAGATGCTACACAGGAACAGAAGATTTACACATACAATCATGATCTTTATGCCACAAAAGAAACATCTCAAGTCTCTCTGAAATCAAAAGGCAACAATGCACACAGCCACCTTCAATCATGCTGCAGCCGCATGTCAGCCTGATAGTCCAGAAGCGAAGCATGTCTGCAGGCTGTTGACGCACAGTCGGCCAAGGAAGATACAGGGTGCCTCACTAGTGTGTGTATGCTGGTATAAAACGCTCTGCTCAGGCAAAGAGCAGCACTGAATTTGTACCTGATGCATCAGCTTCATCTGCCCTTCCATGCGGTGTGTGGGTGGCATTTTTGACTGCTGGCTCATGACTGGAAATCTTGCCATGAGACTCGCTTGAGCTGTCAGACCAGTCTAGTTTGGCCCTGGCAGTGCGTTGCTGGCCTGACTTCTGCATGCGTCTGCGCTTGACTGGCGGCCTAACCTCTGCTTCACCCTCAGATGCAAGGAAACCCTCCAAGTCATCGCCTGCATGAGAAGACAAAGACTGGAGTACGGTCAAAATCATCTTTCAACAATGGAACTCAGGCAGACATCAATATGGGCCCTGCCCATAACTTGACGTGCCAACTCATGCTTTAAAGTAGGCTGCAAAAGCATGCGAGGCGCAGCGAGCCTGGTGAGCCAGGCCATAAGTCGCTATAGTGCAATGTAAGGCAGACAGGTTGCCACCGCCAACATGAAAACAAAGCTGCTTGGCTTTGCACTGCACTGACCAAGTTTTCCTTGCACTTTGCACTTTCACACAGACAGTCAGGTGGTTGACCCAACTGTATCAGTTTTCTGTTGCTTGAGGTCCTGCAAGACGAGGTGTCAACCAGTGATCACACGCAGGGCACATACCATCTGACCCAGACACAGACCTTCTGGCTGAACCAGTCACAAACTTGGACTTGCTGCATCTCTGAGCCCCCCACGGCATTTGTGCAGCTTGCCTGCTACTTTGACGCCTGGCTTGCGGTGAACTGCCAAGAGACACAGAAGCTGCAGCCTTGACTGAGGACGCTTCACGCAATCTTTTGAAAGCCCGGCGCTGCAAGTCAAGCAAAGCTGTCAACAATTCTCATCTTCTGATACCCCAGATCCCTGCTATGCAAGCCTGTTGTTGCTGCAGATCCTGCAAAATACATCTGCCACAGCACAGCAACAAATGACAGCTGCTAGCAAGGACAGGTCTGCAGAGTTGGCACTTGCGACAACCTGTACCTTGTCAGCACTTGGCCTTTCTGCTGTTTCTGCAGGCTCAGACTGCTCTTCTGTGTCGCCATCATCATTGACACCACTTGCCCCTGAATGCTGTCCCAATTGCCACTCGACATCAGATGCCTGCAACATGCTTCAGCCAATCAGCCAACAAGGGGGGAAATGAGACAGCATGATTCACAGCCCATTGACACATGCAACTGAGGCCATTGCTCGTAGCAATCTGACATTTTGGTGTGCGCTTTGTGCATCAGAGGTACTAGGGGTGAATCAAACCTGATCAGCTGAGGCCTGTTGAGAATCATTGTCGTCTTCATCACCATCATTCAGGTCATTGCTTGAGCGTTCAGGAAGTGTCCTGATGCTTCTTGATTGGGCACATGCTTGCACCTTATGTTGTCTGCGCTTCCTGGGCATACACAAAGAACACAAAGTTGGACTTGCTTTGCAAAGTATGCTTTCATATGTTGAATTGTCTTGTTGATAGCCAAGCAGGCTGCAATGCTCCTGCTCTGCTGTTTTCATGAACAATGCACTGCAGGAACTGCTGGGTTGCAGCACAGATTACCTCAAGCTGGTCAACTTCTGAAGAGCTTCATTTGGTAGCTTCCTGTTGGCAACTCTGGGAGTACGTCGAGGTGATCTCGCTGCAGTGCACATATGCTGTGAGGCCAAAAAAACCCAGCACCTAAAGCGGGCCAGGCTTCGGCTTCTCACAAACAGTCAATAAAAGCGAATAAGGAAAGTCAGCTCAGCAACCTGTAAGCTCGGCAATGGGCAGATCGTCTTCATCAACATCCCTTGCTGCATCCCCGGCACGCTGCAAGCCAGCAGGGAGATGATTTTCTCTGTACATAAAAACGCTCGAAAGACCAGACTGATCACTGCCGAGCGCGTCTGCATAAAACAAAATTTCACGAAGCTTATCACTTCGAGCTGTGCAGTGCACCTGGACAACTGCTGACGATTTGTTGTGTCGCCCGCTACGTCTAGCCATTGTGCTTGCGGATATGCATGCATGCACAAGGTCGGGGCTAACCGCCGGGCCCGAGGAACTCACAGACGTGCTGAAGGTCAGATTCTGGGTGACTGCGCTAAGGTGACCGAGCACGCTCTGTCCCAAGAGGGCGGAAACTGAGAAGCCTATGCCTTGTGCTCTTTTGCAAGGCGTTGACATACTAGCGAGGGAGGACAAGACTCTCGGTCAAACATGTTTGATCTCGCACGCGCAGCAGCTCTCAGGCATGTCGTGCCGCACAATTTAGCTGACAAGAAACTGCGAGGAACAGAACACGCAAAGAACGGCTATGCGGTCGGCTCATCTTGCTGAACTGCACTGACACAGCTTGTGCAAAAGGTCTGGAACTAAGGAGGTGACAAGAATGCCTGAAAAGCAAGACAAGCTTGGCCATGAGCTTAATGGACACAATGTGCTGCCTTGGTTCTCATAGGTGATGAGGACAGAACAAGCCTGTGTCCACTTGGCATTGGCTACAGCTTTTGCAGCTGTCTGGGGTTGGCACCTGACACCACAAGCCAACTCACAAGAGGTTGCACAGAAGTTTGGCTGGTTCTTCAACTATTTGACCTTCTTCAGCTTTTCTGTGCAGCTGATTCAATTCTTTGTATGTTTATTGGCTGATCTCAAACCCAAGGTATCAGCAGTCTGCAGCCTGAGGCAGCCTTTGCAGCATAACTTTCAGTTTTAGAGCATGCTTAGAAAAGGCAGATGCAAACGCCTTCATGACTGGGGTATCTGCAGACACAGCTGGTCTCAATCAGCAATGACTTATCATGCTCAGTGTTTGGTATGGCAGTCTTTGTGACCATGTCATATTACTACTTACTCTTCAAGGGTGAGATTGAGGACTCTGACAAGGTATGTAAGTCTTGCTGCCTCTCTAGCTTTGAGTTTGTGAGAGTTTGCGACCATTGCAATTGTTGCCAAGAATTGACCTTGTGCCTTACAGGCACCTGCATGGATATCTCCTGTTCTGCACACTGGCAATGTGGTGGCGGCTTTTGCAGATCTTTGGGTGTCAAGGCCCAACAGAACATTTCACATGCGTGCCTTGGCGCTCTCACAATCGCTTGTCATCGGATATTTGGGCTGGTGTGTTGCTGCCAAGCATGTCAATGGCAGCTTCCCATATGACTTCATGTGAGTGCGCTCAGTGACGCAGTATCTTGTCATATCTTCTGCTGGATGCACTCTGCCACCTGCATGCTACTGAATCACCCACCCATTGCACACTGTGTATAACACTGAACATCATGCAGGAATGACATGGAGCAACCAAGCGGTATGGTAAAAACAGCAGCGGCTCTGATGGCTTTTGTGGCCGCCATATTCATGTTGGCCAGGGTCAGCTTAGTTCCAATACACAGCAAAGCACACAGTGCATGAAGGACATGGATTGCCTGTTGTCCTGCAAATGAAGATATGCAATGAGGTCATTCTGAGCTTTGTCCTTCTGATGTATTGTCTGGCAACAGCTTCACCCGGAGAATTCTGTCCACAAGAGCATAATTTGTCATCACGCAGCAAACAGACTGTCAAATTCCAAGGAAAGTTTGCCTGGTGTTACAGACTGCATGACAAACCTTATGATCTGCATCTTACCTGTTTCGGGGCGGGATCTAAAAGCCCTATGCCAGCGTGTTCAGATGCTTACTATTCACCCTGTAACATTACCCGGCTTGCAAATTATGCATGTTTTGTAGGCTAGATGCTGGTCAATGTGAAGTCTGACTGGTCTTTTTGTCGAATGTAACTGATGGTCACATGTCAAATAAGCTGAGACTGTTCTTGCATGTTGTTTCCTTGCGGTTGATACATGATTAGACAGTGTGTGCTGTGCAGCTTGATGTGTGTAATGAAGAGATGCACTCTCCTTCACAAGCACCCTTGCAGGGTGACGAGTGAATCAGCTGACGAGTGATGCAGAATTGGACCGCTTCATTGCACACTCCCAGCTGCACAATGCACATCAAGTACGTGCACATGTCGACCGCAGCAAACACCATGCAAAAACAACTCAGCTTATTCAGCGTGTGACCATCACTTACCACCAACAAGGGCGACCGGTAATACTTCACAATGACCATCATCTATTTTGCCTACAGCACATGCAAGCATAACACATGACAAAAGTAAGACAGCATAATGTCTGGCAACCCAAACCTGCCCTGAACTTATGACAGCATGCTGGTTTATTGTTTCAATGGTTTTGGTTGCCTTTGAATATGTGTGCCGGATCGTCCCCTGCAGCAGCACATAAGCCATAACCCAAGGGAATATATGTGTAAGCACTGTCTACTATGCACTCACTACTGCGCTCACTAAATAGGCTGCAAAGTGTTTCAATGCATCGCGCAGCCTAACACAACCTTTTGCTTGACTGCATGCTGGTGTTTGACACAACATCTCTAAGATCCAGGCACTTTACCAGGCTCTGCAAATCAGTGTATCCTTGGGAACGTGTATCTGAGATCCAAAACTCTATGAAGGAAACAGGCTGCAAAGTAAAATTTCATGCTGCCGGCGCAAACTCAAAGTCAAGCCAAGGCAGTGCAGAGTCTTACACGAACATGCCCAACAAAGTACAGGCATGTAAAGAACGCAGCAAAACAAACAGAGCCCAACTGTTATACCCTCCGGAAATGACTTTACACGGCTCGACCAGCTGTTGTGCCTGAGTCCTTGCACTAGGACGTCTGCTGGAACCTGAGTCAGACTTGAGATTCCTAGATGGCTAAGCAGCCATTGCGGCCACTGTTGACTGTGAGATGCCTTGTTGAGATCGCTTGCTGCTCGGTGCATTACTTTGCTACCTGAAGATGAGCGCCATTGTGCATGGTTGCGCGCGCTGCGTAGTGACCAGCAAGCAGCAGGACGTAGCGTTGCACAGACTCAAGCCGCAGGTACCCAGTCGCTTGTGCGCACAGCTTAGGAAGCTACAGCTTGCGCCCACCCGGGGACAGGCTGGCCCGAAAGCACACTCCCGACGTGCAATGGTCGTTAGGTGTGTGCTTGGCCGCAGAAAGCTCGTTGCATTTTGCAAAAAGTGCAGTCTCTAAGTAGATCTGCGCTGTCGGTTCTGCAGAAGTGCGGCAGCAACCGAAACCGCTCTGCAGACACCTCATGGTAACAAACTAGTCGATCTGATGCTATCAGAGGACAAGAAGCAGTCAGCCATAGACAGCTGCACACAGACACTGGAATGCAGTCACCGCAATGCATGCGACGTTGAGCTTCTTATTGTTGGGTGAGGACTGACAGCAAAATTGTCCATGTGTGTAAATGATAGTAATCAAGACTGAAAGTTGTACATGATATGCTCTGCAGAGGCTTCTCACCATTGGAGGGATTTCTGAACGAAGAGGAGTACCATTCAGTTGTTGAGACCATGCGCATGACTGTGAGCTTCATTACAATCTTTTGCCCACTTGTAAACGCCTTAGCAGAGCTGCATGTACGCCCTGTGCAGGATCAAAACAGCTTGTGACTTTTACGCACAATCACAGCAAGTGCATGGCCATTATCATTGTGGCAGACGGCTAATGCAGCTGTGCACATGCTATAAACTAACATGCTCATGCACAATGATGAAACGCAACCAAGCGTTGCCCCTGCATTGCATACCTCATGCACAACATTCCACCAGCACCATGCAGCATTGATACATTTCCTGTCAGCATAGCTTCACAGAACCTTGTTGTTCACTGCAGGATGGTCTACTGTTTGGGTTGCCGGTAGTGTTCGACACACACTCTGACAAAGTGAATGTCGGTGACAAAGTGTTGCTGACCTACCAAGGCCAAAACATCGCAACCCTGACTATTGACAGCAAGTGGATTCCCAACAAGCCTGTGGAGGCTCTCAAGTGCTACGGCACATCCTCCATTGAGCACCCAGCTGTGCAGATGATCAGCATGGAGCGAGGCAAATACTACATCGGTGTGTTTTGTTTTCCTGCTCTTGTTTTGATGTTATTCCACCAAGAGATCCAGGCTTGAGCATATGATACTGCATATGAGCTGGGCGCTGCACTGCAATGTGCAACTGTCAGCGCTCCGTTGCACTTGTTGCTGTGTGAGTAAGCATCTGTGTGCCTCAACCATCAGGAACTTTATGGTAATGTGTGACTGAGAGAGACCTGAGGGCATTCTGCAAACAGCGTCAAAGAACCTTGGGTTAATACAATGTCTCCTTGATCATCACATGACGGATCAGAAGTGGCATTGACTATATTTTTATTTAGGTTTTACGGTAAACTCTAAAATAAAATTCTGGCAGCAGCTATCTGCCTCCATGTGTTCCTCATACCTGTTCTATCCCGGGGACTGCAAGACTCACACACACTGTTCCTGCCCTGCACAGGTCCTGTCACCTTGCATATGTGCTTCAGACAGACTATCTGACAGACAGACTATTTGACAAACTAAGCCAAGGTCAAGCCTACAGACAAGACATGCTGCTGAGCAGCAGCATCAGTACATGTCCTATTTCCAAAGTTCTCCCCAATGGGTTTTCCCGTGTTCTCCCCAGCTCCTGGACATGCACTAATCCATCTCATCTTGTGATGCCCCAGTTCAACTCGCCCTCGCTGCTTCAGCCTAGAGTACCGGGCTTGCTGTTCAGGTGGCAAGGTGGAGGGCCTGGAGCTGCCCAAGAGGGTATTCCCTTGTGCGTCCCCAGCACAGGTACGCTCCACTTTGCCAGAGGGCAAGGACGTGCTGGCCTTCCAGTGCCGCAACCCCATCCACAAGGCTCACTATGAGCTCTTCATCAGAGCCTTGGAAGCTACCAACGTCGGCCCTGAGGCTGTTTGCCTTGTCCACCCTACATGTGGACCCACACAGGTACTGCCTGGACTCTAGTGAGGCTGTTTGCCTTGTCCACTCTCTATGTAGACCCTTACAGGTGATGCGTCCACTCTACATGTAGACCCTCACAGGTAATGTGGGCACTCTACTCAGGCTGTTTGCCTTGTGCACCCTGCGTGTGGAGTCACACAGGTTCCATCTGCATGCTATTGAGGCTGCTTGCGTTGTCAATCCTACCTGTGAAAATAGGTAGACATTTGCCCTGCTTTTCTGTATGTGACCGCATGTTGCCTTAAGCTTTGAAACCACGGCCCCTGGCGGCCGCAAGGCCAACTGCTTTGTGCACTGTGCTTGTTGACCCCCCACACCAATTTTGAACACTGTTGTGCCTTCGAGATCTGATTTGGCACTTGCGACTTCAGATTGTGTGCTGTTAGGGTTGCCTAGGGTTTAGTGGTTGTGTGCTATCAGGGCTGCTTAGGATTTGGCAAGCGTGTGCTGTCACAGCTGCCTAGGGTTGAGCAAATGGGTGCTGTTACAACTGCCTAAGGTTTAGCAATTATGTGCCGTATTCTGTGCTCATGCTCATGATTTGCGTTTTCCACTTTCCCTTCATACATCAGCCTGGCATTCAAGTACATTCAGCTCATCAGCTTTTGATCAACTTGGCGGTGGTCACATGCCTTGTTTGTACCTGACCCTAGGACAAGAGATGTGTGCAATGAATGAACAAATGAATGAATGTGCAGGATGATGATATTCCAGGGATTGTGAGGTTTCGCACATACGAGGTGCTGAAGGAGGAGGTGAACAACCCCCGCCTGCGGTGGGCCTACCTACCCTACAGCATGCACATGGCCGGTCCCCGGGAAGCCATCCAGCACATGATCATCCGCCGCAACTATGGTACATGCCAACTCTCCCACATGCCAGAGAAACAGCATGAAACAGTCCATGCTTTTCTGCAATCATAACAAGAGCTTCCTGAGGCGGCAGCTTGGGGGTCCAGATTACAAAATTCAACCCAAAAAGAAAGTCTTGATAACAAGCTTGTTCACGGAATATACAGTAAAGTCAAATGATGGATGCAGAGAAGATGCATTCCCTTGTACATTGTGCCCTGCCTGTGTTAACCATTGTTTCCTATATCTGCTGAGCCTCCAGTACAAACACGGTTTTTCAGATGTCTTGCTGCACACCATGCTGCTGACTATGCATCCATCATGTGTCCGCTCACATGTGTCATAATCACACTGTCTGTCATCACAGCTTGCTCATGCATTTGAGCAACTTCAGCGTTGCACAATGAGCCCTCCACAGCTTCAGTTCCTCATTGCTATTGCACCGCAGCCAGAAAAACAACCCCCGGCTGGATGTCACACAACCTGACTGCTTGCAGGCTGCACACACTTCATCATTCGGCGTGACATGCAACTTGACTACTTGCAGGCTGCACACACTTCATCATTGGGCGTGACATGCAACTTGACTCCTTGCAGGCTGCACACACTTCATTGTTGAACGTGACATGCAACTTGACTACATGCAGGCTGCACACACTTCATCATTGGACGTGACATGGCTGGGTCCAAGAGCAGCGTGACTGGGGAAGACTTCTATGGGGCATACGACGCCCAGGAGACAGCGGCCAAGCATGCTGAGGAGCTGCACATGCAGACTGTGCCCTCTCTCAACATCACCTACACTGAGGCGAGACCTGCTTGCACTTAGGTTTTAGGGTTTGCTCTCGATGCCATGTTTGTACTCAAGACCACGTTTTGACTATGCGCTTGAATCATGTTTTGACTGCTCACTCGCTATTCACTGCTTTGCCTTGATTTCGAACGCACACTGGCATTGGTGCTTCCATTGGTTGTAATTGTCGGTCTGACAAGTGTGTGTGCTGTGGACATTTTTGTTGCACTGCCTTCAACAGTGCTATATTCAAGGAGTGTCATCATTGCAGCTGCAATGCATAGAGAGCTGTAACTGCACTCTGCAGTGCCATGTCAGATCTGTCGAGGCCATGTGCACTATAACAAGCATTGTTATTTCTCCCTGATACCATTATTGCCTGAGCTAAAATCTCTCCCCAAAGTAGATTCGTGTTTTTACTGTCCCCAGGCGTTTCTGAGTTTAGATTTTCACTGTAGAATGGACGTTTCTGAGTTACAATAGACGTTTCGGGATTGACAAGAGCTGATCTTGTCCTTGATATTGCTGCAGGAGAAGGGATATGTAACAGCAGATGTGGCCAAGGAGCAGGACTTGCATCAGCTCAAGCTCTCAGGCACCAAGTTCAGGCAGTTGCTGCGCAGCGGCGCTGACATTCCAGAGTGGTTTGCATTCAAATCAGTGGTAGATGTGTTGAGAGAAGCCACCCCCGCCAAGTAGTCACCAGTACCGGCAAAAACCTCAAACTATGGTGTCGAAAGGTTTTGCACAGTATCTTAACTGAGGACAACTGGCAATTTGTAGTTATGGCTAGAACTTCATCATCAAGTTGTGATGGTCTTGGTGCCACAGCCAGCATTGATGACATATGCTGCTGTTTATGAAAGACCTGCACTGCTATTTTTTGTGTTGTCCCAGTCATTTGGTTAGAACAAAGGTTGCAGAAAAGTCTGGTCAATGTCAATGTGTGATGAGATGGCAGTCTTACTCAGGACACTCTCAGCAGAGAATGTTATGTAAAAAGACACAGTTCAGCTAGCTGTTGCTGCTTTGCTACCACCGAGTGGTATAGCATACTGAATGAGCAAGATGTCACAACAAGATAACACGTGACATCGCCAGGGCTGTAATGTGCTTCACAGCGCTGACTAATGAAGGGTGCTAAAAAGCTCTACTCATCGTCATCCTCTCCCACTTGCACTTCGTTCATCTCTTGCCTCAACCTCTTCAGGAGGCCAATCACCTCAGCCACTCGGTGGCGATGTCGTTGCTCATTCCACGCAGCCTTCTCTGCTACCTGTAGCGAAACTAATCACAACAGTAATGATGATGTTCACAATGACAATAATTATGATAACGAATGATGATGATAAATGTGGGTTTAGCCATCTGTACACCTCTGCTACCTGAAACAGGTCCATAATGGGAGGCATGTCATCTTAGGCACGACTCTGAGACTTGTACAACACAACAAGCTAGTTTGTTGATGGTTGGCGCTGCATATCGAAATACAGCATTGCAGCTGCTGGATTGCGCAATGCAGGCTGTTGTGTGCAAGAATCAAATCCAACTTTGACATCAGCAGATACAAGTACACTTCAGGCAGGAGCTTGTTGTCAGAAGCAGCTGATAGGCCAAGCATGCTGCATGGACAGAATGTTTCAAGTGGGCAGCTGAGATAGCAGGACTGGTATGCGACTTACCAAGCTAGCAGCAGACTTGATCTCATGGCTGGTCAAGCGGTCTTCTATACTGTCCAACACTGTTGCATGTGCATCATGAGAGGCCTGCAAGGATTGACACAACCTTTCCTAACCTTTTGTAACTTTTGTAACTTTTTGTATCAAGTTGAGCTGACAAAGCCTGACTTGAGGTTGCAAAGAGGTGCAATAGCATGCAGTGCTAGCGCTGATGAGCGGTCCAGCATCGTAATCCCCCATGGGCATGCATGACCTGGCCACCAGTGGGTTTCAGGCCCCTTAGGTTAGACATGTGCAACAGTGCACATGCAGTGTGGGAAGAAGAGTGCAATGCCATTCACACCTGGGCTGCATCAAGGAAGCAGGTCTTATGCTGCATGCATCAACTTGCTCATGCAGAACAATAGCTCTTGCAGATGAAGAAGTGTCACCGTTTGTAGACACACAAACGTGTCATAGTGTAAGTCTCAAGTGAGAAAACACCTTGGGACCAGCATTAGGCAATTTTGTGTTCTGGCAGGTGCCTTAGGCAAAGGCAATGAGGTACATGGCTTACTGAAGAACAAGAGGCAAACAGTGATACCTGCACTGCATTGAGGAGGGTGTCCTTGTCCTGCAGGAGGGTACGGGCCTCCTCAGGCAGGGCCTCCAAGTCTGAGCCCTCCTGCCCATACTTCTCCAGGCTCAGCAGCGCTGTTGTGTTGCATGCCTCATAGAAGCGGCTGTCCAAGTCACGCACCTGCAAGTTCACACAGGGAGCTACTCAGAGCTGTTGCTGCCTACAAGCTTGCTTTGTGCCTGAAGTAATAATGATAATATAATAATAATTTGACGCTATTATTATGTGCATGAAAAGCAGCAAAGTATGGGCTGTGATGCAACCTGCACCTGGGACAGTATGTGGCTGACCCTACAGGAACCCACAGTTTTTATCAGTGAATGAATGTATGATGAATGTGACGCTCATGGACACATGTCGTTGTGAAGTCTCTGCCAATTTTGAAGAGCAAGCTGGGCAACTTTGATGTGCAAGCTGAATAGTCCCTCATTAACAAGGCTTGACATACTGCATGCTGCTGTCACGGTTTCATGGCATCATGACATACAGCTCCCCTTTTGTTTTCATCCACAGCATCATGTCTTCCCCTAGGGTCAGGTATGTATGCTCTTGAGCAGCAACTTGATCATTATCCTAGTTTGGCAGCCAGCGTACCAGCAATGACATGTGTTGATACGTTTAAAATCAAACTGGACAGCTTTGATGACTTGAACCCTTTCATGGTCCAGTACAAGCTGTGTTGCAAACCCAAGCTGCAATGTCAACCGCAAAAAATCCCAGGTCCTCACCCAGGGCACAAAACAGAACTGCATGCGCCTGAGCTTGGCAGAAATACTGTGTCCAAAGCAGGAAAGGCCTCAAAGACACCACAGAAACAGACAGTCATGCATACATACAGGCAGCAGAACATGACGCTCACAGCAGCAAGCATACAACCCACCCGCCTCATGTCAAGGAGTTATCACTCCAGACAGACATCCCTCACATGAACTGTGCAATGGCAAGCTTGGGTGAACATACAGTGGCAAAGTAGGTGGTGTAGTGACTGCGATCTGCTTCGGCAATGTCACTGTAGCGCCGGTCAAACTCGGCCAGCAGCTCCAACAGGATTTCTCTGGTTTCCACCTCCAGCTTGGACAAAGACTCTGCCAGAGCTGATCGCTTGATGCGCAGGTCGGCTAACAGCTCCTCTGACTTGTCTTGCTCCTCCTCTGGTCTTTCCTCGATGCTCCTGCATGCAGGTAAGCTAGCATGATCAATCATAACAGTGATGTTGATGATAATGATGACGATAATTGGTGATAATGATTTAAACGTGGGCTCAGCTAACAGGCATCAGTGCATGCAAAGCAAGCCCTCCACAATGCTTCTGCATGCAGGTAGGCTATGAAGGCTGTCATTCTTGGTAGGATTCAGCTTACGAGTGGCTGTACTACCTTTTATGTGGAAAAACAGTCCTGAAGCTGAGTCCCCCCTGAACCGTAAACAAATAAATATAGACAAGCAAAGCGCAGCGTGACACAGAGGATGCGGGTGTTGATGCTGCTACGAATGACAGCTCCTTGGATGCAGCCTGCCCATGCTCTGGTCTTTTTTAAAACGCTTCTGCGTACATGGCACTTGCTGTCCCTCAGCATCTCTTGGTGCGAAAATGTGATGATGGGCTTCCTGCTCTTTGGAAGCTAAGACAGCACCTGAACATTGTAGTCTTGCAGTAGTCAAGCGTCATCCACTCACACATGAAGAACAGATGCCAAGCGCAGTCTTTGCGAAAGATCTTGTTTCATGCTCAAGCTCAGAGTACTCCTGTGTCGCAGACTCGCGGCTGAGCAGCCACTTTGTACAAGTGACAGCCGCTTGAAATTTGAGATGACCAGATGAGAAAGGGGGGGAAAGTCCCCTGTTGCAGCAGCACTTTCACCTGAAGACATGCTTCTTCGTCTTCTGGAAGGTCAGAACGACCTGCTTGGCAGCCGTGTCCTTCTGTACCAGTACCTGCTCCACCATTGTCCACCACTCTTGGTACTCACTCTTCTTCTTCTCATGTTGCTCCAGCATGAGTGCCTACAATGCGCAAACTGCATCAAGGGGTACTGCATGTTTCATGCGATGCTTGAGGCAAGGTAGGACCAACAAACCAAATCATTGCATGAGCAGCGTTGCTGACTTTGGTGGGCTCAGTGATGGGCTTCTGAGAACAGAGACTCACTGAGTCAGCCAAGAGCACATATGCTGCCATTGCTTAGATCAACAAGAGCTGACACAGTCCACATTTGCTACAGCTGGGTGTGTTTAAGAGGGGATATGGTGGCATGTAACCCATGCACTGCTGCAAAAGTCACCTGCCTTGAACTCCTCAGTGGCGATGCCAGCTTTGTCCTTGACATCAGTCCAGCCATCCACCAGACCGGGGACCTGCCCCAGCTTGGCCCACTCGGCATCTGCCTTCACCATGTCCTCCAACAGTGTCTCGATGCCCTGAAACATTCATTCATTCATTCATTTGTTCTTTCATCACATTCATTCATTCAATCATTCTCTTTTGGAGGATTCAGATTTAGCAAATCCTCTAGGGTCAGGTATGTACAGTCCTGAGTAGCTCCCTGTGTTAGGTTTTGTTACGGCAGTCTGAATCAAGTGCACCATCTGCTTGGCGCTTTCATGCAAATCATCTCCTGATGTCTCCCATGCATGCAACAGACATGTCTGCTGTTGCACCGGCCCCTGGTGTTTACACTGACAAACATCCAGGATCATCATCAGAAAGTGTGTTGGGGCCTGCCAGTTCAGGTGTTGTAAACAAGATGAAGGAAAGGGCCTCACCTCCAGATTAGCCTCTTTCATTAGGGCCACATGGGCAGCAGTCTCAGCAGCTTCCTTGTCAGCTACCGCCTCGATTGCCTCCTTCTCCCCCAACTCTATCATCTCATCCTGCAGCCATTCCACAATTAGCCTTTCATGCATCCATTCATCCATCCATTTATTCATTCATGCAATACATCTCTTCCCCTGTTCAGGTACATACAGTCCTGAGTAGCTCCCTGCATGAAATCTTGTTTTGGCAGTCGGCATACCAACAATGACATGTGTTAATGTGTTCTGTATCAGCATCAATCATGCTACAGGGCAGTCTGTACAGCCCTACATGCCTTCTATAATGTCAGGCAGCAGGAGTACTGTCTGACCTCTTCTTGTGTGCCTCAAATTGTTGCCAGTCACACATGCATTTATGTTGCTGTCATGAGACCTATGACCAGTCATGGCATGATCACACCTATGCCTCACAGCTGTGGTGCAGTGTGCCATGACAGCAAGCTAGGGCGCTAACAGGTGGAAAAAGTACTTGACTATGAATGCATCTGTGCAGTACACATGCAGCAGTTCTCAGTCAGCGAATTGTCAGCGTGATGGTCAAAGCGCAGACAATGATAATGCAACAGCATTATGTGTACCGCAGAGCTGCTGGAAGTCGCACCTGATGCTGCTCTATGGCAGATGCCACGTCAGCTGCATTGACACGTCGGTAGTCCAGGTAGGTGAGGTCCTTAATGTGGGATAGCACATAGCTGCGGTAGTCAGGCAAGGCAGCAATGGGGTTGCCAGCTAGGTTGACCAGCCGCAACTTTTTGAACTGCCGCAGGTACATTACATTGTCAAAGGCTGAGATGTTGTTGCGACCTGCACAGCACACCCTGCGTTGAAGGCACTACTGTGCTGCTTTGGACTGGTTGTGTAGACCAGCACAGGCTATGCTATGCAGGGTTGCTCTGCAAGTGTCACAAGCCAGCATATGCTTTGCAGACGTCACAGGCCAGCAGATGCTCTGCAAAAGTCACAGGCCAGCAGATGCTTTGTGGAAGCTACAGGTAAGCATACACTTGCGAGCCAGGCGAATGTACATTCACAACAGCAGACTGGGTAACTGTTGTGAATTTCCAACCTTGATGGCACATGCAGCAAAATGTGATCACACAAACAGAGGTGTGGCATGACATGTGTGTCTCATGTGGATGCCTGCATGAGGAGCAGCCATTTGGAGTGTGGGGTGCTTTGCTCACCAAGGGACAAAACAACTAAGTCTTCTAGGGTTTCAATGTTTTCTATTCTCTCAAGCTTATTACTGAACAGTGACAGGTCTGTGAGCTTCTTCAACTTGCTCAATCCTTCAAGCTTGGTAATGCTATTGAAGGACAGGTCTAGCCATGTCAGGTTGACCTGCAGAGAATACACAGCATTAGGTTGAGTTTAAGCTGGCAGTTCTTGCATGTGTTGGTCATTCTGCATCTGTCTGTGAGTGACACTCTGCCTCTGCTGCAGCTGTGGAGTTTGTCAGTTGTGCCCGTGCTTGCATACCAGGTGATCAAGATTCTCAATCTTGGTCAAGCAGTTGTTGTCCAGCTGCAGCTTCTTGAGATTGACCAAGCCATGTAGATGATCAATCTGAACAATGCGTTTGAAACCAAAGGCCAAATGCTCGATGTCCTTGTACTGCATGGTTTTCTGTTGCTGTTGTATGTCTGCTCCTTGAGTGCTGACTCCTTCCAAGCCATGCCTCTCGCCCTTGTCGGCCTCAGTTTTGTTGCCATCAATCTGAAACGCATCAAGATCTCAAACGCGGCGCTCTTGCGTTGAACTGCCGCAGTTGAGCGCAGCCGTCCCTGCAAGCTTAAGCTGATACCTGTATACACTGGCGGGTGAGAGCCTCTGTTATCACATTTTCCTCTTTTTGAGGAGCCAGTGACAGAGGGCCTCCCATGCCCTGAAGCTGTACTTTGTGGCCAGCAGCTTACAAGCCTGTCGTCTACAAGGCAAGCTCGTTGAGCTGCGGTCAACCTATGGCAACCTGTCGGCAGCGTAAACGCTGTCGCTGCTATCAGCGCAAAGGTATTTCCTGCCACGCCGAGAAGAGTGAATGCCAACAGAGTGACTGTGCTCCCGCAGATTGGCAGGTTTCGGATCGCAAGCAGCACTTAGCCAGACAAGGGAAGGGGACATGGAATTATGTTCGATGAAGATGAACGGAGAATTTGTCAATTTAGGTTGCTGAAATAGGGTTTCAAGCGGGGTTTACAAAGTGAACCGGACGCTGCTGCAAACAGAAAGCCGCCAAGGAACAACCCATCCTGCTCTGTCCGTAAAGAATATGACTCTGTGACAATAAGGATCGCTCAATGGAACCGGGTTCGCGAGGACACCTCATGGTAAGCCTGCTGCTTCCCCTAAAGCTGCCCATGTCAGTCAACTGTGCCCTCAGCAGTCCATTCTTGTTCTTACGGGCAAGCATGACTTCACCCGTGTTGCAAGCTGTCAACCAGAAGCTTTGCCGTGGCCCTGCTGTAGCCAGAGAAAACTGTTTTGCCCCGCTCTGAACCCCTGCAACTTCTCTTGCTGGTTGCTGCGGGTATGATAACGGATGGCGACAACGAAAGCCTCCAAATCCACTGAAACGCCGCAGCACATGGCTATGAAGTCTACAAGGATGCCACATGACGCCTTGCTTACGGCCTTTGATTCACTTTCCCGTTCATGGCTCTGACGGCATTCTCATGCTTCCTGCTGCAGATGACATCTGCCGGCGTCGAGCGAACCGCTCTGTACGCGATCAGCAGCACCCCGCTCGACTACCATCGCGATGTCTACATTTGTGGCCAGCAGACCCAGCCGCCGCCAGTCTCAGGTATGTTTGCATAAACCATCAACTCTGTGGTCTCCCTGCCCTCGGCCAGGTTAGTTGCCTGGGACGGGGCTTTGCCTGTCTTAGGTATTAGCTGGGGGCACAAATCGATCTTTGCCAGACCATAAACCAGCAACAGCTCTCTTCCGTGGGCACTTGCTGACCTGTCTCGCTGGTACAGCTATTTTGTGAACATGCATACGCTGCTCACGTTTATGCCATGCTGCAGGCTGGTGCAATGTCTGCTCTGCTACCCATGCTCATGGCCCTTGGTATGTGCTCGAAGAGACCTGAAGCATCATCACCAAGTGGGCAAGAATCAACCTCAGGTAAGTAGCTAAAAATTTGAGTGTGTTTGCCAGTTAGCACATGACTTACCCCGGACAGCTGAGCTTTCTATTGCTTTGCATGTCCCTGTATCACGTGCAAGATCAAAGGGAGCGGTGTGTTGCGGCTGAGCTTGATCATTGGCTGTGTCGTGTCTTAACCCATTCCTATATCATCTATCTCAATCTGCAGAATCCACATGTTCTTGATCGTTGTTGGACCTTTGTCATCTTACTGTGTTTTCACTGTAGGTGTGCAACCAGTGATGAGATGGTGGCTACTGCAGTGCCGCATGGTAGTATCCGGAACCATCTGAGGTAAATCTACCTTGAAACAGGTGATCACCAATTCTCATTGGACAAAATCATGTGATAAGCCTTCTTGCCACGGCCCTGGTAGCTCTTCTGCAATGACCTTGGCTGCTCATAGATGAGCTCACAACAAATTATGGTCACTGTATGATAGGAAACTGTCTTGACCTTTTGTCTTGAGCAGTGCTGAGCTAATGTGACCACATGCATCCTTCGCATTCCCTGGCCTGAGGTGTACCATTGCTTTTGCCTGCTACAAATCTGACCTTGGTCTGTATCACAGGCTGACTTGGACGTAGCCCACTGGAGCTCAACCGGACATGGATTGGTGACACCTTTCACTGCTCAGGTATCCTCCCTGCTGACCTTCAAGCAACCCATTGCCATGCATGCGTGGTGTCGGACTGCTCAATGAAGAAAACAACCCTTACACATAGGAAGTGCCGTCTGACCTGAGTGATTGACATAAGGAAAACCTACAGAGAGCAGTCTGTGCTGTGTGTGCGATGCTCTGCATGCAAGATGAGGCAAACCACTGATCTGTGTTTTTGTTTTGGTGTGCTGCATAGCGCTGAGGCAATGACGAAGCAAGTTTATCTGTCAATCCACTGAAGGGCGTCAGCTCTCTGTCGAATGATTAACTACCCTCTAAGAAGTACTGAGTCTCCTCTGCTGCTGCATGCTGTCCTGCTGCATGTCTGGCTTCTGCATCGCAGCGTACTGTGTAGTCTCATGGCCGAGGATGATTGCTTAAAACATATGGAATTACCGTCTGATTTGTATGAAGAGAATTTTGCGGCTTACTGAGGCCTGCTGCCTGCACCTATCTTGACTCCACTATTGTGCATCCCCTATGGCTAGTGCACTATCAACTCTGTTTTTTTTGGCATGCAGGCTGGACACCGTAAGTTGAGCAGCCACTTTGGAGAGAGAGTAGGGGGGCGGGGGAGATTCTGGGCTATCAGATGTATGGGGGGTACCCTGGTTATGCACCTCTGCAGCCTGCCACGCTGCAGGTGACCTGAAGGTGAGCTTGGCCCTCTCTGTCCATGGCTGTCAATGAATACTGTAGGGCTTATCAGGGCATACTAGGGTTTACTAGGGCTTCCTTGGACCAAAACATCAAGTCGGGCTGGGAATGATACTGCCTATGTTTGAGTGTTCTAGGGCCAACTTGCACTCAGAAGTTCAGTTGGGCTAGGAGGAATGTGTGGCTGTCTTTGTGCTACAGACTCATATGTCACACACTTAGCAATGAAGACAGACCTTCCCATGGGGCTGTCCTGCCCCCAATTTCAATGATGTCATGATCAGACAGGA
>JAABUP010002315.1_pt1 | contig 37322 bp, 40 predicted proteins | sample 5559201 | NCBI WGS metagenome assembly JAABUP01 (sample SAMN10711887, study PRJNA513373) | rock metagenome | isolation source: Antarctica rocks | place: Antarctica
CTACTGTAATTTCGCAAAGTGCTGCGAACAGACGCTTTCAAAGTGGTTTGTCGCACTGTGAGAACCTAAATGTAACATTGATTGAGTACTTTAGATACATGTGTTTAGGTCGTTGCGCTACATGGTTGGCGACACTGCTGTATGTTTTTGTGCCGTTGAAAAGCAGTCCTGAATTGCATGTGCAACCCTGCTTTCTCATCGTGACCAGCCGACTGGCCTTGGAGTTGGTTGACCTGAACACCTCTTTTATCCAAGCTAACTACTGAGCCAACAACACCAGCTGCAGTATTCTCGACGACGACCTGTGCGGTATGCCAATTTATGCTGGCAGACGCAACTTGCAACAGCAATGAGGTTCTCATACAGTCCCATGGAGCTTGTGCAGGCATTCTTCGTGCAAGCAAGCTGCGTGCATCACATACATAAGATGCAAGTCAAGATGCATTCTTGTGGTCTCAACACGTCAACACAATCTGCACTTGTTGCAGCATTGTGTTAGGCTTGCTGTAGCACAGAGGCATGCAATGTCGTCTGAAACTTTGGCCAAGTGTGAGTTTCACACAGGCCTGTGCCCAGGCTGTTGAGACTCAGTGTGACATGGTCCGTGCCTGCATGACTGTGATGAATGTATCGGCCTTGGCGTCACCACTGGCAATGCTAAGTTATGTGCCCCCCCTTGACAGTCGACAATGTGGGTAAAGGTGATCCTAGAGAGGTAGACCAAAAACTTACAATGCTGCAGCTAGCCAACAGTTCTGATCACATGCACAAGACGACGATAGAGATCAAGACAGCTCAGGACTAAGTTCAAGACGTGCAATTGCATGCGATCTTGTTGTGCATAAAGTTACCTGATGATGTTGTTGTTCATGGAAAACATCAACCAATCATCCTGCTGCCTGAGTGTCGAACATTCAACAGCTGCAACAGCTGCAGCTACATCACCACAATATGTGCACACCCCACTAGACCTGGCAATATGCTGGTCCCCAACAAAATGGCCAATACAGCTGGCAACTGCATGAGCCAAGTATGAGCTGCAGATCGAATTCACTGCATGCGCCTACCAGAAACAGGTAGCTGGCAGCTATACTGTAATACTGCGTGTGCTGGCTGAAAGGCTTAAACCAGCGATGTGTTGTATGTGCACGCGATAACTTCGGTAGTAGGGGCTGCCCTAGCTAGCTGCCCTACAAGACAATATTGTGTCAATGCGGCAGACTCAAGGGTGCCGCCCAAATTTGGTGAGAACCCTTTCTCACTTGTATCAACCTCCGGAATAAGGATAAAATGTATCACAAGGCAGAATGGACTGCAGGCAAATATCAGGCGTTTGATGAGTAGGCAAGCAGCCACGCAATATGTTTAGTAGTACAAGGTGCAAGCACGGTCAATGACCTGACCCATGACTGATTGAACACAGGCACTGCCATCTCATTGACATCTAAAGTACTGCTGCCGTTTATGCGCAGGTATACCATAAGCAGCAGCGAACTTGCCGGTGCGATGCACGCGACGTGCAGCGCTGCTCTCTAGCATGTAATAGTTGCTTGCCAAGGCGACATGCTGTGGATGCTGTTTCGGCCTGCTATGACGCAACCCCACTATTTCATGAGTTGTTAGCATGTGTTCTTCGGTCAGGTAGCGAAACATAAGTCGGCCTGAACTTTGGGGCAGGAACAATGGACGTCAACACAAGCGGAGTGCTATACAATCAGCAACTCGCAGGATACAAGGCAGCGCTAGAACCAAGTGTTGGTGAACAGGCACGTTTTCCAGGCTTCAACCGTCTGCGTGCGAATAACCGTGTATTCGAGCCAGTCTTCACATTGCATAACACGCTGACAAATGACTGCTTGCATCAGATGGCATCTTCGGAGGAGTTCCTTCAGCACTTTGGACTTAGGCTGGCTCAGCTCATAGCTCCGGCAACACCTATACAGACCGTGCAGCAAGCCATTACCCAAACGCTTGCCGAAGCCACTGCCATCTCCAATGGAACGGCTGTGCCCCCGCAGCAAGCCAACAACGAAGAGAGACAGCTGGAGTTGGTGTTTGTGCATGACTGCAGGTAAGGTCCTTCTGCAGTGACATCTAGGGTCAACCTTCACAGTGCATAAAAGTAACAAACTCTGACTGAGTGGCATAAAGGTCGCTAGTTCATCATTCCAGGTCACATTTGCTAGAGCCTTCACTCATGATGGTCAGCATCAGGTCTTACCCTGAGCTGCACTGACGCACATGAAATAGACATAGGCTTCTGACATGCTACACACAGTATGCGCCTTGGCAAGTGCATGGACACAACAGTCTCAGGAAGCATTTCTGTTGGGTTTGGCGGCAGCAGCGGCACCAGCAGCAGCAGCTGCACCGCTCAGCCAAGTGCTTTGACACAAAAAACATCATGCCAAATTTCTGTTGTATTTGTCACCACTGTGGCAGCACGCACACTGGCATTGGTCTCAAAAGAAGTACTGTCTGTTCATCAACAATGCTTTCTTTCGTTCCCAGTTGCAAGCCTTGACGCGCCGAGCGTGGCCTCACGGCCAAGCTGTGAAGCCCGTCTGTGCCGTGGTGAGTTTGTATATGATGTTAGCTGAGTCTGGATGCTAGATCTGAGCTGCAAAGAAGTACTGTCTGTTCATCAACAATGCTAGCTGCACACAGCAGCTGACACCTGTGTCATCCTCGTTGTGCTTGAAATGCCTGCTGTGAAACTTGAACTTCTGCACTATACAGACAAGCACAGCGCTTTGAGTGGCGCAAAGTGCTGTTGCAAAACACAATGGAGGAATTAGCAACTGACAGCAACTGATCAGTTGCTGGAGCCTGAATCACACTAAAGAGGCATCACTGTTGCAACAGGCTACATGAGACATGCTGATGCATGCAAGACAGACTGCTTTGGAGAGACAAGACTTGTCGTGCACATACCCAGCATGAGCTGGGAAGCAACTTCTTAGTATTATAATCATTGTTACGCATGCTGCTTCAGCATACTCCTGACAGGTGCTGTGGCAAAGGCTCTACATGCATGCTGCTATGGTTGATCTTGTCTGTGCAACAGTCAGGATGCGTGGGCTGCAGTGTGTGTGCTTGCCAGGCCAGCCAGGTTGATGACCTAGCAAGCCTTGCTGTCACAATGCAAGATACGTTGCTCAAGCAGGCTGCTGTGTGTGCAGAGTCACGGTTGCAACAGGCTGAATCACGTGCTGCATGACTGCAATCCAGATAAGCTATCAACAGGCAGCTCAGCTCATCAGCACCCTCAAAGCAGACACTTCAATGTTGCCTGTCTGTGTGCGCAGATCATGCACAGCTGCTGTGCATGCTGTGCAAGCCCTGCTCAAGCAAGCAATACACAAGCAGCCTTTCTCACACCCTGATGCCCAAGTCAAATCCTCAATCTGCTCTGACCGTGTACAGGAATCCTGGCTGCAAATGGCTGCAGTGCCTGCTGTTTAAGCACAACTCAACATGCAATGCACATGCAGTTTTGCTCACAAGTACCCTCAACCAGGTCTAACTGTATGCAGGAAGTATAGATGCAACTGGCTGCAACGCAAGCACAACCCAAGCAAGCGATGCACATGCGCCTTTGCTTGATAACATCCTCAATCTGCCCTGTGTGCATGCAGGAATCATGGGTGCAACCGGCTGCAGTGCGTGCTGTGCAAGCACAACCCAAACAAGCAATACACTTGCGGACTTGCTCACACGTATGCTCAATGTGACCTGTGTACATGCAGGAATCATGGGTGCAATCGGCTGCAGTGCGTGCTGTGCAAGCACAACCCAAACAAGCGATGCACCGGCAACTTTGCGCACAAGTACTGGGTGGGGGACAAGCTGTTGGCCAAATGCGAAGGGGAGATCCAAGTGGAGCTTGTGGATGGCATGACTGGGGAGCGTGTTGTTGAAGACCTGTCCGACATGAAGGTTGAGGTATGCAAGCAAAACATCGCATGTATGCCATGCACATGAAGGCTTGACAAGCAGAAACCAAGCAGGTCCAACTTTTCTTTTTGGTGATGACTTGACAGGCGTGAGAAATGATCAACACAAGCGTCAAGGTGTCTGTGCAATTGTTGGTATGTCTGAGGTTTAGCCATCGTAGGGATGTCAAACTTCAAGTTGATCTGGCGGCCTGTCATTCAGGGTATGGTGTGCTGGTGAACAGGGAGTGTCGCGGTGGTAGACAGGGAGTGTCGCGGTGGTAGACAGGGAGTGTCGCGGTGGTAGACAGGGAGTGTTGCGGTGGTAGACAGGGAGTGTCGTGGTGGTAGACAGGGAGTGTTGCGGTGGTAGACAGGGAGTGTTGTGGTGGTATACAGGGAGTGTCGTGGTGGTAGACAGGGAATGTTGCGGTGGTAGACAGGGAGTGTTGTGGTGGTAGACAGGGAGTGTTGTGGTGGTAGACAGGGAGTGTTGCGGTGGTAGACAAGGCTTGTTTTGATGGTAGACAGACCTTGTTCCAAGCTGCACAGGTGTTCCTGGCTTGACAGCAAAACTTAAGTTGTCCAAAAGGTTGATGACTGTGTTTGCGGCTTGGGGTTCAAGTCACACAGCACAGCGTGGCATGGCTAGACATGACCTGACACAGCGCAGCGCAGCGCAGCACAGCATTGCATAACAGCTACTGCATGGCAGCTTGTAAAACCTGAGCAGACTCTTCACAAATATGCATTCAATGCAGCTGCTGCATGGAATTGTGTGTTGCAGTGACGTCCATCAGCACCCATACACACACTTTCCTGACATGGTACAATGTAAACTGGCAACAACATAAAAATCAAATATAAATATACATATAAATATAAATATAAATATAAATATAAATATAAATATAAATATAAATATAAATATAAATATAAATATAAATATAAGGAACAAAACTATATAATATTGAAAACATAAATACATAAATAAGTATGTTTATTAGTATAATACTACATGAGGATTGTGAAGTTAGTATGCCTGCATATCACACGTGTGAAACTGTGCCAGCTTGATCCTGCAGCTGTGCATACTGGACGGCAACAAGTTTAACAGCCGCTGTCGTGAGATCGGAGAGCAGAGAATGGAGATCCTAGATGAGTGCGAGGTTCTGAAGAACCAAAAGGGGGAGCCCCTGATGGTGGCAGGGGGGGTAGCCAACAGCATTGAGTCCCCTCAAGTCGTGCTCAAGTTCCGAGCCAGTGAGGCCTTTGTTTCACTCAAGTGAGTTGGCTCTGAGCCAAATTTCTTTTGATTAGACCAGATGAGCTGTAGATGAACAGGAATACGACACCAGAGGCCTTATCTTCCTTGTTTCATTTTAAGGTCATGTCAACTGCAAAATGCTCCTGAATACATTCTGCGATCGTGCATATCAACAGCATGATGGTAAGGGTCAGGCAGCAGGGTCTTGTAAGGGTGTGGGATTCATTTGGGGTGCAGGGGTTGGGGGAGGGTAGGCAGGAGATCAGTTCATGACTTTGGTGTTGATGATCTCACCTAGAACAGGTGACACGGCATGACATGTAGAACAGCAGCTAACATGATACGGCTTGCATCACGCTGCTGCTGATATTGCTATTGATTGTGCACAAGCAAGTGAGGCTGACTTGGGTCAATGGGTATTCAGCAGCTGGTACAGTTTGTCAGTGCCTGGCTTGCAATCTATGCCTAACCAGATTGCATCTAGCTGTAACGTTGAAGAGACTCAGGCTTGCTGTGGAGTCTGTGCAAGGAAGTAAAGGCCGACAGCTGTGGGCTGTTGGTCCAACACACCATGGCTGCCTTGCAGCCATGTGTCCTGTTTAGATGCCACAAGTCTTGCATCAACAAGAGGTCAATGTCCATCAAGACATCAAGATTTGTAGGCTACACATCTTGGTGACTGGTTGGATGTCGACCTGTTGTTGAGGCAAGATTTGACAGACCGACAGCAGCGAGTCTGTGCTATGAGTAGTCTGTAGCTGAAAGATTTGGCTTAGTGAAACTGACAATGATTGCCTGTTGGGAAGAAGTGGTGACACAGAGCATTGAGTTAATGAATGCATGTAGGGAATTGAAGGTGTTAGGAAGTGAGTCTGTGCTAGCTCATAGTTTGTAGCTGGTGGTCATGACTTGTCATCACTGATAATGGATGCATGCAGGGAAGTGAAGGTGACAGAGAGCAGTGAGTCTGTGCTAGCTGGCACCAAACGGCCCCCCTTCAGAATGGTGGTGAGAGCAGTGAAGAGCAACGGCTCACGCCTCAACATCAGACCAGCAGTCTCAGAGGAGTTTGTCGTGGTGACTAAGCGCACCAAGAATCTGAAGAAGCAGGAGATTCCCTCCCTGGATGATCCCATTAGTAAGCTGAACCACATCGGCAAGGAGACTGTGAAGAAGCTGAACGAGATCAAGGCCAGCGCTGACGAGATGAATCTGGATTTGAAGTTGCCAAGGGAGCTTTGGAGGTGACGCTCTTCTTCACTGTTGCATCACAGTTTTCGTCCTGCAGTCTGCTTCTTCACATTGTGATTGCATGACCGTAACTTGGGAGCCTTCTTCTTCACATAGTTTTTGCACGATTGTTGATTTCTTGCATGGCTGCCTATGTCGTTGCCTGCATAAGATGGACGCAAAATTTTCCAAAGAGCTTTCGAAAGTATGTATTTGCTTGTATCCTGTTCAGCATGTGCTCATGCTTCAAACAACAGCACATGGCAGATGCTCTCATGTAGCACAGAAACAAAGACAAAAAGGGGGGGGGGAAGCCCATTTTTTGTTGAATGAAACAATACATAACCCAGATTGGATACAGAATCTAAGGCTAAACTACTGTCTTGCCTGCTTGGGAAGCCATGCATGTGTGTGTGTACTGATCACACAGTGTGGTTGCATGGTTACATAGGCAAGCAATATGGCAAAACTCCCAGACCCTAAATAACAATAACAACAATAATTACAATAATATTGATAATATTCAAAACAACAACAATAATAATGACAAAAATAATAATAATAACAACGCTTTCCAGCTCTTGATGAGCTAGGTATTGGCAGGAAACCTAAATCCCAAGCGTTGAATCCCAAACCCTAAACATGACTGCAGGTTTACCAAGGTGAGGGAGTTCTAGAGAGTGGCCAAGGTGTGCGAGGCAGATGGGCACATGCAGCAGAGTGGTAACATTGTCCTGAACCCCAAACCCTGAATCCCTAACCCTAGTCATGGCTGCAGGGTTACCAAGGTCAGAGAATTCCAGAGAGTGGCGAAGCTGTGCGAAGCAGATGGGCACATGCAGCAGAAGCTGAAACAGCTGCTCAAGCTGAGCAAGGAGAAATGGGACGCCGCCTGTGAACATGCCAAGACAGCTGTTCAGGTATGTGTCTGCCCTTCACACTCTGCCTTCTATATCAGGAGCTGCCTTTCAGGGTTGCCTGGGATGCTGCCTGTGAGCATGCCAAGACAGCCGTCCAGGTACTTGTCTGTCCTCTGGTAAGGGTCTGCCCTTTCAAAGTTGCCTTGCAGTGTTGTGAGATGAAAGGAAAGCGGAGGTTGACCATGACAAGCATGCCAAGACAGCTGTTCAGGTGCATGTCTGCCCTTCAAACTTTGCCCTTTGTACAAGGGGCTGCCTTTCAGGGTTGCCTTGTAGTGTTGTGAGAGCAAGGGCAGGCAGAGGTTGACCATGGCAAATGTATGTCACAACAGCATGTGGGCATGGTACATCAAGAACGTAACTGTAGGTCTGATTTAGGGTTGCAACTCCATTGTTACAAACCCTAAACCTATTTACACTATGTAGTGTCATGCATGTGGACCACAGGATGCGGGCATGGTACAACAAGATTACTTGTGGGTCTGATTTAGGTTTTCAACTCCATTGTTACAAACCCTAAACCTATTTACACTGTGTATACACAATGCAGGTGGACAGCAGGATGCGGGCATGGCACATCAAGAACATGAGTGTGAGCCTGGTTCAGGGCTTCTGTTACAAACCCTAAGCCATACACTGTGCAGGTGGACAACAGGATGCGGGCATGGTACATCAAGAACATGAGTGTGGGTCTGCTTTAGGGTTTCAAGTGTACAAACCCTAACCCATACCCTGTGCAGGTGGACAACAGGATGCGGGCATGGTACATCAAGAACATGAGTGTGGGTCTGCTGTACCAGTGCAGCCTGGGGGACTTGAGGCTGGACTCACCCGTCGCTCTTCTTCAGAACAGGCGGCACGAGGGCTTGGACTTCATGGAGGTGGTTCCTATGGAACACCAGCTGCCTGCTCAAAGAGACCAGGTAATTACGGTGTTACAAGTCACTTATGTACTGTAAATACCATATTACAAGTCAATTACCTACTGTAATGGATTCATGGAGGTGGTTCCCATGAAACATCAGCTGCCTGCTCAAAGGGACCAGGTAATTACAATGTTACAAGTCAGCTGCGTACTGTAATGGGTGGTGTATAATAGGTGCAAGCTCCGGGCTGCCGCCTTAGGAGGCTCCCGTCATGATTGCTGACAAGCGCAACCTTTTTGTTATGCGGTTTAGTAGCGTTTTTCATCGCCTTGTCTATGTATTTTTTGTTCATCTTTTTTTAAGCCTCCTTTTCTTTTCCAGCCAGCTGTGACTGTGCTTGCACCAGTCACACAAAAGAAAAGAAGGCTTGGAGAAAGATGAACAAAAAGTAAATAGACAAGGCGATGAGAAACGCTACTGAATTGCATGAAAACAAGTTTGCGCTTGTCAGCGATCGTGACGGGAGCCTCCTAAGGTGGCAGCCCGGTATCCGGCTGTGTCACAGGACTATGTCAATTGCCTGCACCAAATGTGTTTTGGTGTGTGACAGGTGCAAGCCAGCTGTGAGCAGGCCATGCAGCTGTGTCACAGGACTATGTCAATTGCCTGCACCAAATGTGGTTTGTTGTGTGACAGGTGTAAGCCAGCTGTGAGCAGGCCATGCGGCTGTGGTGGGTATTGTTGTGACTATCACTGATACAACTACAGGACTGGTCAATTGCCTGCATCAAATGTGGTTTGGTGTGTGCCAGGTGCAAGCCAGTTGTGAGCAGGCGATGCGGCTGTGTCACAGGACTATGTCAATCAACTGCACCAAATGTGGTTTGGTGTGTGACAGGTGCAAGCCAGCTGTGAGCAGGCCATGCGGCTGTGGTGGGTACTGTTGTGACTGTCACTACTACAACTACAGGACTGGTCAATTGCATGCACAACATGTGGTTTGGTGTGTGACAGGTGCAAGCCAGCTGTGAGCAGGCGATGCGGCTGTCAATATGATTGCTGAAAAATGTAAAATCTTCTTTCCAGTGGCGAACCTTTGGCAGCACCTGTGGCTGCAATGTAAAATTTTCTGTTCTTTTCTGTGACAGGTGCAAGGCAGCTGTGAGCAGGCCATGCGGCTGTGGTGGGACAATTGCCAGCATCAAACATGGTTAGGTGTGTCACAGGACTATGTCAGTTGCCTGCACCAAATGTGGTTTGGTGTGTGACAGGTGCAAGCCAGCTGTGAGCAGGCCATGCGGCTATCATTATGATTGCTGAAAAGTGTAGATTTTTATTTTCTTTTGTGTGACAGGTGCAAGCCAGCTGTGAGCAGGCCATGCGGCTGTGGTGGGAAGATTACCACCCAGGCTGGATGATCTTCACCCTGGGCAACCAGCACTTTGAGACCCTGGGTCAGATCATCCAGTACAGCCAGTCCAGCGTCATCAAGGGAGGCTTGGCGCCCCTGCAGGTCACTATTCTTTCATTCATTCCTTCATTTGTTCGTCCATTCATTCGTTTCTTCTTTTCTGCATTCGATCATTGATGCATGCACTCATGCACTCACTCACTCACTCACTCACTCACTCACTCACTCACTCACTCACTCACTCACTCACTCACTCACTCACTCACTCACTCACTCACTCACTCACTCACTCACCCACTCACCCAACCACTCACCCACTCACCCACTCACTCACTCACTACCTGTCCTAAGAGTCACTCATGTCTGGCGAGACATTTTGCATGCTATACCTACTTTCATGGTGTTGTCTGCACCAGCAGGCACCTACAATCCTGACTCTTCTTTACTTGTCGTTGCTTATTATGACATTATCATTTTTTCTGTCATTTTGCAGGAAAATCCTTATGGTGGTGCTGAAGCACATGCTAATGGGCTTACTAATGGTGAGCACATATGCAGTCACCTCTGTGTGATGCATCTTGCATGTGGGAGCAGCATATGCATTGCTTGCTTTTCCCACAAATATCAGGTGGACGGCATGCAAATGGGTCTCAGTTTCATTCAGAGCTGAAGAATGTTACTCTCATTCCTGAGAGCATATGCAATTGCTGTTGTGTAGTGCTTTCTGCATGCGGGAGCAGCATGTGCATTGTTTGCCGATCCCATCAACATCACGTCGACCGCATGCAAACAGATCTCAGTGAATGCTGCTGAATGTCACTCTCACTCCTGGACTAGCACATAGTTCAAATTCAAACTCGCTGCTGCATGTGCTAAGCTACACCAGCTGTTCCACACCATTCCATGTCTTTGTAATCTGCATGCCAGCAATCCTGCTATGCTCTGTGTGCAAGTCATACCGCATGTGCAAGCCGTCTCTTTCCTTTGTAATTTTGCTCCCCCCCTCCCCCTCTCCCCCCCCCTTGTTTTGCGTAATTGGTACAGAAATTCAGAGTCAATGGGTGGGGAAACATGTTGCCATTTACTTGTCCTGCAGATTTCAGCGGCTTTGGGCAGAAAGCCAGTGATCTCAGCAGGAGGGAGTCTCTGTCCTTTGGGGGTCACCACCCCTGGCCTGCCCCCCAGCCTAGTGCTGGGGGTGCTGGGTCGAGAGGGGCTCATCAGATGAGTGCACAGGTGTGTTCTGTTGTTTGCTTGCAGCCCATGCTTCAGCTTGCTGGGTATGCATGCCTCCATCCAGCTATTTGTTGCCACCAGAATTGGAGCTTGTTTGTGACATGCAATCACATCGGTTCTTGCAATGTTCACTAAAGCACATCATGCTGCTGGATTGGACATCATGGGCAGACATGCATGGACATGGACCTGACCACCAATCATGCCTGAGACGAAATGCTCAACTATGCATGTCCGCAGATGTTATTTACGCAGCATGACAGATGAAATGAGCCTGTAGACACTACTCCACAGTGAAACCACTAGATCATGTCTAGACTGGGACGAAGGCCCTAGAGTCTGGTCTGAATTGGTGTCAAGGCATTATCACTGATGTCATAGCAGGAATGTCTTGCAGGTATTTAGCTCATCATAAGCCAGAAAGCATGGTCATCATGATTGTTTTCATTATCATCGGCATGACTATTACTGTTTGTTGTCATCGTCATTGTTGTGACTATTGTTACATGTAAACAGGAGGAGAGCGCTGCTCTGCTGAGTCAGATGTTTGCTCAGCAGCTGGCTGGCAACCAGTCTTATGCTAATCCCATGCCAGAGGAGGGCAGGGCAGGCCCCAAGCAGCCCTCCAGGGTCGTCATTGAGGGCAGCAAGGCAGCAGATGGGCAGGGCAGTGAAGCAGGGGGGTCCCGGTCTTCCGCCCCCAACCCCTTTGAGGGGTTGACTGGCTTGCCTTTTCAGGCTCAGCACGAGACAGGTGAACTTCCTTTCTGCCTACTGACATGCAGCAATGCTTCTTCATTGGATGAGTCAGCAGATGAGTCAGGCTGTGCCTTCATTGTGTGTGTGGACACACGTGCTTAACAGGGGTGATCACAGATCAGGGACTGTGGCTGCAATGCATGAGCTTTTCTGTCTTCTACATTAGCCTGCATGGCGCATGAGTCATGAGATTGCAGCAGGACTCAGACGTAGTCAGTGGGACGTTGACACAGACAGCAGGTGCATAGTCCAGCTGCTTGTGCATCAGTGAGTGAGTGCAGGCAGGTGACCAAATTTCTGAGGTCAACCATTTTGTTCCTGCCGTGCCTCAGATGTTGTCAAACAGTACACGGCAGAAGACTCCAAATGGGCTGTATCTCTTTAACACAAGCTTCTCAATATCTGCTGATGTTGACTGCATGTGTTGTGATACAGGGAAGCGGGATGCAACAGCCCTTGCCGAGGCATCTTGGAACGGCCCCAGCCCTGGCTGGATGGAGCAGCTGGGTGCCCTTGGGTCTGTCAACAGTGATGTGGGGCAGCATAACAACGTAAGACATGGCATTTACCATTGTCACTTCTGTAACATGACCTGTACACCTGTCAGCATTGCTTCATGTTAAACAATTTTTTTGCATCATGTTCACGTATCACTGCCATGGAATGCAACAGCGATTCCCTCGCTCATCTCGTTCATCCCTTCATTCATCATTACATGCTTTCCCTGCAGACCTGTCGTGGTACATCTCTGCTGTGCCGTGCCGTGCTGTGCTGTGCTGTGCTGTGCTGTGCCGTGCTGTGCTTTGCTGGCTGTACGTGCTGTGCTGTGCTGTGCTCCTCTGCAGTTTCCGCCACCAGATCACGCTTGGACCACTTTCATCTGCTGCTGCAGGCCACTTTACTGCCCTCTCTGTTATCCCTGACCAATTTTGCCAAGAACAACAGTCTGGGCAGTTTCACAAGTCACAATCTGGCTGATGTCTCCACGCTCTCTTCAATCCCTGGGGAGGAGCTAATCCCTGGGATGGATCCCAAGGCCAGGGGTGAGGAAGGCAAGGGCACTGGGACAGAGCTGCTGGGAACAGCCCCGGGGCAAGTCCTTGTGGGCCCTAGCAAGGGCGCCTTTGGGGGTGGGGGTGACTTGACCGAGTGGGGTCAGCAGAAGAACTCTTGGGATGATCTCAATCCCCAGGAGACTGCTGGTCCATCTGGCAGGCGCAATCAGGAAGAAGAGAAACAGGAGGATTCTGAGCAGTACCAAGGAATGTTCTGGAAGCAGCTGCAGCAGCAGCGCCAGCAGCAGCAGAAAAAAGAAGATGGTCTTGGGAAAGAAACATCCCAGCAACAGTCAAGGAGGGCAAATGGTTTTCATGTCTCGGGATTGGCAAAGTCTGGCGGCCATGAATCTGCAGTTGCCCACTTCACTCAGCTTCAGCGGGGCAGGACGCCGCCAGGCAGCCCCTATGACGAGCCCAAACAGGCCTGGACCAGGGCCCCTTCCAGCAGCCCTCAGCCTGAGCCCAATCATGCCAGAAGCAGACCCTCCAGTGGGGCCCACAGGGACCCCAGGGGCAACCGCCTTAGCAGCCTCTCTCATGAGCCAGATGAGGCACAGGGCAGGGCTGCTTCTGGCAGCCCTGGGCATGATCAGGGGAAGAGCAAGCCAAGCACATTCCTGTCAGAGCTTGCGCAAGCCATAGAGCCTTCAGTGAAGGGCAAAGACCACAGGTGACCCACACAACATGCTATATTTTTTGGTCTGCTTTGCAGTGCTGTGCTGTGCTCTGCCATGCTGTGCGCAGCGCAGCGCTGTGCTGTCACATGTGCCAACATGCCCATATGCTTTACATGATTTGCCATTGTGCTGTGCTGTGCTGCATGATGCTCTGCCATGCTGTGCTAGGCTGTTCAGGACGAAACGTCCAGGATACTGTGCTCTGCACTTTACTGCAGCATTTTAAACAGTCTTTGAGCTTGGTTGCACTATATGCACATGAAGGGTCTGTCATCATCATCGTGAGCAGATCATCCATTGCATGAGCAGATCATTAACCTCGTCAGCAGATCATCAACCGGATCAACGGGTCTCCAAACGCATGAGAATATTTCTCAAGCAGGTCTGCTCAGACCCTGTGCCTTTTCTGCAGACAAGCGCAGCAGAAGAGGAAGAGGAGCCTTGCCAGCAGCGGTTTGCCTCACAAGGCAAAACAAAGGCGATCTGTCAACGACAGCCTGCCAGCTGGCACTGCTGAAGCAGCCCCTGATGGGGCATCTGAAAGGGCACAATCTCAGCAGCAGCCCTCCCCTCGGGGTGGGGCCTCTGCCCCAGGGCCCTCAGATGGGGCTGCAGGTCTGCATGGTGACACCCAAGGAGCAGACACACAGGGTGATGTACAGGACATTTCTGGTGATGGGCTGTTGGCTAGAGACAACCCTGATCAGCTTTTAGGGTCTGGCCCATCAAACATGTATAACAGTAACCCAGATGCCTTCCAGGCTACTGTGAAAGGATCATCTCGGGATCATCCACCGGATGGTGGACCTGAAGACAGATCAGGCAGTCCGTATGCAGATGATCCTGCCTATGTGAGTCATGCTGAGACTCACAGTCACATGCCTGGGGATGCACATGATTTGAATCGTATGGTGGAGCACATGACTGGACATCTGCACAGCTCTGCTGACGAGGATGATGCTGAAGCAGAAGATGAAGAGGCCACAGCTGATGAAGACACTGACTCTGATGGCAAGCATAGCCAACATGATGTGGATGTTGTCAATTGACCCATCATAACTCTGGCCTTGGCTTTCAAGTATCGTGTGTTCAAGTATATACATATATGCAATTGGCACCATCCTTATGTGTCAACAGTGTCAACACTAGTACTAGTTTGCCCAATAGCTTGTTGGATTCAGTTCATTTACTGATGTCGATCTTGAGTGTTCAGATGAGTTGTGGATAGCAGTTGGGGTACAGAATGCTTGGAAGTATGTGTTACTGACATTGCACTTGAGAGACGCGTGTCACAGCATCATGGATTGCCCCTGCAGAATTGAGGGTGTCCACAGTGGCAAAAGGATGGTCGGTCAGGTTTCAGTCAGACACTTTTGTATATGCCTGTGACTGTCAATTTTCACCAATGCTGACTGAGTCAATAGTCCTGCCTGTCTGTCTGTGCAGTGCGTACAGTTATTCTGCGACATTGATCTCAGGACACCGTTATCATATATGCTCTACTTCACTATATGTAATACAATTCACAAGACACCAAGCTGACACCAGTACAGCAGTACCACAATCAGCAACAGTTCTGCTCATCATGTTCTGATTTGCATCTGCAGCTGACTTAGCCTGACGGGTAACTGCTCATTGCATAATGTACAGCCAGCACAGTACTGTACTTTGTAACACTTGCAGTGCTCTGTTCTTCGACTACTTAGGCGACAGCAGATAGCTCTACAGATACTACGGGTGCAGTTTTCGACCAGAAGGTACATTTGAGGGTAATCGCCCTGTCCCAGAATGCCTTGCTTTGATGCTGATCTAGGTCATCAACAGCCTCATGTGGGGACCCGCATGATGAGAGACTGTTTGATCCGTTTTGTGGTGTGGTTTAAAATAAACTCTGAAGCGCGATCGCGAGGGATCATGTGTGAGCAGGGGCTGTGGTGTGGTTTGCTGTCTTTTGTTAGTTGACTTTTCCAATGCAGTAAGAGACTTGCTGGGGGAATTCCCACTCCATTTGCAAGCCTACTGTGATTGTCTTCTTTGACAGAATCTGATGATAACATATGCTCGCCATGGAGCTTCTTCTAAAGAGGGTGCTGATCAACAGGGTTTCCTTGAGCTCAGCCAGGGCCACAGAATCTGATATGGTGTCTTGGTTTATGTGGCGCTCCTGAGGGTAAGAATGTACATGGGAGAATGAGCCCGTGCATGCAGTTGTGAGTCACACACAACTCAGTCAACTTGTGAATCACACAAGTTGACTGAATGTGTGTGTGACCGAGTCCTTGACAGGCAGCATTGAGCAATGTGCGGCAACTCAGCTGGCCAGCGGCGAAACAGCGAAACCAGGTACACACGCAGTTGACTCTGATTGTCCCGAGTAACCACCGCTAGCTTTGCGATTGCTGGGCGGCGTCGATCGGTCCTTCACGTCCTTCTGTAGTGGCTGCATCGCAAGATGAGTTACGATCGCAGAGCTGTGGACACCGGCCGCATTGCGGACTTGGACGATTTCCCATCGTTGTTGCCTCAAGAAGCGCGCCCAGCTCGCAATGTAAGCCAAATGTCCAGAGTCTGCTGCACATGAGCATGAGCATCGACCACTTTATAGTCATCCAGGCTGTAGGTCAAGCTTGTGGCAGCCTGGATCACCATCTTTGCTTATGTACAACAAGAAATTGCTTTGCAGATGAAGAAGCCAGTCACCGCAGCCGAGCCTCACAGTCCCCAAATCAAAGTTGTGGGCAGGATGGGGGAGACGGAGTTTGCAATCGAACGTGATGCTTCCAGGTCCACCATGAGGACTCCTCAGGTGCAATACGAACCTCTTATCCTGACTTTGTGCATGACGTAGACTGTCCTCACTTCAAGCTGGTCAATGCAGGGCAAAAGATTTCAGGAACCAGCTTTCCTGGCCCCTCCAGCAGATGAAGAGAGGCCAAAGGAGGGAGAGGTCAGCAGCATTTGTGCAAAGCATGCAGAAACAGTCTGTGTTGCCTCAAATCACCTGGTCAGCCCTGTATATCACTTGGCTTCTCATTAGATTGACACCTAAAGGTGTAGTCTTTCTTTTCTTTTCTTGCCTCAATTCTGCTGCCTGATACTTACAGTGTTTGTGCAGGAGGAGGCAACGCCTGTTGTACGTATGCCTCATGAATCTACCTCAAATCTCACTGCGAACCATGTCACACATGACAGCTCATCACAGTTGCCTAAGGTGAAGTCAATTTCCAGCAGACATACATTTTGTCACAAGCTTGTCATCTGTTTCCTGTCGTGTTTGCCTACAAGATCATGTGCGGCTCTGTGCAGTTTTGGTGCATGCATTGTTCATGTGGCGGCAAGCACAACAGTGTACAATAGCTTTCCATGTCATATCTGCTGAACGCAGCTGTCCACATGCCTGAAAATGATTGTGGCGGCAAGCACAACAGTGTACAGTAGCTTTCCACATCATATCTGATGCACATAGCTGTTCACATCCATGAAAACTGTGTTTCAACACTGTTGTTCACGGTTGCAGGAGGAGTTGTCAGTACACTCCATCATGAACCAATCATCATTCATGCCACTACCTTCTGGGCCACGTGCTTCAGGACAAGAGGCAGATGCAAAAGTGGCATATGTCCCCAAAGTGAGTCTCTTGTCCGAATGGCAAGCTGTTAGAATGTATCATGGTAGCCGCCATTCATGGCGATGTCACACTCTGTATTCCTTATACATCAATTATTCATGTTTGACGCCTGGTATAACAATCAGCAGCTGCAAGTCACTACTGTGTTACAAGCGTGGTTTGACCAACAGACTCTTGGAACATGTGTGGTACATATCTTGACACAGCAAAGGCAAGCAGCCACACTCTGGTAGTTTGCTTCAGACCCTGTTTCTGCTGATACAGGTGCCCCCAACCGTGCCGACACCTGCCAGCCCCAACACAGACCCCTCACAACTTTGCAGCCCTGTCACAGGCCTCAAGTTCGGCAGCTTTGATGCTGCACATTTCAGCTTTGATGCAGCTCATTTCAGCTGTGATGCATCACATTTCAGCAGTGCACATTTCAGCAGTGCACATTTCAGCAGTGCACATTTCAGCAGTGCACATTTCAGCAGTGCACATTTCAGCAGTGTAGCGCCAGCCATACATCCCCCTGTGCCTGCAACAGACAGCAACCAGCAGTTTCAGGAATGGCGATCTGTTTGCCGCAACAATCAAGAACGCCACCCAGACCCATACGCGCTGTTTCCTATGGATGTGTACAATCGCGACAGCTTTTGGCCATACCCTGGATGAATCCCTGAGGGGTATCTGTATATTGATGACTATGCAGCAGTGTGACCGCAATGACTAGCAGCTTCTGTGGCAGCTTCGGCCTGCCGTTATATAATGTATACAACGTACATGCAGCCTATAAACATGCAATGTGTCTGGATGTGGCTTGCTTTCTTCTTCATCTCTGAACAGAATAGGATATTGCAATGACATCCTAATAATGCTGTAGGATCGGCAGCTGCTGTGATATGCAAATTGCATCTTGTACTCAATAGATGACCAAGCAAAAGCCGGATGCAGCAATGACAGCTGCATATAAGCTGAGCATGTGCATGCAGCAATCAGCCCACCTTGCAGCCTGCAGGTGCTCAGCTTTTCCTGAAACAAGGTGGGCTGTAAAATGATGCTTCTCATGTCTTGCAGCATGACATAGTACAGGTACCGCAACATGAGTAGGTCAAGAGCAGGCGGCAGCATGCTTTCATGCAAACAGGTAGTACTACATACTAGTACTGCACAGCTGCTTGGAATTGTCTGTAGTGATGTCAATGTCTGCTGCCTGTGATTTCGAGATGTCCTTAGCATGACCAACAGCAGCTGCTGCTGTAGTATTGGATTTACAAAAGTAAATCAATTGCTCAAAACCCTATTATATCTGTGCTGCATGCTGTCAGCAAACTGCCGATCATACACTGCATCAGCCAGGCCAGGAGTGAGGAGTGCAAGGGAAGAGAAACAAGTGGCTGGGACGTTGTGTACCGTAGGACACTCACATAGATCAAATCTATTGATACTTGATGGTTATACTCACCAGCATAGCACTAACACTCGTCACTGACTGCAGAACGTATGTAGATCACACTACACACTCACCACGAATAGCTTCATCATAACTCCGTAAAAGCTCACTGTTCTGCAGCTGCAGTTGCCACTCCATTGAAGCTGCAGGAGCTTGTGGTTCAAGCTAACAATAATGCAACACTGTCACATTGTCAGGCTGCCAAGAAAGGTCACAACTTCAAGGCATCTGTTGTCTGTAGACTTTTTGCCAATGCAAGGTAGCTTTTCCAGTGCAAGCTTTATGTGCCAAGTCTGAAAATTGTCGGCAGGACTGCTGAATCAGCCACTGTCTCTGCACTTCCGTGTTCACTCACTTCTTCATTAGTTGTCACATCCTTCGAGGAGAGCACTTGCTCTGTTTGATTGCATAATGGCTACATAAGCTGAAGAGTTGGCTTATCCCTCCAAGCACAAGCGCACCAACCAGGAAAAGGAAGCAGCTCCACGCGATGACAGCCCAGCCAAACAGCAGTCCGGGTATTGAAAGTCCAAGAGCCAGCCACTGAAACAACCAAATGGCTATACAGCGCACGTCTTCGTACTCCATGTATAGTAGTGTGGAGAAGTGTGACTGTTCACGGATACATGACTTGTCTGCGGTGCAGCAAAGAAGTTGACCGACTCGATTTGTCCACTGCAGTCCTTGCCCAGCAGGTCCTCTGCAATTCCTGCAGGAAAGCTGCGACTGTACAGGTCAATCCCTTGCTCATCTCTGAAATCTTAATCAGCACGCATTGCGCAGATCTGCACTTCGGACTCCGGCGGCTTCCCTTTGGTTGATTCACAGCTATCTGTGTAACACAGCAGCGCTGCCGATATAGCCAGTATCAGAGATTTATGAGCGCAACACCAGTGCTGTTGCACATCTTCTTGTGTGCAAATCTCAGAGGTATTGACAGGTATTGCAGCTTGTCTGCATAGATCAAGCAATGAGTTCAAGCGTCACTAAAACAGCCGCAGCTATCAGACCACAGCTGCAAGAATTTGCCCAAGCAGGTGCGTGCAAAGACACAGCTGTTAATATCACAGCCAGAGCTGCTGCATCTATGCCAGACGTCAGATGCACAGTCTGACAAGGTAAAGACACTCTGGCATTAACTGCACACCTAATGATCAAAGACTCAGTGCATGCAACTGTGACAGCGCTTTGCGGCATGCATTCACAGAAGTTCTGTCAGCACTACATGCAGCATTTGGGCATGCAGCAATCAATGACACTGCTGCCAAGTGTCACACATAACAAGCGCCTCACGCGACACAATAATCCGGAAAATCAAGACACTAGCTGGTCAGTACAGATGACCCCTTGTACCAAACCATGCTCACAGCGTAGTTTGTAACCATCAAGGCGCTGTTCACTGATGACCATGCAGACTACAGTTCTGGGGTCCATCTTCTCTCTGACCTCATTGGGAATCTGCAAGCCTGCATGTTGGCCAAACTCACACCAGTGGACCTTGGATGACTTACAGTACTGGTTTGCCATGCGATCAAGACAACAAAAGAAAAGAAAAGTTTACGCTTCTCAGCGGTCATAATGGGAGCCTCCTGAGGCGGCAGCCCGGAGCCCATGCGATCAACATAAGGTTCCAGGTTGGCTACCGCTTCACTGTGCCTCCTAGCATGATCAGTGCTAAGAGGGTTATCATGGCACTGCAACAAAGCCTGCACTGCTGCTGCTGTCTCAGGTGAGACGACACTGGCACCTGAACAAGAAATCACAGACAAATGAAATTACAAAGAAAAATGCATGGTTGCCATGCCTGCAGCTTCTCTTTGGGATTTTTGTTTACTCACTGCTGCACATTGAGCAAGAGCATGGTTTTCAAAGACAACTTTCGCTTCACTTAGGATGACTGGCCATTCTGAACGATAATCCTCATGCTTTTGTACATCATGATAACTTGCACACAGCTTGTGTACAATGAATGGAAGTAACATTGATGCATCTAGGTCTATGAGTCTGAATGGAACCCTCAGACCGTTGCTCACGATGACCATGCAAGATCTCTGACTGCACTGCAGATTACTAAGCAGGTTGAGGCAGCTTGATGATGCATATGCATGTTAATTTGGGAGCTGAGTCAGACCTGATGGCATGGCAGAAGACAGGTATGACGACAGAAGGACATCACCAGCTGCATACATCTCCACTGTGGTCTCAGTGCCTATCACCCAACACAGCCACACTCGTGCAATGCAGAATTGGACAAATACACACCAGCATCAGCAGCATTCCTAGACTCGACAAGTCCTCTAGAGATCTGCAAGCGCCTCTTGTACTGCCAGCATATTGGCCTTGCAAAACAATGGCAGTGGCAAGCCACACAACTTTGCTATGGCATAGTCAATCACGGCTGCTTTGACAGGTGATGTGACCTCTTGATCACTCACTACTACCTGCAAGGACAATTGCAAGTTTCCTTGCCCTGAACTTTCAGCTGTGCAGCATGGAATTTTCAATCTTATCAGCCTGCAGGCCAGCATCAATGCATGCATGTTGCTCAGATGCACGAATTCAAAACAGTTCAAAGGTGGGAATGCAATTGTGGCAAGCACTAGTGCCTTTATCACTGAGATCCGGCATTCACGTGCAATACAGCCACGCAAATCCGGGATTTAGGGTCTCCACTGGAATCCGAAATTGACGTAATGAGTTTACCGGAATTCGGTATTTCTGTAGGGCTTCACCTAAATTCCGGATTCTGGTGAAAAGGGTACTGGAATTCCGGACACACTTTGAAGTCTCCTTCATCTGTGTCATCTGTGTTGTAACAGGTGGACAAGCGCAAGCAGCGCCTCTAAGCGGTGGTGACCATCTGCAAAATGGTCTGCAAGAGGCTGTATGTTGACATGGACGCAGTACTTTCTCCTGACACGTCCGTAGGGACAAAGGTAGCCGTGAAACTAAGCTGCTGCTGCGCGCTTGCGCGTCAACGCACGTTCGGGCCTGTTCAACATAGAGCTGGCCTCCAGGTACCCAAGCTGGAGGTATTGAAGAGTTCCAGTCATTGCTGCCTGCAAGAGGCTCTCCAAAAGAGATACCAAACATTGAGGCGCAGCGTAGACCCCACAGAATCGAGAACACCGACTGTGATGATAATGCTGGCAACTTTTCGTATACCCTCCGGGCTTACCTGCTTCTGGGCGACAACGGGCGGCTATCCGGTACGACTTTTCTTTTCACTTTCCTGGCTTACTGCCCTATGCCTTATGACTCAGTGGAAGGCCTGCTGTCGTAAGGCCGATCCTGGTGTACAACGACCTGCTGCTGGGGCACAATGCCTCTGGAGGAGTATGAAAGGCGCAAGGTTCAGTCTGCTACTGATCGAATATCGACGCCTGTTCTCAAAAGACTGTCAAAGTTTGCACGGGACTCCTTTGAGGCAGCTGAGCATCAACATTGGTGAGTTTACAACAATGCAGTATGTACTGCGGTGTTGAGCTGTGCCTATCCTTGTGTTGTTGATATTGCAATTGCTGACTGTAAAGTAGTGTTTGTGCTTACCTGGTTCTTGATCCATATCTGATGCCTTTCTCTCTGCGTACAACACATGCAACCCATGAGCGCGTTTATGCACTTTTGCAGCTGGGGAGGTTGGAAGTTGTTGTTCGATTTTGATGCTGGCTACACAGACCGCAACACAGGCAGATTCTGTCTCCACACACGCTTTCTTGAACCAGAGTTTACCACTCCAAGCCAATCTGCAGATGATGCCCAGGTTGGCTATTGCACGCTGTGCTTGTGTTGCTACACCAGCGTGTCTTTCCTCTGTGTCATGGTGCACTGTTGTCAGATTTGTCAATGCATTCTCATATGAGGGCTCACTTTTCAGTGTGAATTATAGGATGATATGCAGATTGAGCAAGGGATGGTGCAAGACACAGAGCCTAGCAACAAGAGAACCAAGGTGTCTCATGAGCAAGCCAACGCAAGCAACCAAGCCTCTATGTCGTCTCTCCAAGACACCGCAGGTCACAGTCTCCTTGTAGCTGAAAACAAAAACGTTATGTGATCATTTATCAACCTGATTCGCTGACACCGTCATATATGTGTATGTCGCAATCATACACACACAAAGTGGCCCTCGGCATTCTGTTTGTGCAATAACTTCATCCTCTATTATGGAAAGCACTTTGAATGAGACTCTTGTGATGTTTGTGCATATTGTGTCACGTTTTTTAGGTGGAGAGATTGTGCTTCTGGGTTGTGATGCATGTCATTTGTAATGTATGTACACATGTGTTGAGCATAGCAAAGCTTCCATGTGCATTGATTTTGTCCACCTTGAACCCTTTTCCATGCCCTGGTTGCAACAAATGTCAATGTGATGCATCCCAGTTTGCGTCCCAATAACATTGACTGCATTTCTCAAACATCCACATTCATTACATGGTGTAGCAGCTTGCGCCTTTGAGGTCTGTATGGTCGTCGCCTGCATGCATCCCACATGTTCACGTTTGCAATGTCTTGTGCTTCAGGGAGGCCTATGCTTGCAGCAAGCATTCCTCTGGCAGAGGCTGATGTGGCAGACATGTTTGAGTACATGGGGCAAGCAGTGGCAGCCGACATCCTTGTTCAAAGGGGCAGGAGGGTTGAGTCTTACAAGGCCTTCAAGCGCTTGCATTGGAAGCTGAAATTGCCTCAAGGTGAGTTTTTCCACATTGAATCTGCCTCAAGGTGACTTTTTCACATTGAAATTGCCTCAAGGTGACTGTTCCCACATTGAAACTGCCTGCTTGGTGGTACTTAAGACCTTCAATTGCTCTGCCAATTGGCTTCCCATCCCAACAACAGCAATATCAAGTTACATAAGCACAACATGCAATGCAATATAGGGTTCGGAGACAACCAGCTGTCTTGCTTTTTGCTGTAGCACGAACACAAGTTGCAGACAGCAAATGCTGCTGTAGCACATGCATGAATCTGAATGGTAAGGAGGCAAGTCTGTTTTCTTCGAGCCTGACTGTGCGTCAATGTGCACAGTTGTCAAAACAGTTTTCCATCATGCATTCAAGGTGATATACTTGCAAGAAGCAATCACACAGCCGGTTGTGTTCAATACTTCTCATGCAATGTCAACGACTCTGCAATGTAGCCAGTCAAAGATTGGTGTCATGTTTTCCACCATCTTGACAATGTGGAAAGCTGTGCCTGTGTAATGCTGCAGCAGCAGCAGCAGTTGTCCTCCAAAGCATTGTATTATACACTCATTGCAGGAATTTGCTTTGCGCACACGTTGTTGATGTGATCAATGTCATACGCTCTGTACGGCGACCTTGTACAGCTTGTTGTAGCCTTCTTATGTCTTGTGTTGACATTCAGTGCATGGTCAAGCTCTGCCTCATGGACTAACAGCATGCAAACATGCAAATGTTCTTCAGAAGGTCTACCACCCACATATCTTCCTGATCTCATTTGGTGATTGGTCATGCAGCTGCAAATGTGTGCGAATGGGCAACTCATGTCCACCTGGAGTTGTCATCATATGACAAGACATCAGGCCCTGTCTTTGGCCAAGGTGACGAGCACCATGCCTTCAATGAAGAGGAAGAGTATGGTGAATTTGATGAGCGTGCCATATACCCAACCCACACCACGCCTAGCATTTTGGCACTCAGCGCCATAGCAAGCCTCAAGGCTGACTCTGCGCAGAGTGTGGAGAGCAAGTCTTCTTCTCTCTCCTCATCAGCAGCCTCTGATGCATTACAAGAGTTGTTTGAGGAGCTGCAACAACCCAGTGAGTCAGAAGGCGCGGTTGAAAGAATGGGGAGTCCAGATGAGCAGATAGGTCTACAGCCAGACCACATTCCCTCAAACCATGGCGAAAGCAGCCCTACAAGTTCTCTCATGCCGAAGCCACATGGGTCTGCAAGTGCATTGCAAATCAACATTCGGGAAGTGCTTGGACATGGCAACACTGCAACAATCTATGCAGGTAAGTCTGTGTCATCAGGAGCAGCTGCTGTGGCAAGCCAATCTTGCTGAGAGCCATTGAGAAGCGCATGCATATTTTCTGAATTTAATTGAGCGCAAACTCTGCAATGAGCCACCTTGTGTGTCATGCTAAGGCCCTTATGAGCTGACAACAGCCCTCATGCAATGCTCACAGATTGTCAAGCCTTGCCCCCTCTTCATCAGGTTGTTTGTTGCATGCTTACATAGCTTCAGGCAGCTGGTTGACATGTTTGCTTGAATGTTTCAATGACCATTTGGAGCTTGTGTCACCACTCAAGGGAAACGGCTAGCATTGTCATTTCGGCTTTTGGCATTGCATGCAATGAATTATAACATCATCACTGACTCTGTCAAATTGTTATGGAGATGTGACCACGTGGCTAATGTGCACACTGCTTGGGTCATGGTCATGGACCTGTTCTAGAAGCTCTTACCACAGGAGTTACGGCCTATGTGTGTGACAAATACCGTCACAATACACCGTAATTACTGTGTGTGCAGGTTACTATGAGGGCAAGCCTGTTGCTGTGAAGGTTACTACCCCCTATCACAAGGCTCATCACATGTACTCTAAGGAGTTGAGGATCCTGCAAGAGGTTTGGGCCTACCAAGAGATTCAGAAAATGCCGGAGATTGCTGGGAACATGGTGTCAAAGCTGCACGCCTTCTTGCGTCTTCCAAATGAGACCTTTGTACTGCTTGTAGATCGGCAGCAACAGTCGCTGAGTGACTATGTAGATGAACACGGTTGTGTGCCTGAGGAGCTGAAGGAAAGGCTGTTGACCTCATTGAGGGTATTGCACAAGAATGGTGTTGTGCATGGTAGCCCTAGGTTTGACAATGTCACAGTCAAGCCCGGCAGTCAAGACATCTGCTGGATTGATTTGCAGAGGACAGCAGTGCACACAAAGTACACATGGCGCACAAATCCTGGAGGAAGGATGTTTGACAGATCAACCGGGACACTGCGAGAGAAAACTCAAGATGATGAAGTCGCTGAAGGAGCAGAGGCAATGGCTAAGGATATCTTGGAACAAGCAAAGCTGAACGCGCAGGAATATCTGTATGTTGGACGCAGACTACAGTCAGCTTGACAAGGACTGTGCCAGCCAGCAGCGATCAAGCTTCAGCCGCTCTTACAATGCTTGATTGAGGCCAAACTCAGCATGTTCTGAATTTACCATGATAGATCTGCTGAATGTGCTTTGTGGCCTGAAACATCATAGGCCTATAGCTGGCTTCAGTTGTCTCAATTCTTGAACATAGCCACTACACTGGCAGACAATGATCAAACAGCAAGTGCCCTTCTGCCAATATGCAATGAGACTTAATTGTAGTCTCTATCTACAACTGACAGCTTCAACAATTGTAAGCTGCACATTGAGCATTTTGAGCATGAAGCCCGCCATCAGCAGCCAGTGAGCATCTGGGCCATGTCAAGTTCTGGCATTTTGTGCTGCAGTACGCAACTACGCCGCGCCTGCCACAGTGTTCCAGACCTGCAGGTCTATGAGGAGACAGCTGTCTCCTCACAGACTACGTAGGCGCAAAGCATCTGGGCAGTGTATGAGCATTATGCCTGTTGCATAACCAACTGTTGCGTGACCCCGAGCTCAACAAGTGTAGGCCTGCTTACTTATGTGAAGTCAGCTGTCACTAGCCTGCTATGACCAATGGGCAAGTTGTCTGTCTGTGAAGCTGGGCTCATCACGCAGCACGTGCTCATCACGTCATACATGGCTGCAAAGAACTACCGCAAGGCCTGACACACCAACTCCGAGCGGATCTGCAGCGGTATCAAGGACCCAGGTCGATTGCAGCGTAGCATATTTCATCATGGCCGAGCGTGCACTGGCGGCAGAGGTTCCTGCAGACGCAAATGCCCGTACGTCCTCATTCAGCGCTTGCCGCAAGACTGTTGGCTTTGTTTCTGCTCGTGAACCAGTTGTACGATTGCTCTTCAGCTGACTAGCCTGCCCCATGCAGACTGTCCTGGTACAAGCAGCGAGACAGCTGGGAAGTCAGAGGCTTGCGCTGGGTGTCCAAATCAAGAGATCTGCGCAACCGCACCAAAGGGCCCGGACCCAGACTTGATAGCCATAGAACAGCGCATGCGAAACATCAAGCACAAGATCCTAGTTTTGTCTGGAAAGGGAGGTGTCGGCAAGAGTACCTTCTCTGCGCAGCTTGCGTTTGCGCTTGCTGCCAAAAGCAAAGAAGTATGTTTTGCCCTTGCACACAAGCTTGACTCTACTGTTTAGCACACTCCTGTTTGACACAAACTCGCTGACATACCACAGTGTAGCTTCACAGTCGTATATAATGTATATGTGTACACATGTTAAATACATACAAATTTTGACACGTGGTAAGACTGGTCTACACCGCTGCAGGTTGGGCTTCTGGATATTGACATATGTGGACCAAGCATACCAAAGATGCTTGGACTGGAAGGAGAGGAGATTCACCAGAGCAATGCAGGCTGGTCGCCTGTGTATGTCGAGGACAACCTTGGGGTCATGTCTATTGGTGAGCAGCCCTTGTGTTTTATGGTATAGCTTATTACACTTCAGTTTCATCAAGCCCTAACAGTCGAATCCTTCTAATCTGCAAGCAACCCCTGCATATTTTGCATGTGCATGAATGTTACGTCAGTCAAGCCTGACACGTCTCTAGCGTGCATTGCTATGATTTCTTGCTATGCACAATGACAGAAAGCTTGACAGCTTCGTAAGGCAAGACTGAGGGCCAGTCCTCTGTAGCTGCTTGCAAGTATAAACCAGGCTGTGCATCACATAAGTTGTAACATGCTGCTGTCAGACGTGCCTCATGTAAAGCACAGCACTTGCATTTTATTTTTCTCACTCACTCACTCACTCACTCACTCACTCACTCACTCACTCACTCACTCACTCACTCACTCACTCACTCACTCACTCACTCACTCACTCACTCACTCACTCACTCACTCACTTGTGTAGCACATGCTCACCCCTAGGGTCCCACCCCTAGGGTCAGGTATGAACAGCCCTGAGCAGACTCACAGTATGAGGCCCTGTTGCAGCAAATCATGCAGGACATGAAAAGCTTCAAGGTCTGTCAACATGCAGCACTCCTGCTTGCAGTGTCTTGCGCTGACAGGACCTTAGAATTTCCCTAATCAATGACTTCAATAAAAATCTCAGTGTGATCCTTAATTCTTTGACCTTGAAAGCCTCCGTGTGAATACTCTCTAACGCTGTCTGTGGTCTGCAGGCTTTATGCTTCAGAATCCTGATGATGCTGTCATTTGGCGAGGGCCGCGCAAGAATGCCCTCATCAAGCAGTTCCTGAAGGATGTGGACTGGGGCGTTATAGACTACCTGGTCGTTGATGCACCTCCAGGGTATGGGTTGCCCTGCTCTGATTTTGATTGTGGCTTTGAAATGTTGATGCACCTCCAGGGTATGGGTTGCCCTGCTTTGATACATGTCTTGTTTGATTGCGGCTTTGGGTAAAAGGGGGTTCGGGGTGGGGACGGGGGGGGGGACGGGGGGTGTCAGGGTTGAATGACATTCTACTAATGAGTAGGTATAGGTACACCGACATAGACAAACCCACTTTCAGTCCTCATATCACTGTTCTGCATGGCATTGTCATAATGAGCGCTTTGTGTTGAACCTGCACGCACATATTCTGTGTGTCAGAATCATCTGCCTTTAGCTGAGCCTTTGATTCAAGTCAGACTGGACATCATGTACACCAGGTTCCTGCCAGCACAAGTCATTCTCGTACATTCAAGCTGTCTTATGGATACAATAAGCGCAACCGCAACCGGCACTGCGCATGTGAAACCGTACATGTCTTGTATAATGCAGAACATGACTGTGTATGCAGCTTACAAACACAACATTGTTGCTCAGGCTCCAGCTTTACTATATTTATCCTGGGCAACCCTAGTAGGTACATAGCAGTGGCTAGCCCACAATGAATTTACACTTTCCAGGAGCAGCTGCATCATGGGCTAATCAGGCAATTCCTGCAGGCAGCATCCACAGGCAACCATTGATTTGACTCTAGCTGTACTTCCTGGTTCTGCTTTTGACTGGTTTTCACGGTGACTGTCATCACTGAAAGACAAGAGAAGAAAAGACACACCTTTCAACGTCAGTTCGATGAGAATCAAGCATTATACTGGGCTGCCCAGGGTCTGCTATCATTGCCATTGTCACAATCATTGTGGTGGCATGCTACAGGATGTCAGATGAGCAATATTTCCATTGCACAGATCCTACAGGCCTCAAATGTGGATGGCTATCACTTTCCTGAAGGCCTCAAATGTGGACAGTGAACACTGTACATGTTGTCATTGCCATTGTTCGATCCATTGTGAAAATGTACTGCAGGACATCAGACGAGCACATTTCCATTGCGCAGTTCCTGAAGGCCTCAAACATGGATGGTTACCACTGTAATCTTTATCATTGCCATTGTGATTATCATTCATTGTGGAAATGTGATGCAGGACGGCAGATGAGCACATTTCTACTGCGCAGTTCCTGAAGGCCTCAAATGTGGACGGTGAACACTGTACTTGTTATCATTGCCATTGTCCCAATCATTGTGGTGTTATGCGGCAGGACTTCAGATGAACACATTTCTATTGCACAGTTCCTGAAGGCCTCAAATGTGGATGGTTACTACTATAATCGTTATCATTGCCATTGTTATTATCGCCATTCATTGTGGAAATGTGCTGCAGGACGGTAGTTCCTGAAGGCCTCAAATGTGGAGAGTGAACACTGTACTTGTTGTCATTTCCATTGTTCCATTCATTGTGAAAATGTGCTGCAGGACATCAAATGAGCACATTTCCATTGCGCAGTTCCTGAAGGCCTCAAATGTAGGTAACTATTCCTGTTCTTGTTATCATTGTTGTTGTCTCAATCATTATGGAAATGTGCTGCAGGACTTCAGATGAACACATTTCCATTGCGCAATTCCTAAAGGCCTCAAATGTGGATGGAGCCATCATAGTCACAACGCCTCAAGAGGTTTCCATCATTGATGTCCGGAAGGAGATCAACTTCTGCAAAAAGGTACAGGCAGCTTGCATGATGTGGCAGCAGCCCTTCAAGCATTGCCCATAGCCTACTGCCAGTAAGTTGTGCCCATTGCCTATCGTCCATTGCCTACTGCCAATAGCATGTTGCCTATTGTGAACAGCCCATTGCCCATTGTTTATTGTCCAGCACCAGCACTGACGGGCTTGTGTTCATTGCTTTAGTGAGTGACAGTTTGGATAGCGTCCACTGCTGCCCTTTCTGTGACTGTTGAGCAGAGTTTTGCAACCACAACAGCATTTCCCAAACCCCTGCTACATTGTGTCCAGTGGTTGGAGAGGTGGCAGTGGCTGCAAGACTCTGCTCAAGACTTACTGAAAGGAGAGCAATGGAGGCTTACTAAAGTGCTGACGTTGCCCACATGACACATATGCCTGCCCACATGCATGACAGTTGTTGTATTCAGTTTTGAATCAAATTGAATCAACCCAAGTGTTGTGTTCTAAAGACAGAGCCTCCGGCTGGTTTGCCCCAAATGCATGCTGCACTGCATGGAGCATCATGTCCAGTATATCCTTATTGATGCACACATGAGACACTTCCCTGCCTTTGTGCCATTTGTTGTGAGCACAAAACAGAGCATCAGGATGGCTTGGCCCGCATAGTAAATTAACATATAAATGACGATAATAACGATAACAACAACCAAAATAATATGTATTGTATTAACAACACCAATACTACTACTAGCAATAATAATAATAATAAGTTGACCCACATGCAGGTTGGCATTCCTGTTCTTGGAGTGGTAGAAAACATGAGCGGCCTCAGCCAGCAGCTACACAAGTTCAAGTTCTTCACCACCAGTCCTGACGGCACACAGCAAGATGTGACTCAGCAACTGCTGCAGCACCTTCCTGCTGAGCTCCAGGTAACATTATGCACCTCAAATTTACCATTCTGTGTCCATTCTGTGTTCTGCTATTGTTTTTATTGTTATCATCATTATCATTATCATTATCATCATCATCATCATTATCATTATTATTATCATTATCATTATTGTTGTTGTTATTGTTATTGTTTTTGTTTTATTCTGTGTTCAGCTATTGCGCAACAGTCTTACAGATGGCCACACAAGATTTTCACTAATCTTGTCTGGCTCCATTACTTTGCTGTGGGCTTCGCACGTACGCTCCATTCACTGCTCAGCATGAGAATCAGTGTTACTGACATCAAGAGTTACAATCATCAGTGCATCAGGCGCATATTCAAACAAGGGGGAGTAAAACAAGCAATCAGTGGCCTTGGACTTGCAAAGTCACAGCAGCCTGTGTGTCTCTCATTGACATTGGATACATGATACACAGAAGGAGATCTGCAGATTTGCATGCTGTTTCTGATGTGATCATCTTCTTGCAGAACTGCGTTGCGCAAACAGAGGTTTTCCATGCCAGCAAGGGTGGGGCAGAGCAGATGGCAAAGGACATGCAGGTGCCTTTCCTTGGCAGAGTGCCTTTAGATCCTCTCCTTTCAAGGGCTGCAGAAGAAGGCAGGTCTGCCTTTGGCTCCAGCAGCTCTAAAGGGACAGAAGGGGACAGATCTGCCTTTGGCAGTAGCAATCTCAAGGGGAACAGCAGGCCTTTCATGCCAAGCTTGCCTGCCTTGCAAGCCATCATACAGCAGCTGATGCAGCTCACAGAAGGCAGTGAGAATGGACAGTGTCAGTCAAATGGAGTGCAGAATGGGGGTTTGCATTGAAAACTAGAATGTTTTATTGTGATATAATCAGACAGGGCATGAACCTGTCAAAGTTCCTGAGTCAGCATGTGTACATGAGAAGGTTCTACTGAATGCAATGTGAGTGTGCAAAAGTTGTCACGTGTGCAATTTATGTGTGAAAGTGTTGCACGTAATCATCTCACCCCAAGATCCATGGATGACATTATACCTTACATTATATGGTATTATCATATCATCATATTATGTCATTCAGCATTTTGATCGCAGCAACCCTTCGGCAGGCTGCATTCTCGAGAGCTCTGACGATGCATGTGAACTGGAAAGAGCTGAACTTTGGCTGCTGCACAGAATTTGGTACGTTCGAGACATGATGTGACACCCAACATGTGTGCAGAGCTTTTTGCCTTGTGAAACCCCAGCTCTAAATTGAATTGAATTGAGATCTGGTCCCAGCATTACAATGTATGATGAATCAATGCAATTGCAAGCCAATGAAATGCAGTGCAAACAGCCGTGAAGTTAATGCACCGTTGCTGCCACAACTATAACTGTTCATTACTTCTGTAGCACGTGGCTCTTTGCTGGACCGAAAAGCACCTAAAAGATGTTGTGCGGGAGCATACAGGCCTGACAAAAACCAGCAGAGTTGCTGAATGGTCAAGTCACTCATGACTGGGCTGGTCTGGACATGGCTGGGCCAAACGAGCCATCCTGAAACTTGTCTAAACGATTTGGCATGACTACAGGTATATACTATGCCTCATTGATGCAATGCACACACATTTGAAAGAATTCCCACAAGAGCTTCGACCCTCCCCCTGTCTCTTGGCATCATATACCTTGGCGGCACTGCCTCAAAGTCCCAGTTGCCCTCATCCCCTTGCTGCAACAGGGGTATTCCGGATGGGTGAGCACAGCAGAATAACTCAAGCCACCTCAAATTCATAACCTCCACATAGTCATGCTGCCTCTCAATAGCAGAGAAATCACCAAAGCTCAGAGTTGTCAAGCGCGGCAAAAGAGCAAGACCCAGTATGTCTTGAGATAAATATGTGTCCAGACAGTTTAGGTCAAGGTGTTCCAAACCAGACATAGCAATCAGACAAGTTGGGAACTGAGGGAACTTGGCTTGGCACATTTCTAGGCTCTTGAGATGCTGCAAGCTGGAAAACCACACTGGCAGGTCATTGGCCTCAAAAGCATTCAGGCAGATATGTGTCAGGTTGCTGTATCCTATCCACTCCTGTGGCAAGTCATGGTTGGGGTGGCCAAAGTCTGAAATGCAATCCTCAAATCTCTCGAGTTTCGGTAGCGAAACTGGCCAGTCCACAACGCTGTTTGCAAAGCTTACACGCGCCATTTCAATCAACCTTAACTCAGTGGCAAATGCTAGATTACGCACCACACAGGGAGCTGTCAGCTTGAATGTCTCCAAAGAGACTCTGTTGCTGTTGGCTAACTCTCCCCTGGGAAGTAGCAACACATTGCTGCCTTGGTGCTGAGCAGAGAAGTCAAGATATGTCAGCTGGGTACACAGCTGTAAGTCAATAGGGCCTTCAATGCTAGAATCGATCCACAGATCCCTCAGATTAGACAACTGGGACAAAGCTGGAATGCCATCCGAAGGGGCAGCCAGGTTGTGGAGCTGCAAATGATGTAAATGAGGCAGCTGTGCAATCTCTGCCATGAGTCTGCCATGATCTGTCAAAGGCTGAGTGGAAACTGGACGCCGACTTGGACCCAATTCAAGGATGAGTGACCTGAGGTTTGACAAAGCTTTGATATTGTGCAACTGCTCTGAGGACACGTTTGGTGCCATCCCCATCACCTGACAGCTGGTTGCCACATGCTCAGGAAATTGAGCAAGTTGCAGCACTGTGGGACCTACGGCAGGCACAGGTTTATGAAGTGACTGGTGAGCTGACGACCAGCTTGAGCACAAGCCCCACCCTTCACGTGAACATGTACTGCTGGGGGACTATGTGCCTGACCAAGGGCATTCACCAACTGGTAAAAATAGTCCACCTTCTGAGGGTCGTCAAGCTGAAGACCGCGGGAATGACGTCCAAAAGCGACTGAATAAAACCCTGATGCTCGTTGCCGCAGCCAATTGCTTACAGCTGTGATCCGCTCTGCCAGCTGCGAGTTATCAAGGGCAAGGTCCAAGAACACAGAAGGAGGTCCTTCTAAACTAAAACGCTGCCGGGTGTCCGTCAGAAGTATGCTTTTATTCCAGACCCCAGCTGCTGGGCGGTGACGCAGAGCCTGGCGCCAGGTCACACACACAGACTCACAGTCGAGCGTGACGTTGAAGGGCAGCATAGCAAAGACATTGGTGAGTGTATCATTATCGATCACAGCCCAGCTTGATGTTCTGTCGCGCATATCGCCTTCTTCAGTACAGGCAGGGTGTAGATCACTGGATCCACCGAAGCACAGCAAGCTTGTGGCAAGACCAGGGTTCGACTGCCCACCCAGATCCCGCGCGGGCAGAGGGCATCCCCGCGTCCGGCCGAAGGCCGGACGGGGGTTGCCCCTCCTAAATCAGCACAATTTTGTTTTTGGAAGGGGGCATAGCCCCCTTGAAAAAACTGCGCCTACGCGGGCAACCCACGCAAAATGGCCGAGCCAGAGTAGAGCACCCGGGCCACACTGAAGTGTGATTTCATAGCAATCAATGATGAGGCAGATATGCAGGATTTCTCAGAGAATGGATATGAACGTGTTGGTCTACAACAGCCAATAGACATCATAGATGATGATGAGGCAGTAGCTGAAATTGTTGATCAGTTTGTAATTCAGAAAATGTACACTGAGATTGTCAGTCGTGACGATGATGACAGTGTAGAGGCTGCACTGGGTCTGTAAACATCGCTGTACTTACATCTTATCAAGATCTTATTGAAGATCTTGATCAAAGCTTTGTGACTGGCCAGTCTATCCATAGATAAGCTTGCTGCAATGCATTCAGCAGCTGCATGTGCAATCCAACGCAAAAATGCTTGCCCGCACAAAAATTTTGTGACAAGTGGGCTGCCCACGCAAAACCGCATCCAGCAGAATTTTGGGGTGGGCGAAGCCCACCCCAAAATTCACGACCCAGGTGGGCAACCTACTGGTTTTGAGGACCCCTGTCGAACCCTGGGCAAGACCCTCGCCAGCCTGATGCCAGCGCAGTTGCGAGGATCCAGCAAGCGCATTAATAGGGTTAAGTGGAAGAAATTTGGAAAATAGAAGTGCACTTCATCACGTCTGTCCGTCAAACACGAATGATGGCATTCAATGATTTGCTTGATATCACAATGCCTAATGTGAGCATGTCCCTCAAGCAAATTCCTCAAATGAACCTCAACAAGAAGTCGTACTGACCCTGTTGTTGCCGGTTTAGGCAGTGCAACCATCATGGTCCGGACACATGCATTGCTTGGTACCTGGCTGCAACTGGTGCATGCACTAGTTACTAGTACTACTGTAGCTGGACAGTGTACCTCATGAGCACTCCAGAGAACACAGATCTGTGCCAGCAGCATCATATTCGTCAAGAGAGAGGGCACAAGCATTGGCATCACATTCAACACTCTCAAACTTTTGCTTAAAGACTTGTTTGCAGATCTAGATAGCAATTCGACTATGGGTTTCGCCCCTAGTGGGCAGACAGAAAAGAAATCTCCAAAGCATACAACTTTGTTACCAGGATTCATCTCTTCCACGATGCCTTTTTGGGCATCACATCCCAGAACTGAGTAGGTTTTGTGCATGTTGTTGGATGCAAGTGCTAAAATTACAACAAACCAAATCAAACCTTCCATCCAATAGACAATTTGCTGAACCCAGGGCAATGGTTACATTTGTCATAGATAGTTTTATAGTCACATTCAGCGCAATTTCACAGAAGCAAGTTTTTCAACCTTTTCATATTGCACTTTTTTTACCCCCAATATTTTGACATGTTTTCGGACCTAGTCGATTAGCTGGAACGGCTGTAAATTATTATTATTATAGCAATTCTGCAGTTACTGTATACGATTCAGATTCTTTCGCAACTTCGCAGTCAAGTCCATTGCATAGGTCACAGGACGCCTAACAAGCATGAGCAATGGTCCACGGGTTATTGAGGCGTGCTTGTACGAAGGGAGTGCAACTGTCGAAGTCCGCTGTGTCCTCTTTCATTGACAGGGACCATGTCGTCTCCCGCTGTCGACGTATACACAGTCAGTTCGCTGTTTACCGTCGGTGGTCCGTCCAAAAGCGGTCAGATTGAGGCTATCGTTGTATCAGCCTTGTATTTCATCCCTTTCTGTGCGCTGACCCTTCAGTTGCCCGCGTGCAAGGGCAAGTACCACCCTGTTATCTCGACTGCCATATTTGCAGCAGGTATGTTTACGTGAAAGACTGACTGGCGGAGCTTTCCAATCCTTTTTATTACAAGGTGATAGACTGAGACGTTGCTTTAATGTGTTGCAGCGCGTGGCGTTGGGTACATCTTCAGGGCTTTAGTGGAACGCAAGGTGACTAAGTCCAACTTCGAGGCTTACCTGATCCTTTCAAGCGCTGCAACCTTTCTGTTCATTGGGGCCCTTGGACATCTTCTAGCCCACTGGTACACATCTCCCCTCAACAACTACTCCATCTGTGCACCTGCTCAAGTCGTCACAACACACCCACACATGAGTGCACACCGCCTTGCGCTGCATCACTGGCAAGCCCTCTACTGCTATGCATTGTTGGTTTCAACAGTCAATGCCTGGCTTCAGAGTCACAACACTGCTGCACATGCTGTGCATTCCACAGGAATGACCTTAATGTATGTGCCTTGACCATATGACTGACCATTTCCTGGTGCAGGTTTGAGCACTCATCTGGCAAGGGTCACTTGGGCTACACCATTCAAGTCAAAGCCTTCAGACTGAAACTCAACTATGCATTTGTTGTGGAGCTGCTGAACTATCTGGGTATCGCCTTTGCAGTAGTTGGCATCAGAGCAGCCTTCCTGCTGTTCACTGCCTCCACCTACTCTGGGCTAGTTGGCGCGCAACAGAGACGCTCAACATCCAACAGGGTGAGTCTGCCTGCTCAATCCTTGGGTTGTTGGGGATACAAACGTGTCAGTGTTGTGTAGCATCGCCTGTCCTATGCTCAACTGGATGAGTCTGCCTGCTCAGAATCTACCCTGCTGTTGGGAATGCAGAAAGGGCACTACATGTACAGCAAGGCTCATTGCACAGGCTTGTCAGTTTAGACTGAGAAATGCCAGGAAGTTACTATCCAGCGTTTTGACTTCAGGGAGTTATTTGAGATGTGCTGCTGGTGACACATCACCTGATCTGGCAGCTACTGAGTGCACAACATCTTGGCACATTCTGTTCTGTGTGTTTGGGTGTGTGCGCTGCAATGAAGTGTCTGTGCATCTACAGGAACTTCTGTACAGTTGCAACTGCACGCTTTGCCAGATCCCTGCACTATCAGATGGGAGTACAGATGTCAGTATTTTTTCAGCTCCGCAGCATATTCAACGGCAGCATCTGCTTGTGCACACATTCAGCACAGACAGTTTGGCGCTTGCATGGCAACACACAAAAGCCATGTCCCACTTAGTAATCAGCAGAGCAATACGGCAGAGGTCAATTATGTTGCTGTCAATCATAGCAGGGAAGCTACAAGTCTTGTGGCACCTGCACCTGTTACAATTCATACACTCAATTGCATAGGCAGGTCAATTTTCTTGCAAGTCAGGCAGCCGATTCATGTCTTATCTAGCAACCAACTGCAGAAGGCATGCCCTCTCTCTGAGCGGTAGCTATATTCTATTGTTTCTGCACACTGTCTCTGAGATGACTCAACAGAGAAACAGCTCATATGCAGTCTGCCTGAACAGCAGACCAGAGTAGCTGACAAAAGAATGGCAGACTGATACTGACTTGTCATGACACGGCTCGTAGTAATACATCAATGCAGTACGCAAATAATATACTATTGGTTCCATTGAGGAGAGTTGCAATGCAGCACTGTCTGGGCAGCCTGGAATCATACTTGGCTTCTCATGAAATTGACGTTGAAAGACATAGTCTAAACCCTAACTCATTGGCCCACTACAGTATTATTATTAATTTTCCCA
>JAABUP010002316.1_pt1 | contig 37319 bp, 43 predicted proteins | sample 5559201 | NCBI WGS metagenome assembly JAABUP01 (sample SAMN10711887, study PRJNA513373) | rock metagenome | isolation source: Antarctica rocks | place: Antarctica
TCTGACCCCTGGGGAAGACACATGTTCAACGAATGCTTGCATGCATGCATGCATGCATGAGGGAGTGAACGAGGAAATGACAGAGTGAACAAATGGTTGAACGACTGGCCCAGAATATGTAAGACATGCAACAGATATGAAAAGTGTGACAGATACGACTAATATATTCGTTCAAGTGTCACACATTTCATCTCTGTTGTATGTCCTACATATTCTGTGCCAGTTGTATGTGTTACAATACCTGTCATTTGTGTTTGCATACCTGCTGAAAACCATGTTGATGCAGGCACCAATCACTGGATCATGATCAGTCATGCCTTAGCCTGCACTCCTTAGTCACTGGACCTCAATCAGTCATGTCCAGGCTGGACTCCTTAGTCGCTGGACTATAATCAGTCATGTCTCAGCCTGCAAATCCTTAGTCAGCACCCTCTCAATCAATCAATCAATCAATGATTTTACAGTCGTTGGGGGCCAGCTTGCCCATTTGACTAATTGCGGTCTTTCATCAGAAAACAAAATAGACAAAATATGACAAACAAACGAAGCCTCGTCAGAAAGTAGTCTAGAAGTTGTCACAGTGCAAAGTAAACTGAAAGCAACGAACAGCAAAAACCAGGACCTCTGCTCTGCAGGCGCAGCCCCGTTCTTCATGAGCGAGAGGGCAATGAAGAAGCTGAAGGGGCGCAAAACAAAAGTGGCCACCTACATGTTGGACATGAATCTGGTGGGCAACTACTGGGGCTGGTACGGCAAGAGGTGGTACCACCACACTGGTCCCGTCTCCATGTGGTGAGAAGCTCTTCTGTTCTTCATCTTTGTCACGGTGACCCTTCCTTTTCTTCGTCTTGTTTTCTCAAAGCTGAATGGGGATTACTGGGGTGGGTATGGCAAGAGGTGGTACCACCACACTGGTCCCATCTCCATGTGGTGAGAACTTCATCTTACCCTTGTCTTTGTCATGGCAATCTTCCTTGGCTTTGTCTTTCCTCCTCTCTGAAAGTTGAATGGGGTTGTCATGGCAACATGTCCTTGTCTTTGTCTTTCCTCCTCTCTTAAAGCTCAATGGGGATTGTTGGGGTTGGTATGGCAAGAGGTGGTACCACCACACTGGTCCTATCTCCATGTGGTGAGAAGCTCTTCTGTTCTTCATCTTTGTCACGGTGACCCTTCCTTTTCCTTGTCTTGTTTTCTCAAAGCTGAGTGTGGATTGTTGGGGTTGGTATGGCAAGAGATGGCCACCACACTGGTCCCATCTCTATGTGGTGAGAGGTTCTTTTGTTCTTTGTCTTTGTCACGACGAGCCTTGCTTGTCCAAGTCTGCCTTTCTCAAAACTGAACAATCACTTGGGCTGAATCGTACTGTTTCACCTGTGTATGTCTGTGTCTACAGCATTCTCCACATTCTTTTTTCAAGACATCTACAGCAGATACCAGACCCCAGACTTTTGTGAGTCTGAATTTCAGCTGTGAAGCTGCTGTTCTGTTGAGACTTGTCACCTTTCTTCATTTTCAACAGCCGTGATTGCATCAGGTTGTGGACCCCCCTTGTGGCTGATCACATGCTACAAGGTGATAACTAGACAGCGAGGCTAGTCTGGCAAAAGGTGGTACTGTCTTGCCAAAGCTGTCTCCATGTGACAAGCCTCCTTCTCCCTTCCCCCCAGTCTTCTTTTTAATCTTGTCTATCTTCTTCTTCTTTCTATTTTTGTTCACATGTTGCTGGTCCATTGCTGTTTGCGCCGCTTCTCTTCTTTGTCTGCTTCTTCATTGTGTTTCCATCTTTGTGTTACCCTTCCTTTGTTGTATCAACCCTATGCTGGACCTGAATCTGCTGATCCATCTGATAATGACAATAATCATACTAATACATTCGCTTACCAGCTCACGATGAGCTAGGTACATGCGGGATGTCCATCTGATAGACTTCTACCGGCAGCCAGACCCTGACATGATTTGCACCCTCACACACACTGTATAGCAAATGGACACCCCATGATCAGCCACTTGCTGTTGCAGGTATGGGATGAGAGAAGCCCTAGCCATAGTGGCAGAACAGGGTCTTGACTCTATGTGGAAGCGACACACAGAGCTAGGCAAGTACTTATGGGCTGGCCTGAGCGACATAGGGCTTGAGCCCTACGTAACAGACCCAGCTGACCGCCTCATTACCGTAAATACTATCAGGGTGCCGAAAGATATTGATGCTGTCAAGCTCATCACGTTTGCAATGACCAAGTTCAGCCTGGAAATCTCAGCAGGTACGATTGGTATCACACACAAAGTTCACACAGCACTCATTAGGTACTCACTACACGTGCATTGCATAATCTGCATACTCTTGCTGGAGTCTAGAGCATGATGCATGTTGAATCCATAATGTTGCACACTTGCTCTGGCCAGGACTTGCTCTGGCCAGTACCAGAACTTCAACAGGTAATAGGGCAGCTAGCCATCAGAACTGCTGTAGTTAATTTCAGACGTCACTGAATCAGCCATCAGGCAGCCACTGCAGATCAGCTTGTGGGAAGTGCAAGCTACTTATTATCCAGCAAGAGTTGTAGCCTTTTTGAGTGTCCCATGTGACTGGTTTGGTTGATTGGGTCTACCTGTCATCAATGTTGTTTGGCCAAACTCTGCAAGTCAGAGCATTCCTGAAGAAGCAACTGCTTTCACTGTATCTGGTCAGTCAAAGAGTATTTAAAAGTGTATAAACGTCCTGGTTTGTGCCATGCCTGTTGTGACTGCAGGCCTGCTCTGGAGGGACAAGATTTGTCCTGCAAGTACCTAGTTCGTCATGTGCCGGAAAGCGCTGATATCTTGAGGGCACGATATCAGACACAAGGATGTAAGCACAAGCGCTGATATCATGGTAATTGTTTTGACTGCAGGTTTGGGCCCAAGTGCTGGGCAGGTTTGGCGTGTGGGCTTGATGGGGTACAATGCAACAGCCGCCAACATTGAGCTGGTGCTCACAGCATTCAGGCAGGGTCTGGCTGAGCAGGGCTACAGCAAGTCTCAGCCCAAGACCCAGAACCCCCAGGAATCTCGTGTTGACTACCCTTGAACAGCTTGCATTTTGCAAGCATCCTGTAATGTAGCTGTTTCTCCAAAGAGTGGGTCAAGGACCGTAACTCATGCAGATCTGCCAGGGTCCATCTTGTGTGTCATGCACAGAGTGTGCTTCAACAGAGTGACATCATGCAATGGTGCACACCAATTGGTGTATCATTACAGCTAGCGTTGTAAGCAGGCTCGTCACGTTCTCAGAGCCGCCCTTTGATCATAGATCTGTGCATTTGCTCGAATGTCACTGCTTCATCTGCAAAATGTGCCAATTCGAAAGCCCTAGTACGAAAAAGCTGATCTGGTGTTGGTTATTAATCTTCGTACACTGCCAAAGATGGCTGCTGCAACATCATGGTCACTGTGAAGGCATCAAAACTAGCGACATTGGCGCTGATAGGTTCAAATCAACAAAGAATTGTATGCTATATTCAAAGCAAAGAACAGGCAAGCTGTTGAAAGCATGGTCACTGTAACACAGCTGGAAGCATGCCAAATTGTACCAGAGATATACACATGCATTCATAACAGAGTGCGGTCTTGCCCAGAGTACATGAACACTCCATGTCCGACTCAGTGACTCAATCCTCAAATTTCAATCTGGAAGCACAGTCCTTCAATCCGCTTGGGCACATACAGCTCACATACTCAGATATGGCTTTGAATCAAACTTCAAGTAACAAACTTTGAAATATATGCCCTAACGCAACAGCTGTCATGCCAAAACAGATACACACACCAAATCATGATGCATCTGTAATTACTGCTCATGCCTATGCATTTGCCTAAGCCATCGCTGGGGCCTATGTCCTGGCGCAGGGATGTTCATGACGTTGACCCAAAGTACCAGACCGGCCTGTTGTTCAGTAATTGAGGCAAGCGATCATCCGTACGCTCAGGAATAAAGCCCTGCATGACTGCCTCAGCTAGGGCATCCTGTAGGGTTTCGACTTGTGAAAAGGAGATGGCTTGAGTGTTGGTGAACACTGTCCAAGAGACGCCCTCTGTACACGGTGGCGTAGTAAGGGAACCTGCATACTGTACGTATTGGGTGGTGTCCTGTGGGAAAAAGTTGGTCAGGTTCAGAGTGTAGCTGCTGCCAAGTTGATCAGAGGTATCTGATGTCGCATTGGCAGGGATGGAATTAAGAAAAGGTGCTAGGAATGTGCTCCCTGCAATGCCATCAGGGCTGAAATCATACAGGACTGCAAACACAGCTGTGCAGCCGCTGGCACAGCTTGTGTTGGCTGCTGTAACATTGGCCACAAGGTGTGCCTCCAATGCTGAAAAGCGGCCGTTGAGTGTGTGCTCAGAGGGGTAATGGAAATGAAACTGCAGTGGAGTGATGGAGAGGATGGTGCTTGCTAGACTCTTGTTGGAGCCGGGGACGTTGATGACTCCAGTGGCGTTGGGCTGAGCGTAGAAAGAACCTAGGGTCATAGCTGCAGTTGAGGGAGCAGCTTGGGTCCACAAAACTTTGATCTGGTTGCCCAAGTTGTTGACCTGCAGGGTTTGAAACATATTTTAGTTTACACTATCCAAGGTGTTGACCTGCAGGGTTTGAAACATATTGTAGTGGAAACATATTGTAGAGCATTGGTGCAGGAACTTGCATGTTCAAGCGTCTGTGATATGAGTCGGCTGTGCACCAAGGCAGACAGCAATGCAGTCAGATCTGTGTGTTGACACTTGCTAGTTGTTTGCATCAACAAATCTGACATACATTTGTTTGATGACAGATGTTTCAGTACTGGTGATGACACATCTGCGACCTTTGCCCATTCAGCATTGACACAATCAGAACACGTGTGTTGCTGCATTGCTACATACAGTCGTAAGACATGGTTTTCTTGCCACCGATGCTGCACACATGCAACAATTGGCACAAGCATGCAAGTGCATCTTGAAGAGTATGGAACATACAGTGACGTTGGTTCCCGTGCCAAAAGTGAACGTCGAAGGGGCCGCGGAGCTGGCAGGTGTGTATTGTGTTGATACGAGGTTTATTGGGCTCTGCTGCTTGGAGGTGACGCAGGTGCCTCCCCAGTCAAGTCCATCGTCAAAGTACGACAGATCCTGGGCACTCTGGACCAGCAAAAGCCCCGACAAGGTGAGAAGCAGCAACAGACGCATGTTTCGAAAGGTTGGGTCGCGCTGGCCTGGCCTGGCTGGTATCTTGTCTGACCACCAAGCAGCCTGTGGGGCTGATGAGGTTGCAAAGAACTATAGCGGCTAGCACTGTCCGTACGCTTACAACTAGCAGCTTGGGAGCGGATACTGTGGCTAAGTCGCCGCTGTACAAAACTTATCCTTAAATCCCGCTGCAAGATAACAGGATCAAGCGACCCCGAAAGCGACCCCTATTATCTTCAACTGCACCGGACTGGGAGGTCACATGAGTTTGGCAATCGCTCCGAATCCAGTAACGGTAATTGCTCAGCTGCAGCTGATATTGTTTCACGCAATATGAACACGCATGGCGCTTACTCTGAACCCAAATTTACGTTGCAACCTGTGTAAAGTGATCAGTCACTGCGTGACTGTGTAGCTGGACTTATGTCCTCGTGCCTGATTGCTCAGCTTGCTATAGCTAACAACGCTGCAGCAATCACTGAAAGTCAGGATGTCCTCTAAATGGCCTGTCTACAAGGTCAACCGAACCGGAAACAGCTTGTAAAAGATGTCCTAAAAGGACATCCACCGATTGTAGTTGACGCGCACGCTGGAGAGGCGCTGAGTGCTCTGGCTGAAGCTTCAGATCTAGATTCACCAGAATCATCAGAGCAGGACTAAATGGTATGGGAAAGTGAGTTTGTCTGTCTTGCACTGAGTCAGGGGCCAGCTGTGCCATTATGTACTTGCATTACATTTGTCACAGCGTCCTTTATGGTTCAACATCATGTGATAGTCTAGGAACTGGTCTAGGAAGATCTTGTTGACCTCTTTGCATACTGAGCTTCAAAAAGCATCTCAGTAAAGTTAACACAGCCTCTCAATAAAGTCGACACAGCCTCTCAGCCAATTTGCAAATACATTTCTGTGGCTTGAGATGCTTGCTGCTGATGATGCTGCAGGCTTTCGTTGTATATGCATCCACAACAAAACCAGGCAGCCCTTTGGCACTGAAAAATGGTTACTCCTTGCAGTGGCTGCTGTGCATGCAAAGTCGACATGCCTTTTTGGAAATGCATCTGAAAAGACTCAGTCTAGTCTCAGCCTAGGCCTTGCCTGTGGCTTAAGGTGGGCTTGATGACCAAAGATGCACGCCCAAACATGTGACAGTTGTAGGGTGAGACATTCTGTTGTAGATCAGGCACAGAGAACAAAGGTTTGCTACAATGGTGCTGCTAACAGTTCATATTGGGGTTTTCTAGCTACTTGCCACCACCCATGGGTCTCAAATCCTAGCTAATGATGATTCTAAAGAAATGCACTAGTACTAGATCTTGATCAGAAAAGCCTCATATCAAGGAAGAACTGCAAATAGCAGTATCTGTTTTGGAGCGTGTGATTACATGTACAGCATGTGTCAACTCAGAATAACACAACATTCCCTTACTGACACATGCCATGTAACATCCCACCAAGCAGACTTTGCCTCTTCACCTTGAAAACACATGACAAAGGTCGACACAGATGTTACACACTAGTCACATGATTTCACACAAGGACTTCCAGGGCCAACTTGACACGTTGGCTTGCCTCCATCACATTCAAAGCAACCAAAACCCTTGGTGCATTGGGCTTTGCCTATGTCACAGCAAGCAACAGGGAATTTGCCGCTAAGGGCTGCAGACTCGAACCTGGGAAGAGACTGAACTTCCCTTGCTGTCATAAACACGAGCATCAGTAATAAAGCCAGCAAGGGGGTGTGACGATATGCAGTCTTCATCGGCCCTGCAACAGACAACAGACTTCGTTATTGATTCTACGACTGGACATACGATAAGAAAGATCGTGCAATCATCAATGGCAGGACATCTACAATTTGGCAAACCCAGTCCTGTCCTTAGGAATTGTGGACGTCTGAGGTCTCACGATCTATGCGCGCGCGCGTGGTCGTCAAGCTTAGGTTACAACGTCCAAATGTGACCTCTGACTTTCGTGCCCTTGACCATCAACACTAATGCAGCGTGCTCAAATGCACAACTGACAGGTCATGACACGAGAAAGCAGGGGAACTTTGACCATAGATGATCACGCAAGCAGTCTTGCCAGGATGTTCACCGAAAGAACTTAACACGCCAAGGCCTTTAAGCGCTTGGACCAATGGCGATGGGTCTGGTTAGTTGCACTGATACAAACCAAGTAGTGGTCCACTGCTCTATGGAATGCGGAACAGAATTCTTCGAAGGCTGGCTTGTGCAGTGTCCCGCCAACCTCGCGACATTTAATACTTGCTATATCCTCTGCTTTTCTCTTACTCGCTCCAGGATCATGATCATTGTGCGCAAGAAAGGCAGCATGCAGGTCGGCGTAGGTGTGAATTCCGCCTGGAGCCGATCAAGATTGCATAGCACGAGCCTGAGCAGGCGAGTTTGCGGGCTACGACAGAATGCAGCATATCGACCCAGACAAAATCCACCCGCCATCGTACGCACCCGCTGTGCTGTCTCGGAGCCTGCTTCCGAGCGTCAAGGCGAACACCAAAATCATGCGCGTCTCGTATGTAGTCTACTGGCCGCCGTGACACTGGTGAGCCTAGCAAGGACAACCGTTATTGAAAACAGCACGCTGCATCGGCTTTGTTTGCTGGCGGGCCAAAGATTTCATGATATGCCTCACGGGCCTACACTGCTTCACGGACATTGCGAATGTCACGCAGGTCATGTCCCCAGCCTGTGCCTTCGCCAGGGGTGGGTCCACCCTGCGCGACCAGTCTCGGGATATGGAGGCGGAGATGCAGCAGCTGATACAGTCACGCCTGAAAACCGGGCAGTCTTCTCTGCCTGAGTTGAAGCTAAACTCAGTAATTTTCTGTGCTAAGTCTACAGTTGATGCATCCCAAAGCCTGCTTGGCTCTACCCTGGCAGGTTGATGCGCATAAACATGGGGTGTACATGCATGGCCTTCTGCTTTCCACATCCTATTAGTTATTGTGACTTTCAGCCCTAGGCTGTGCCAAAGGTGACTTGATATCACATCTGAGTTTGTTGAAGGCTTGCAAACTGCAGTCGTCTCTGTGACTGCGCTGGTAGGTTCAGGCTACAAGTGTGACAAACGCACCAAACATGCATGGACAACGCTCAAACATGTAGAACCTGTGGTATATGTGACACACCCACGCTGACAATCTTTCTTGGCTTTGCGCAGTCAAGCTCTCGGCGAGGTGGACCTGAAATACAGAGCGCCTTGGCAGCCAAGCAGCAAGCTCAGCGAACTCAGGACATCACTCGCCTGCAAGAGCAGCTGGATGCCTCTCAAAAGGCTCTTGATGAGCAGAAAGCCACTGCCCAGAAGCTGGAACAGGTGAAGGAAATGTTCCTGTTAAGCCCAATTTCATTTCATGGCCAGTTGTATGCTTGACGGATGCAGGCGGCCCTCTCTCACGCATCATATGTGGATTCTACACATAAAATCACAGTACATGTTTGTGACTGATAATTTGAGTCGACTGCTTCTGAACTTACCTTCTGCTGCTGTTCTTGCAGTAAAAGTCTCCATGGCGTTCAACAACCTTCTTGCTTACAATTCCCTTGCAAATGTATTGCAGGAGGCTAAGGAGGCTGTAAGGACAGCTGAAAACCAAAAAGCCAAAGCCCTAGCCGAAGCTCAGGCAGGGGCCTCAGCAAGACTCGCCAAAGCAGAAAAGGATGCTGCTGCTGTCTTGCAAGAAGCTCTGGCAAAGGCTGCGCAGCAGGCACAGCAGCAAGAGGCGCAAGTCAAGCAAGCTGCTGAAGCTGCCAGACAACAGGTGTGCACTATGCTGCTTCTCGTGGAGTGCCCCCAGGCTGTAGGTGTGGCTAGCATGCAATGCTGAGCTGGTGCAGTTTGCAACCCACAAGGTGCTGTCTTGATCTGCCTTGCATGTCAGTGATGTTGCTGGCTAGCATGATGCTGGAATTTCTTTCCCTATAGACAACTTGCCCTGCAGCGCATGTCCATGTAACACCCTGATGATCACCTTTGCGTGGCTGCAGGTACAGCAGCAGGCTGAACAAGCTCAGCAGGAAGCTGCCAGAGCTCAGCAGGAACAGCAGGCAAAGCAGGCAGAGAAGTTGAAGCAGGCAGAGCAGGCAGCTGCTCTAGCACAACAGCAGGCTGAGCAAGCTCAGCAGGAAGCTGCCAGAGCTCAGCAGGAGCAACAGGCAAAGCAGGCAGAACAGATCAAGCAGGCAGAGCAGGCAGCTGCTAGAGCACAACAGCAGGCTGAACAAGCTCAGCAGGAAGCTGCCAAAGCGCAGCAGGAACAGCAGGCAAAGCAGGCAGAGCAGGCAGAGCAACTACAGCAGGCACAGCAGGCAGCTGCTACAGCACAGCAGCAAGCTGAGCAAGCCCAGCAGGAAGCTGCCAGAGCTCAGCAGGAACAGCAGGCAAAGCAGGCGGAGCAGATCAAGCAGGCAGAGCAGGCAGCCGCCAGCGCACAACAGCAGGCTGAGCAAGCTCAGCAAGAAGTTGCTAGAGCACAGCAGGAAGTTGCTAGAGCACAGCAGGACAAGCAGGCAATTCAAGCAAAGCAGGCAGAGCAAATCAAGCAGGCGGAGCAGGCAGCTGCCAAAGCAAAGCAACAAGCTGAGCAAGCCCAGCAGGAAGCTGCCACAGCACTGCAGGCACAGCAGGCAAAGCAGGCAGAGCAGGCGGAGCAAATCAAACAGGCAGAGCAGGCGGCTGCCAAAGCAAAGCAGCAGGCTGAGCAAGCTCAGCAAGAAGCTGCCACAGCACTGCAGGCAAAGCAGGCGAAGCAGGCAGAGCAGGCAGAGCAGCCAGAGCAGGCAAAGCCTGCCCCCATTCAAGCATCTGTTCAAGCTGCACCGGAGCTGAAGCCCAAGAGGGAGTCATCTTCTGGATTCTCTGCTCTGGTCAGCTGTCATACAACTACCATGTGTCTTTCATGCATATCAACCACGCCTCCTGTCTTCCTTGCTGCAAGCACTCATAGTCTCTGCTTAGTTTGTTCAAACAGCTCTGTTGGCTGCTTACCTGGCCTGAACAAAAGAGTGGGTCCCTCTTTTCATCCAAGGTGTCACTAGCAACTGCCTATCTTGGTCCAACCCCAACTTGATGGTGCATCTGTGCATCTCAACTACCAGTTGACTCCCTCAACTACAGCTTGCACACTCACCGGCCACACCAGCTATGATGACGGGCAAAGCTTGTCAATGCATGCATGTTGCCTGCAAGTTGGTGCATGCAAGTATTTGGACCTACCCTTTTGTTCAGCTGAGAGTGCATCAGCCGTGAACATAAGTGTTTCCATACATGTTTCACAACTTTTTGGTATCTTGATTTAACATTTTCACTCTACTGGTGCAATGGTCATGGTTGGCCCCAATGACCAGTAGGCTGAAATTTAATGAATGAATGAATGAATGAAGTCTAATAGAGCTGGCTACACCATGCAGAATGGCTTGGGGGTCTTCCTGGCTGGCGGCTTGGGGGGCTTCCTGTACTTGCAGAAGAAGGAGAAGGTGCAGGTGGAGGAGCAACTCACCTCAGAGCTGAGCTCTGAGCGTTCCACTGTGGATGAGCTCAAGCAGAAGGTATGAGCTCCTATCTTGAATACTAGCCTCGCTTTTTTTGTCTCAGGTTTCTGCTGATACTTTCATTAACGTTATGTCCCAGATTCATCTTAGGCTGGCTTCAAATACTATTGGCATGCATTGACATGTTAACATATGAACATGAGCTGCAGTTCAGGATCTGCTCCAGCCTGCTTTCTATGACATATTGTGACAACATAACAAAATGTACCATTGGCGATAGGTATTTGATATGTTGTGAGGCTGTTGTTGAAACAGATCATATTGGATCTGATGAAACAACTTCTAAATCACATGTTCAAACCTATGTTCAGACCCATAACGAGTCATACATTACAAGGGGGACCACTCGTGTGGTGCATGAAGACAGCGAGAGCAAACCATATTGACTGGTGCTTAGCAATACACTCACAGGGACTGGACGCTCTTGCGGCAGTTATGGGTTCCATCAACATACGCATGCACCAACAATCAAAGTCTTGACAGCAGGCTTGCCGACATCTCATTCTTCAATTGAAGTTGCATGTTTTGGCATCTGGAGTCGTCATTAAGCTTGTGAAGGTATGTTATGAGTAGTCCGACATGCCAAAGGCAATCATGCTAGCACAGGCCTGCACACACTGTTACTGACAGATGCAGTGCTAAATAAGAGCCCTACAGGAATCAGACCTAGGGACGCAAACAGATAGGAACCAACAGGGCAAACAAACATGACTCATACCCATGTGAAATGGGTGTTGAAAAGTGTAGATGTACCATGTAATATACCCCAAGCATAGCATGACCCTAGACTTTTAATGAGTTCTTGCGCACACTGTAAGCAACGATGAAGCATTGATGCTTGCCAAACTGTATCACAACCTCACATTTTCTGATTGATGAGTATCAAATTGCATAACAATTGTTATACCAATACAAATAGTAAAAAAAGTAAAACTGTATCAGCATCTTGTTCCAGGTCTAGTTTCATTCCCAGACAAACATAGAGGATGTGGGTTGGTCGTATCACATAGATCACATGCGTCGGCATTAATTGGGTTCAAGCCTGAACATGCAAGATGAGTCTAGTTGCATGAACACTGTGATTTCTGTCTGTTTTGTCTGACTCAAACCCTTCTCAGCCGTTGTGTTTAGAAGAGGATGAGACAGAGCAAACAAACAAAGCCAAAACAGGGTGGCCAAAACATAGTCAATATAAATATGAACAATAAGAATTATTATAAAAACAACGAGTATAATAATGGTAATAATAATGAGTACAATAGCTGTAATAACGCTTTGCCGCTATGATGAGCTAGGTACGTGCATAACAAGTCTTGTCTTTTCAGCGATCTGAGCTGGAAACAGGCTGAGAAGCATGGACTTTGGTGTGATCAAAGAACAGCATGGTGGTACAAACAGCCAAGTTCTCTGCTGCAGAGCTCCTTGCTTACATGTCGGCCTGCTTGGAGCACTGCAGCAGAGAAGTTAGCTGTTTTAGAGCCGTGCTACTCTCTATCCATAGCAAAGTCAATGTGGCAATACAAGCAGTACTGCTGATCTGCTATGCAATGCTCTGCTGTTCTACTTTTTGCCATAGAACTTTTTGTTGGTTACTGACTGCCAGGTGCAGTAGCCATATGGTAGAATCTGCTGTGAGAAACCCATCAGCCCATTCAGTGTCTTAAAAACAAAGCGCACTCAGCATGCTTTGTTTTGATCTCTTGATGACTTTGATGGGCGACGTCTCTGGTGCTGAATGCGCAAACCCAATGACTTTGCCTGCACTCTGCAGATTATCAAAATGAGCTTTTGAGGTGTTGCTGTTGAGATTGCGCTATTGTAGCCAAGTTGTCAGATCAACAGATTGCTGCCAGTCAGTCCACACAAAAGGACCATCACTTTGGCTATGCCCACCTGACTGATACACGGGTTGCAGTCAGCGCACAGTACAGAGCATCATAATCTATACACTTTGTTTGTTTGCCCATATGATTTGTTTTGTCAACCTGACAGTCTGCTCCATATGCTGTGCCACATAGAGTTCCCAACGCACAGCTGCATCATGACTGGTGCATGTTGGTCATGCTCCTCAGTACTAAGCTTAATGCGATTCACACACATGGCTTTCAGATAGTATGGCACTGGCGTTAGTCCTATGCAGGAATTACCCCTGCCTCCAAACTTTCTACGTGAGTGCATGATACAGAGGAGCTGCTGATGTATCTTATCTACATCCTGACAGGCTATGAACAGCAGAACAGCTACATGTGTGCAATGTAAAGCAGGAAGCGCCATCACAGCAATGCACATGAAAGCTGCCAAACATGTTTGTATTTGACAAGTGCACTGCCAAAAGCGTGAACTATTTTGCATGCTGACATGCTGTTCAGAACAGCTACATTTGCAATGCAAGAGGAAGCAACATAAAAAAATGCACATCAAAGCTGTGCAATTTTTGATGTTGCTTCCTCTTGCATGGCACCAGTAGTTAGTCTGGAAGCCTGTCATCATGCAGAGCAGTGCATGTCTTTGTAACATCAATGTAGACTAGTGTGTAGACAGCTGCGACGCTACTGATGCTGCACTGTTACACCCGTTAGCATGCTTGCCATTGACAGCACAGTGGGATGTCAAGGAGAAACAAAAAAGCAGTGATTCAACTGTACTTGTTTGTTGCTTGCAGTGTTACTGCTCACCTTGTGATAGACATCTCATCCTGTCTGACAGCACGAGATGTGTATCACAATCTGAGAAGTAAAACTGCAAGCAAGATACCATTTCGTGTGCATCCACCGCTCATCCTGACTTTGCATCATTGACAAAACATCATGGCAGGCGTGTTTGAGACTTTACCTGAGTCTCACATCGTGTGGTGCAGGTTGAGAAGACACAGAAGGCAGTGAAGAAGGAGCAGAGCCTGGCTTCACAGCTGAAGGAGGAGATCAGCGCAGTCAACAGCAGTGCACAGAAGCAGATGCAGCTTGAAAAGGAGAAGGCAGAAGCCACAGAGGCTGAGCGCGCCTTGGTGGAGAAGTCTCTCCAGGCAGAGAGGCAAAAGGTGACAGCAGTGCCTCTTGTGGTTTTCCCTGCGTGGACTGTGCTCGCAGACCAAGTCAGTTTTGAGGCAGAGTCTGCTTGGGCCACTGTGGTGTGCAGTCCAAACTTGTGCATAACAACCTTGCACGCTTTCCAATCCATTTGCACAGCACAGGCACATAGACAGTTCGAGAGTCTTTGTAGCGGCCTAGCTGGAGCTCTGTTTGCTTGCATTTTGTGACGCAAGCTTTTCATGCATGCAGACCGAAGCAATGCGGAAGGAGGCCGCCGCTTCTGCCGAAGCCATGGCCGCGGAGAAGGCCGCAAAGTTCGCAGCCGACGCCGAGGCTACGGAGCTCAAGCGCTTCCTCGACAACGCCAACAAGGCTCTGGAAAAGCAGCGCGACTTTGCGGAGCGCTTGACCTCTGACGCCGCGAAGGTGAAGGAAGAGCTGGCTGGAGCCTTGGCCAGCCGGTCTGATCTTATCATGAACAACCAAGGCCTGACTCAGGTATGCAACAGCAACCTCTTTCAGCTGTATGCAAATCCATCCTCCAGGCTGTGCTGGCAAGAACAGCCTGCTGCTGGACCTGGGCTGAAGCTGTAAGGCACTCATAGCAAGCTGCAGCCTGGCTTCAAGCAAGATTAAACACCTGCAACAAGCTAGCCACAGAGTATGCATAGAAGATCGCAGCAACAGGGCTGTGGGTATGCAGGCACTAGAGAAGCAAGATGAGCAGATTGAGGAGCTGGAGAGCAGCGCAGCTGAGATGCAACAGGAGCTGGCCAGTGCCAATGAAAACCTTGAGCAGCAGGCGTCCACCATGCAGAAGGTAAGACAGCTGAGACATCTCCCCAATGTAGACAGCGTTTTAGCTGTCCCCAGGCGTTTCTGAACTGATGCAGTCAAGTAAAGCTGCCACCCACTTACAACAGGTGCATATGTCAAGTGGTCAGCCACTGCACTGTGTTATCTGCCCACACGAAATCTTGCTAAGCTTAGCTGAGCTTGTAGTCAGAGAGTAAGCAAAGAAGCAATTCAGACATGCTGTGCAACAGTTGCTTGCACACAGTCAATCATTAACGCACACAGCCAACAAGTAATGCACACAGTCAATAATTAATGCACACAGTCAATAATGGATGCAAATCAAATTTCTTGACAATGTTTCTTGATTTTCTTTGGCAGATGGGAGCCGAGCAGATGACCATGAAGGAGGCCATGAAGAAGATGAAGGAGCAGACAGCTCAGATGGCCCTCAATGCTCAGCAAGATGCTGAGGCAGCTGCAGCCGAGCGTGAGGCAGCTGAGAGCGAGCTGGGTTTGACCAGACAGGCTTTGGAGGCTGAGCAGAACAAGGTCAAATCTGTTGAGGTACTTTATAGGATGTTACTCATCTATCCTTGTGTGCATACTCTGAGAATTCTCCGCGTTGCTGATGAAACAACAAACAGCACAGCACACAGCCGCCCAGCCCAGCCCAGCCCAGCCCAGCCCAGCCCAGCCCAGCCCAGCCCAGCCCAGCCCAGCCCAGCCCAGCCCAGCCCAGCCCAGCAGGTGTGTGTGCATGCAGAGCCAGCTGCAAGTCATGCGGCTGAGCATTCACATGCCTCAAGTCAGTGTGTGTGTGCATGCACAACCATCTCAGTCATGACAGCTGTCTATGTGCAGAGCCAGGTGCAATATGTAGCAAAGAAAGAAAATAAAAGTTTACGCTTTGCAGCCGTGATAACCAGAGCCTTCTAAGGCGGCAGCCTGGAGCTATGACCACAGGCCATAGCCCTAGACGGGCGATCCCAATCAGTGGCAGCTGAACGTGTGTGTGTGCATGCAGAGCCAGATGCAAGTGATGGCCGCTGAGCTAGTAGCCAGGGCAGGTGAGGTTGACAGACTCCGGACAGACCTTGAGGCTATGCAGGGCGAGTCAGCAAACCTGCGCTCAGAGGTTGCTCAGCTGAGCCAGAGAGCAGACGAGACTCAGAAGAAGCTTGACTCAGAGGTGAGAACTGCTAAGTACTGTTGTAAATGTGTATAGGCCTGATCAGTAACATCATTGGCAGTCTTGCTGTAACATGATTGTAGTCACGGTCTGCTAGCTGGCACTCGAGTTTATTCCAATTGTGCCCTTCCGCCATGTGCTCTTGTGAGCATGACACTGTGTCTGGGTCCAAAATTGTCGGTTGGGATGTTGGAAAAGCTCTTTTCAATCCAAAAACATCTATTTTGATCCAAAAATGTGATCCCTACACTGGAAATCTAAACTCAGAAATGTCTGGGGACAGTGAAAACGCGTTTCAACATTGCGGAGATCGTTTAGCTCATACCAAATCTGATGGTATGCATGGGCTTGATGATCTACACGGGACCAACTAGGGCCTTTTATGACAGTTGCTTATAGCTGGATACATCATAAAGAAAGCTACTCAAAATTGTGCGCGGTTGACCCTAAGGGAAGTGCATACTGAATGAATGCATGAGTGCATGGGGGTTGGTGTGTGGGTGGGTGTGTGTGTGTGAGTGCGTGCATGAGTGAGTGAGTGAGTGAGTGAGTGAGTGAGTGAGTGAGTGAGTGAGTGAGTGAGTGAGTGAGTGAGTGAGTGAGTGAGTGAGTGAGTGAGTGGTTTACACTACAGCTTGCGCTGTCTCTGAGTATCAGAGAGATGCCTGTGCTTTCTCTCAGGTCCAAGTAAGCAAGGCTGCAAGGAAAGAAGCTGGCCAGCTCAAGACTCACCTCACTGAGATAAGCTCAAACCTGAAAGCCACTGTTGAGGAACTCAACAAAGAAAAGAGTTCAGGTGAGACACATCAAGTTCAACCCTGCCCAGTGTCAGCATTTGCACCATGAGATCTGTGCTCACTGTTATGCTCGTGGATGATATGCAAGCAGTGTGACTGTTTGTCACCAGGTTGGTCTCTACAAAGCATGGAATCTGCACTGCATTGAATACATCTGGCTGGAGATCAGGCTGGCAGTCAAATGCACTGTGCTGTGCTGTGCTGTGCTGTGCTGTGCTGTGCTGGGCTGGTCCTGATGCTGTGCTGTGCTGTGCTGTGCTGTGCTGTGCTGTGCTGTGCTGTGCTGTGCTGTGCTGTGCTGGGCTGGTCCTGATGCTGATGCTGGTCCTGATGCTGATATCCCAAACCATCCTTTGAAAACAAGTGCAAGTCACATGCACAGTCATATGTGCAGGTGTTGAGTTGAGAGAGCAAGTGGCATACCTGAAGAGTGAGAATGAGTCTGTCGGAGACAAGTTGGAGCAAGAGCAGTCCAGAGCAACTCAGGTATGACCAAGCGTTGTCACTTATCAGAGCAGCCTGGTTTCCCCCTCAAAGTCAAATTGCATCAGATCTGGGCTGCCAAGCAAGGGATTCCAATCCCCTAGGATCTGTCGATCACTTTGGAAGTGTGCCCAAGCCAGTGTGTTTGGACATAAGTAAGCGGTCCCTTGAATTTCATGCAACTCTTTTTCTAGAGTTTGAAAGGAAGTTTGGGAATAGCAAAAATGCATTTTGTCATGCAGCAAGACAGTGCCAAGCTAATTCCATAACATCACAGACAAAATTCAAAGAGCCTGTTCACATGAGGTAAAGCTCAGAAAGAGATGAATGAACAGGTGAATGGATAAATACATACATAAATAAATAAATGAATAAACAAAAAGATACATACATAAGTAAGTACACAAATAAATAAATAAATAAATACATGTACAAGTAAAAATATAAATAAATGAAGAATACACAGATGATTAAGTAAACAGGAAAGGGCAGTAGCATGATGAACTGTGCAGATTCAGAAGACAGCTGACAACTTGTTCACATGAGGTAAAGCTCAGAAGTCCCTAAACCCTTAACCCTAAACGCAAAGCATGATGGCCTGTGCAGATTCAGAAGACAGCAGACAACCTGAAGCGCATCCAAGCCCAGCTGGAGAAGAAGAACAAGTCCCTGACAGGGGACCTGGTAACTCAGCGCACCCAGTTGAACCAGCAGGTGTTCTCTGCTCAGCAAGAAGCTGACAAGGTGAGGCTGTTTTGCCCTGCCCTGCCCTGCCCTGCCCTGCCCTGCCCTGCCCTGCCCTGCCCTGCCCTGCCCTGCCCTGCCCTGCCCGCCCCGCCCTGTCTGTCCCGCCCTGCACAGTCAGCCAGCTGAAGCTGCTGATTCAGCTGTTATTTTCCCAAGTCAGCTGAGCAGTCACTAAAGACATGAAAAGCATGGCATAAAGGGCAGAAGAGACCTGTTGTGCCTCACAGACAGGGGAGGTTTAGTTAAACCATGCAAATGCTTTGGCCTTGTTATTTCAGAAGAACTTTGTATCTCTGTACATGCTATAAATGAATGAATGGTTGGATGAATGGATGGGTAGATGAATGAACAAACGAGAGAACATGGTACATGCAGGCGCAGCAGCAGCTGCAGGACGTGGGCTTTGAGAGGGAAGATGCCATGGCAGCTGTGGAGAAGCTGCACAGCGTCATCAACATGGTGCAGGCTGAGATGGCAGAAGCTCAGGAGGCAGCTGACAGGTGAGCCATAGACGCATGCATCATCACAGGTTGTGACAGTCATATGCCTTGATCCAGTCTACGAGTTACGTCATGTTGAAGTTGCTCATGCAATGCTGAGTTGGCTCATGCCACTGCTGAGTCGGTTCACGCCATGCTGAGTCGGCTCATGCCATGCTGAGTTTGCTCATGCCATGCTGAGTCGGCTCACGCCATGCTGAGTCAGCTCATACCATGCTGAGTCGGCTCACGCCATGCTGAGTTGGCTCATGCCATGCTGAGTTGCACATCATCCTCATATCAATATCATGCTTAGGCTGTGAGAGTGCTGTACAGGGTCTATATGTGCAGCCAGGTTCTTCCAGTGCTGCAAGTGTGTGTCATGCTGCGTGCCATAGACATTGTGTCCGTGTGAAAAGACTACGCCTTTTGGCGTCAACGTAATGAGAAGCCAAGCATTATACCGGGCTGCCCAGGTCTGTCTGCTGATGTGACTGCAGAGCGCGTGATGAGCTGGAGGCAGAAATAATGGCACGAATAGATGCTGAGGACATTGTCTCACGGCTACAAGAGCAGCTTGCAGAGGTTCAGAAGGAGGAAGTGAGCGCTCGCCAAGCAGCTGAGACTCGCCTAGTCAGCTTGAGTCAGGAGTATGAGTCACTGAAGGACCAGGTAAGACCCACTTTCCCTTACATTACCTGTGTTACCCCTGCATTACCTGTGTTATTTCTGCATTGCCTGTGCTGACCCTGTATTACCTGTGTTACTACTGCATTACCTGTGTTATGCCTGCATTACCTGAACTATTTACCAGGCCCTGCAGCTGTAACAACACTAACATTGAGCCTGATCAAGTTGTCTAATCTCTTTTCATTGCGTCTGCACTCACTGGGGATCACGCATTGTTGAAAGAGTTTCAACATTGTGGCTGACTGCAACAATGCCCTATATAGGCAGGCTTACTCAGGAATGTGCAACTGTGTGCAAACTTGCTCAGCAGAGTCCTCTACTGATTGTTTCTATGCGTACCTCTGTACACAAATCCCTGCACTCACTTGTCGTATTTGGTATCATGACCTGGAAAGCTCAGTCATTGTTTTCATTTGGATGTTCATCAAATGTTTACCTTATCACAGGATGTGTCTTGTTTTCAGGCCTCAGGCGGCGCAAGCAAGGGCCTAGAAAGCTCCAGCAGTGCACAAGCAAGACCGCAAAGTTCAGCTGGGCCACCCACCCCTGCACCAGGGACACCCCTGCCTGCAGAGTCCCCCGCCCTCCAGGAACCTGAGGTGAATGCTGACAATGGGGGGACCGAATTTGATGCTGATGCGGCGGATGTACAGACGCCAGTGGGCGCTCAAGGCTGAGTGAACGCTGTGCCTTGCTTTGCGGTAAAAGGCTGCACCAAGTTTGCTTTTGTGTGCACCAATGCGATGTGAAACATGGAGCTACTCAGGATTGCAACTGTCTGATCTCAGAGCAAGGCACACTCTCAGGAAGTGCATGAACCATTTTCTTTTGCACATTTGTTGCATTTTTACATGTGAGTGAGCTTTTCTGTGCACTCATATGTTGTATGTGTGTTGTACCTACATATGTGTATATAGTATATGTGTTGGCAGCACCATACCAAGTCATGGTAACAGTCACTAGAGTGACAACAATGTGCCATGAATGACTGCACTGACGGTAAACTTACGGTGATGATTGGGAGTAGTACCTGTGCCGGCTTCTGCTATCTGTGAGTCTTCAGGAAGAAATGTTCTGAGTGTGTTGATCTAGCCACCAACGCTGACTAGACTTTTTGTGCCTTTGGTCGCATACTACACAGCTGCATGCTGACAGAGACATTGCAAGCAAGCCTCGCTGTCAGATTAAATCCTCTCATTGGTTTTCTCCCCGTGCGTTTCTTTCCAGCTCACAAGTTGTCAAATTGTCAAAAAAGGTCAGCAATAACAAAAAATGTCATAAACTGTTAAAAGAGGTCGAGGTCCTGGAGGCCCAGGAATGACACAAATGTATGACATCAAATATTCTCTCTTCAACAGTTTGCTTGTGCTTTCCTGCAGCTTGCCGCAGCCACCTTTGCTGACATTGGAGGCTACTACTTTGACTTGAGTCAGAACCATGATGACTAATGGAGCAGATGCCTTGGGCAAACTCTATGGAAAGGCGCTGCATGAGGGCTGCCATACTGAACAAGCAGCTTGACATCTCCAGTTGTTCTGTTTTGTCTTTGACAATGGACAGGCCAGCTACAGAACAAGTTCAGATTTTAATGAGTGTTCAGCATGAGTGCAAAGTGATGAAGTCAACTGTTCTCGACACCATCGCTAATTTGATGTTTCTGGACGAATGTCAACTATAGGCAATGCATGCCAGTACAGATTGCCCAATTAAACTGCATTTGCCCGTCAGTCATTTTGAGTGCTTGACAATCAACACAAAAATTCACGTGCACACAGCCACTTTGACCAGATGCAATGTCAGCGTTTGGTGCTTTGTCCGCTCGTGACCGACGAGGCCCTCTACATCTCAACAGCTTCAGCAGCAGCTCAGCACAGTCAGCGCAGCGGCATCTTCCAGCCCAGCTCACAGCTTTTGTGTACTTGCAAATTTGCAACTATCTATCGCTTTCTGCATTTCATATTTGCCTTTTGCGTAGCTCTTCGCAGTCCGTCTGTCCTCGGATTGCGTTTGAGTGTCATCTGACCAGATTACGGTCAGTCACTGACCGGAGGTGCCGGTGGCGGTACATTGCATGGAAGCGGTCAGGATTTCAGCTGTTTGCAAAGTCTCAAGCAAGTCCCGTGTGCTAAGCAGCAGCACAACTTCAGTCGGATTTGGTTGCGTGGGTTGGTAGGGTGCACGCGTTGCTGTGCCGCCTTCGAGAGGGGTCACTTTGACATAGGTGATCTAGCACTATATACAGAGTCTGGAGTGACCGATGCGCTGCGAGGACCGCGTACTTGGTCTTAAATTTTTTAAAGTTGCCCGTCGTTGGTGTAGATGCCTGCTGAGCAGGACGAGCTCAAGTCGAAGGTTGCGCAAGCTGAAGCTGCTGTGGCACGTGCTCAGAAAGTATATGAAGAAGCACAGCCTGGCTCAACCAAAGACTCATACCTTCAGCTCCTGCTGGCAGAGAAAGCTTTTCTTTTGGCCGAAAAGAAGGCTCTGGAGCAGTGGACGGAAAAGGACCTACTGCAACTGCGTGCAGCAGCAGGTGTGGCTCACAAGCACTGCCCGTCTCTCAGCCTCGTCTGTGGCTTGAGAGTTTGCTGTTGGTATCACAGCATATCTAGAAGGAATTGGCACATACCAGTCGAGCAGGATAAACACAGCCTTGTCTGTTGTTTGAGGCATATTAAGCTCACCTGCACAAAGCTTAGCAGACTCAATCTCGCCTCTCAGCCTTGTCTGTGGTTTGAGGGTGTGCTTATGTTGGACCGGCACAGAGCGCTCACTAAGCCACCGTATATCAGTAGGTGTGAGGGGCTGTTGCCAACTTTGGTGCATACTTTGCCTGCATTTTACGTGGCATTTGAACAAAGTCAATGCATCTCACTTTACCTGAGGGACATGCTTGCTGGCGTCAGAGCTTGGGAGCATATCCCCAAGCTCGTTAGCCGTCACAATGCAACCTGTCTGCCTTGCCTGTGGCTTCAAAAGTTGCCTAGCTTTCATTGAATCTGTAACAGACTAGACACAGTATAGGAACATCAGACTAAGAGTGCTACTTGTCTAGTGAGCGGGTCCCTTCAGCTGATCCCTAAGCCGGGTCTGGGATTCACTCAAGTGAGACTGAGTGGTTGAGTTTGCTCTCAGCCGCTGGTCGTTAAGATTCACACTTTTGTGTGTCTACACACGGCCTAGCTCGGGACTCGCTCTAACTCTATAGTGCAATATATTCACAGCACGCTACAAAATCTGAATGTCAGCACTGACTCTCGCTTGTGTCTGTGTCATGTTTAGGGGGCATCACCACAGCGGACCCATCTGGTACAATATGTCACTCCCTGATGGGTTTGCCAATCTCAAGCTACCCGACGTCGCTTCAAGAACTTTCCGACTGCTTGTTACCAAGGGCAGGACAAGTAGTGACGCTGAACCACAGAGACTTTGAAGCATTGAAGTTTGACCAGCACCCACCAGGGTTTATGCAGCATGTTGTGAGGGGCGATGATGATAGTGCTTATCTCACCTGCTTCATCTTGACCTTAACCAAAGAAAGCCCTGATGTGGCAGGGAACGAAGGAAGAACTGCGCACTCTTTTGGTCGGTATGTTGATTTGCTCAAGATAATAGACTCACTGCAGATGCAGCGGCTACACCTCGATATCAATGACAACTGTGCAAAGCACGGCACATCCGTGTCAATAGTGGAGAATCTGGTGAGGCTCTTATGGTTTGCAGCCTTCTTGTGAGTACTGTTTTGTGTTTGCCATCTTGCGTGGGTCATTTCCTTACATGACTGCTGCAGGCACGACCAGACTTGGTGATTGTAGCAGCCATGTTAACGGTCATGCTATGTGAGTACAAGAAGGCTGCAGACGGTGTAGGAGGTGCCTATGAAGACTTGAGAAAGAACTGCAAAGGAGCATTGCCGCCTGGTCACTATGGGGCAGCATCTTTCATTCCAGCAATTTGCGCATCTGGTCATGTGGTGGAGTTCTGCGCTGTGGGGATGGATGGGCAGGTATGCTTTGCGGCTGTAGCAGCAACTTGTTGAGGTCATGCCATGCTGATGGAGCTAAGGATCCCAGTCATCACATAACCTCCTTTTCTATGCAGGTATGTGCAGTCCCAGGGGCAAAATTTTCCACTGAGACCAGGCCTGAGCGTATCAAGCTCATCTTGGCTACTGCAAATTTATGTCAGCTGCTCAGCTTGATAGTCAGGTAAAAGTGCAGCTACAAAACACTTTTGTTTGCCGCAGCTGCTGCTGAGGTTGCAGCTCATGCTTCTGAACATTAACACAGATGATGCTGCACTTGTTGTTTGCCCTGACACCTATGTTTGACCATTCATGATATTAGTTGGCTGTATGTATTGTCTTATCATGAGCATGCAACTCTTTGCAATTTGTCTAAGAATGCAGCACTGACTGAACTACGTGCACCCTTCCATAGGCAAGCACCAGCAACATATGCACAAAGGCCCCTGTTTGTGAAGGTGCTGCGTGATGATAGGCTTACCACCATTGAGGTGCTTCCCAACACCGTCTCAAAGCGTATCATGTCTTTTGCTACCCGCCCTGGCGTACCTCACACCACCTTGGAGGACATTCGGACCGCCTATGAGGCCGGCAACAAGAATCCAGGACACTTCCTGGTTTGTGCAAAGGCTGCCCCCATCCTCTCAGAGCATGGCACATATGCTGTGGAAACCCGGCCTGTTGGCTACTCACATGTTCCTGCAGAGGAACAGGTAAACATATCGGCCTAATGCACGCTTTGCGGCTGCCTTGTGTTGTTTGTCATCATGCGCCCACACCACTACGCATTATTGCTTCTTTGCAGGATGTGAAGCTACTGGCTTACTCTGTTTGTCAAGCTTTGTACGCCCTCTGGAAGGATGACCTGGTTCATCGTGACGTACGCACGGCCAACATTGTGCGGTTGCCAGGGCCAGAAGATCACTATATGCTACTGGACCTTGAGAATGTAGCTCAGGTCAAGACATGGCCTGCTGTCCGCCCATTCAAAGATTGGGACCAGTTCACTTTGAATGAGAAAAGGGAATATGACCATCTATCTGACATGTACCAACTAGGCAAGTTGCTCAGGCGCTTACTGCAGGAGACTGTCTCTCAAGCAGCTGAGGATTTTGTCAACAGGGCCACACGCAAATTACTCACTGCTGAGCAAGCTCTGAAGCATGCATGGCTTATGCGCTCATGAAGCAGCTGTATTGTTCAGCTGCTAAGCTAGCGCCGTGTTGCTGGCACCTGTATGTCCACATGTAGAGTAGCAGAACTCATTCCATAAATTTGGCTCATGACATGTTTTATGTCGACGATTGCAGTTTGATTGATCTTGAGTACGACAAGCTTTCTACATGAGCAATCATAGAAATGACATTACATTCCTTGGTAGATTGGATCTCAGATACACATCCCCGTGTAAATGTACATTTGCGACTGTGCTTGCACATTCCCAATGCCAAAGGAGCTGCTTTTGAGGTGTTTTTGCTGCCAGATGTAGTAGCTGCACGTTCTGTTAAGAATAGCTCTAGGCCTGCGCGATAGGGTGCGCGAAGGGTTTTAGTAATTGGGTTTTAGGGGATGCGCGATCATTTCGTGGACGTACGGTATATCATGTAAGCCTACACAGGCCTGGGTATGTCTATTGATCGAAGTACATAGGGTTTGGATTAAGGGTTTAGATTATTAGGCTATATTGTGAATGCAGCCAAAGGTAGCATCAGCGTTGACTTCAACAGCAAAGCCTTTTAAGTCAATAAATTTAAGTCACACACGATCCCTCGCGATCGCGCTTCAGAGTTTATTTTGAAGCCTTTTAAGTAAAACTATGTCAGCAAGCCAGCAACAAATTCCTTTTCCAATGTCAGGCAACTTTTAGCCAGGTATCTGTCTAGATGAAAGCGGTTTTTGATGTTGCATGCCGGTCCGAAACATGGATTTTGATGACAATGAGCATATTTACTTGAACATCTAGATGGGACCAACTGCCTTTTCGCTGCATTACGCACCTACTTTGAGAAAAGTGGTGAAGGTCTGCTATTTCGCCGAGTTTCGCACTGTTTCGCACATGATTTTGCCGGGCGAAATTCGTCCCGGAGTTTCGCAGGACAAGTGTCTATGGTACATTGCACGAAAGCAAAACAGCTGCTCCCTGCTCAGGTTCAGTCGGTTTGGTTGCGTGGGTTGGGTAGGGTGCACGCGCTGCTGTGCACCTTCGAGAGGGGTCAGCCTGCCTCCCTTCGTGGTCACTTTGACGTAGGTACCAAAACATATAGAAGCTTGAGTGACCGATGCGCTGCGAGGACCGCGTACTTGGTCTTGCTTTTCTTGACGTTGCCCGTCGTTGGTGTAGATGCCTGCTGAGCAGGACAAGCTCACGTCGAAGGTTGAGCAAGCTGAAGCCGCTGTGACACGTGCTAAAAATTTATATGAAGAAGCACAGCCTGGCTCAGCCAAATACTCTTACCTTCAGCTCCTGCGGGCAAAGAAAGCTTCCCTGTTGGCCAATGAGAAAGCTCTAGAGCAATGGATGGAAAAGGACTTACTGCACGCAGCAGCAGGTGTGGTTGACAATTATTGCCTGTCTCTCAGCCTCGTCTGTGGCCTGAGAGTTTGCTGTTGATATCACAGCATATTTAGCAGGCATTGGCACATACCGGTAGAGCAGGGTAAACACAGCCTCTCAGCCTTGTTTGTTGCTTGAGACTTACCTGCACAAAGCTTAGCAAACGCAATCTCAGCCTTGTCTGTGGCTTGAGAGTGTGCTGATGTTGGGACAGTACCTTGCAGTCGAGGTCTCTTGGACAGGCACAGAGTGCTCAATAAGCCACCGCATAGCTCATATGGTCAGGCTTTGGCAGAAACACTGCTACATGAAGCTGTTTACTGGTGTTTGTATGTATTGCTTAAGTGTTGTGGGACCATGCAGCCTCTGGCCTTGTCATGGCAGGCAACAAAGCGGCTGTTAGCTAGAACCAAAGCAGGCGCATGATGAGTGGTGGCTTTTGCAAGAACAGCCCAGTTACATAGCTTTCCGTGTCTCCATGCTTGTTGGTGGCTGTAACATTCTCAGTGCACACTTTCAATTTGGTGTTGGTAGCGTTGCTCAGGCAGATTCCCTGTTGTTTTGGCTGCAGAGTTCGCTGTGGAGTTTGGTACACCCCCCGCTACCAGACTTGTGTCAGTGATAAATGAATAGCTGAAGATGTATGACAGTCTAGGGCCAAATATACTCATGTGTGCTGCAGGCATTGCCCCTGCCATACTAACAAACAGCATTAAAGATCTGAGTGGGTGAGTCAACTTGATGCTTTTACTATATCTGTGAGCAGGGGTCATGTGCAACACCAATGCCAACACATGCCACTGGAGTTGCTGCAACCGGCTTGTACAGAAATCAACAAGCAAGGACACCTGCATGCAGGGTGAGATCTTTGTTGGATGAGATCATGCAGAGCCAGTCATTCAGAGAGGCCAAGTTGCAGCAAGGATCTTCAGTTTCTATGCCGTTTCAAGGTCGCAAGAAAGAGATGGCGTTTGTTTGGAACAGGGTGGGTCATCTTCTGTGTAGTCTTGATCTATGCAAGTATGTGAAGCTAACGCTGAATGCCTCTTATTAGATCATGTTGCAATACACTAGACTGACCAAGCCACCCATAATGAGTGCCCAAGACCTACGGAGGCAAATGGAAATCTTGGTATGCCAAGGTGGAGTTGGTACAGGTCAGACATAGGCTGCACATTGACTCTGATTTTGCTTTGCTTGTGAGGTCTCCTTGTTTATGTCCTCATATGCTTGCTTCGTATGCGAAAATCTGACTATACACCTTGCAATGTCTTGCGAGTAACATAACCACTTGTATTTGTAGGAAAGTCCAGGTTTGTCCAACAACTGGCAGAGGATATTTCGATGTGGTATGTGTGATAGTCGCATAGGCGTTATGACAAAGTCAGCACCTGATGTGCATCAGATTTTATCAGCCACGTACCAGCTGTGACGGATACTGTCACAATGCACGCAATTGCCCCCTTTTTTGCCAGCCATCACTTTACCACTACTCTCCAGGCTATATCAAGCCTTTCACCAACCACCAGTGTGATCTCGACGCTCCCTTACTACGAATTAACTCTTACAGACAATCTCTCTGTTACACCAGCAGTAGTGGTCTTCTGCATGTCTATTGCCATTTTAGCAACCACTGCCATGTTCAGCCAGGCATACCCACATGACTGCCTTGGTTTGCACAGGGGTCGGCATCATTCTGGACCTCAAGAAGGGAGACAGATATCTGGACCACAAGGATGGGCTGCTGCCTACCGAGAGTAGCTTAGCTGTCAGGATGATTGCGCGCGGCATTCTGGGGTTGTCAGTGGAAGAGTTGCGCGCATACCCTGCCTGGAGTAAGGTGGACGAGGCGCATGTGGACACACTCATGGTCACAACCCTTCTAGCAGAACGTGTTCGTCAAGATGCAGCGCTGCCCAGGGATGAATACGTGTTGGTGCTTCTGTGTTGTGATGAGTTTCAAAAGCTCTTACATGCCAGAGACATCAAGGGAGACCCCGTTGTTGATAAGTGGACACGTGAGGTTGCTTCATGGACTGTTGAAGGTGGGCAAAGAAGCTATGCCTGTGCGTGCTTGCTCAGTCGAGACATTGTGTTAGACTTTCTTCACATGTAAGTAATACGTCGTGTTGCTCATTTGCATCGCATTGCCAAATGACATCAAATATGCTTGTCTTCCAAAACAAGGACAAGTAGGAGTTTTTCTTCTTGTGGGTAATGAATCAGACCAAAAACACCCAGCTTAAGTGAAGACAACATGCTTCTGGCCAAGATGTTGTCCAGCCTGATTCTTTAGATTGTATACTAATGTGGTGCCACTACGCTACATTTTGCTCACACATCCATTCTTGTTGTGGCTCAATGTCAAGCTGCATCAATGGTCTTGGCAGCATAACTCATCCTTGTTGGTGCTATCTGCAATTGTTGCTAGCCAAACCACATGCTAACTATCTGTAGATGTGGTCTGCAGCATGTTCCAGCAAGAGAGTGGTGGCCAGAGGGCTGTTCTGCGGCCTGAGTGTCCCAGCTACTACTTTCACTATGCGACTTGGAGCCGCATACATGTACTTGAATCTATTGTCACCAGCAGAGGCTGTTCAAGCACTGCAACAGTCTTTAGAGGCGACGCAGGTCTACTCACAGGGCCGATTGCAGAGTTTGCTGAAGTCTTCACACCTGCGTACAAAGCTGGCGGATGCTTTTGGACTTCCAATCTTAGTGGACTTTCTCCGGCAGGCTTTACTGGATGATGAAGTGCGTATTGGTCTTAATGCTAAGATAAACACCCAGCACAGGCTCCGGTACGTGCTGCTGATTTGAAAATTGTACTAAACACTGCCAGCACCTTGCAGATTTTGAAAGCAACCGCTTCACACTGGCACTGCAGGTTGTGTTGCATATCTTCTCGTACGGGTTCTCTTTGCATGGACAAGGCACTTCACAAGCCATTTGGGCATCATCTTATAAACTGCCTTGTTGTGCTGCCACTGAGATACAAAATTTCTGTAAACGGTCTTTACAATAGTTGTATTGCTCTGTATCATGGTAGTGTCTGAGCATGGCTTATGGAAACACTAAGTGGACGGTGCAGTGCAGGGCAGCAGCTTCAGAAATCAGCTATCAGGTATCAGAAAGCATCCAGAGATGGCTGGACCCTAAGGGGAAAATTCCACAGCTTGGTGTGTATGCATCGTTTGATTTGTTGAGGCTCTACTTGTCAGGCGTCCCAGTCATTGCAGAGTAAGCATATTTACAAACAACAAAGTGACAGCCATCACATGCTGGACAAAGCTTGGTGTCTGATATGCATTGCCCATGACACTAGCTTGCACTTGTCTACACTCGTTGTCAACCAATTTTGCAAGAGGCACAGACTGCAGCAGCCGGCATATCCGCAAGCTGCACAGCCTGAATACTGCAAGCAAGCAGCTTGTGTCATTTGCATATGCAAAGATGGCCTTATACGCAAAACCAAAATGTTATCATCAACAACCTGTCCAGCGTCTGTGCTAGTTCAGTATATCTGTGTTATATGTGTTTCAGATAATGCAAGACCAAGCAAATGCACTACTGAGTAGTTCTGCTGTCGCAGCACACCCCTTGGAGCAGGTTCACATGGCGTGAGAACAGTGGCAGCAGCAGCTGAGATTGGGCTTGTATGGGCTGCATCTTATGTGCATCCCTTATCAACACCAGCTAGAGCTTATGCATCACCGTCTTCTGTACCAGAGTTACCTGAATCACAGGATGTCTTTAGCCTGCAAGGTCCACCTCAACTGATCAAGCTGCTGATGTACCACCTCCAGCTTTCACGCAATGAGCAGTTGGACAACAATCAGCTCAACCTCTTGGGGTACATCACTGACGCTTTCCCTTCTCCATTTGCCGAGACTATGTATGGGGAGACCTTCCAAGACCTGATGCTGGTCTGTCAGGTGTGCAGGCTCAGCCTTATAGCCGAAGGCAAATGTGCGGTAAGTCAACGTGGGTTGTTAATGCTTTGACTGCATCAAGCGTTGCATGCAACGTGTGAGGCAAGTCATGCTTGCATTGAAGATGTGTGAGCATGTGTACAGCTGTAGAGCGTATTCTGAAGGTAATTGTGTTAAGATAACACAGTCAGTTCAATTTGCAAAATTCAAGCAAGGCTGAGCCGGCGGCTCAGCTGAGCATGATTTGACTCATCAGTAAGGATTATGTTGCGTTCACAAAGGATCTGTCTGGCGGTTTGTCCTGAAGCTCACCAGTGGCCAGCTGCTGGCTTTCTTTGTGCAAAACGATTTTGTCAGAGGCTCCTTATCGGCAAAGGATGTCATGAGGCGCTTTGAGGCATTGAGGGCAGACTTTGTCAGGTAGTTGACTTCAATTGCACAGATACAGTTTGGTTGAGCTGCAATGTGTCAACACTGCCCTGCTGTATGACCAAATTGTGTACAAGCATAAAACCAGGTGCTTGTGCAAAGTCATTGACCCCCTTCTAATGTACCATGCTGACGTTACTACGTGTGTGATTCGCCCATCAATTTTTTCCATGATTTGCAACAACTCTGCAGCAGTTCAGAACATGTACATCAGCAGCTGCTCTTACCTTCCTTTCATTTGCTGCAGAGTCTGCCCAGAAGTCAACTTCCGTATGGTGTACATGATGTCATCCACCATCCCAGCTAGTCTCAAGGACTATGCCACCACAGATGCCAAGGGAGAGGGCTTGATACTGCTGGACGCCGCTGCAGTAGCTGAGTTGTGCCCAATGATAAGGTCTGCTGATTACATGTATGCAGACCCCAGTCAGCTCATCAGTCAGTCCCGGGATCAACTGCAACTACTTGATTCGCCATCAGAACCCAGTAGGCAACGGAAGCAGGTCCCTAAGCGTCAGGGCATAAATGCGCAGGCATGCAGGGTCAACCCTGTCTCTAATTCATTTAGCACCCACCGATTGCAGCATGCAAAGTTTCAACAGAGGCTGCAACTCACCAGATTTGTCAACAGGCCTGTGATGATGAGCAACAGGCGGGTGCTAGGGTGACGAGTTTTGTGGATGCGTCATCAACATGTGACTTCTGAAAAGCCAGACTGATGGTCTGAAGTATGGTCACAACTTGCTTCAGAAGCTGTTTGTGTTTGAACTTAATGTCTGTTTCTGTCACAGACACAAGGTTCACTCAATTGAACTTACTGTCTACAAGCCAATAGGGGAGCAAGGACCTAGTTACTGAACATGCTGTTTTGTGTTTCAGGCAGATACAAAATAGAAATGATATCTGAATGTATTTTGCCATGCACATGGACACTCACAGGAGTTGCTATGTGAGTGCATCTGTATGCAACGCAAGGAGTATACTTTGGTACAGTTAATACAGATACATTAATCGCTGCTATTGGTAGCCGAGGTCTACACTTGCGTCTGCTGCACAGTAGTGAACACAAATATGTAGAACGGTTTGGCCCAGTTCTGATCAAGTTGTAATAAGTAAGGTATGTCATATGATGCATGCCGAAGACTCTGAAGCGGTTGCACAACCAACCAGCAGGATGACCTGTGCACGTGCTGATGCTAGACGGTGTCCAAGATTTGACAAAGCAGAACTAGACCACATGAAAGCAGTGAGAGCCAAGAATGACGTGTTCTCAGGCTTGTAATGCTTCTTCAGCTTTGCATCCCAGCCAACCCATACTGTCTCTACGAGTGACGAGTCAGATACATTTGCTGGACGCTTCAAAGCGAGAGCCACCTAGCACACTAGCCCACTAGCAGCAATGAAGGGCATGGCCATCGTCTTGCCATTAGTGTGAGCTGCTGCTTTGTCTTACGAGGAAAGGAACAAAAGCGTACATCGCTGTTGCGCAACTCTCCCCCTGCTGCGGCCCGCTTGACTCAGGCAGAGTATAGTCGTCACTGAGGGCGTTCTGGTAACAGACTTTTGCCGCAAGGAAGCGCGCATGGCTGACGTGCAGTTGTACTACTTGTCGAAAGCAAACACCAACTTTCCATCGTTAACAAGCTCTGAGCAGTCTGAGACAGAGATAGCCCTTACACTTGAGTGTCTCAAGGCTCAGTATCTACAGCTCGAGCAAAGTGCCGAAAAGGAAGCAAGGCTTGTTTGTGATCTGTCCCACAACAACCTGAACTATAAACACCTGCAATATCTGACCGTGAAGTTACTCGCAAGCCCTGTGCAGCTGTATGCACTGGATCTCTCATGCAATTACATATTCGCCGCCACCTGGCCTGATGTCCTCCCTTTAGTCAAGCAGCTCTTGACCAAGGCGACGTACGTCGATCTTGCTTGCAACAATCTTCCACCGTTGCATCCAGAACAGCTGGAGCTGCAAGATATGCTGAAACAAAACGTCAGCTTCACTGCACCAAACCGGTACCTTGGCAGCACAGAGTGGATTCGAGAATGGACCTCAAAAGCACACGAATTTCGCCAGAAGGCATACAGGTCTGTGCTGGTATGGCCCACCAGCAGTTTGCCACCACTAGGGCATTTCTCTTACTGCAGCTGGCTGCAGGGAGGAGGTAGAAGAGGACAGTGACGCTGATTGAGAGTGTGGAGTTGCGCCTCAGTTTGGGTTGTACAGATCTGCTGCGCAGCTGGCGCCTGGTGCAATGCTGACCGCAGGCCTGGATGTCAGCAAATCAAGCTACTGTCAAATTTCCTGTGGCACATTTTCTTTGCTGATCATTGCATTGTCAGCCATGATGCACAAGTTGCTCCAGCAGGCTTAGCATGCCATTCTGCACATGCATCCTTGGAGCAGTCATAGAATTGCTGGCAAATCTTGAAGTAGCTTCCCTCGTTTGTCATTGTATACGCGGTGTGCCTGTACAGCGCGTCGCTTTGAAAGGTTCCCTATTGAGTTTGCAAGTGTTTTGATTGTGGGCTTGTTTAGCCTCATTTCATTTGTATGCCAGGGTCCAGGCAACACTTGTAATACTTACATTGTGTGAACTGCGGTAGTCTGCAACTGTTCTGGATTTCATTTAGTTGTCAGACTAACTGCATATGTCTGCATACCATTTCCAGGAACTCAGTTAGGAGTGTGACAGCTCAGTGCTAAGGACCCCACTACACCTCCTGTACAGCAAGTCCTTTGCTGGAGGATCTCTCTTTTGGTCTTACCAGGGCTATACAGTGTGTAAACCAGGGACGTTGAAGCATTCTTATGCTGCTGACCCTGCTTTGATGCTACCAACAGCGCTGTTTGCAGACCTACTCACACACCCTTACTTACTCATAAGCTCTTACATAGATGCCAGACCAGCGTATATTGCTCAGAGTTTGTTGAATTTGGCAGATGCATCTCATTGAGCACAGCAGTGCTTTGCTGATTCCAGAATTGGAAACCTTACTGGGCAGTTGACGAATGGTCCGGTGAAATGACTCAGTTTATGAGTCTTGTGGCCGCACGGAATGCGCACACGCGAAGCGAGCTTCTACACGGTCTTCTACACAACACAGATGGAGCCAAGTGCGGCCAGAGCTGGACGCTGTACACTGATGACGAGCTGCTAGTCCGAAGATGCCTTGCATATATTAGCAGTCGTGCCGTCGTGTGCCTGCCTCACAAAAGAGCTGCATGCATGGCTATAGCTCAACGCTAGCTCGATAGGCTGTCACAAAGTTGACCGCAGACAGACATAGTAAAGCAGTGTATATGGTTCAGGGGTGTGCAACGCCCTTGCATTACAGTCACCTGCAGCGTGTACACCGAGTTTCCGCTCAACGGCAGCGTCTGAGGAGCGGCACAGCATTCAGGTTGCGACGGCATCTGTGTTCTAATCGATCCCCATGCAGACAGTGCACGTGCCGAATTGCGCAAGACAGAGTTGGGACGGTAAGCGACTCCCTGGTGTTCGTCAAGTCTGAAACGAGGTTGATCACTGCAAACACTGCACTTTTCGTTGAACCAAGGCTTGCAATGATGGAAACATCTCAGCCTAATGTGCAGGTCCGTCAGCCTGACAGCTTGAATGTTGTTCCTGAGCACTGGAAGCAGCACACGGAGGGTCTGGCAGATGGCAAGAAAAGAGCTCTTCTGCGGTAAACTAGGGTTCAGCAATCTTGGCATACTTTGCTTACACAAGTGCATGTGCTGCTCTGCATTGTTGCTGCACCAGATCTTGCAAGCACTGCTGCATCACACAAGCATTCATCACGCAGATACTTCCGCATAGTCAAGGAAATCAATGCACAAGAGCCATACCTTCAGAGCCTTACAGATGCTCAGCTGAAAGCGAAAACGGCAGAGTTCAAGCTGAGGTTACGGGCAGGTGCAACACTAGATGACCTGTTAGTAGAGGCTTTTGCTTTGGTCAGAGAGGTCTCCAGCAGAGTGCTGAGGCTGCGGCATTTTGACGCCCAAATGGTGAGAATTGTCGTTGATCAAGTATGTCATGCACATTTGAGTTTTCTTGCTCATCACTATTGTAGTATGCAGTAAGCCAGCATGTGGTACTGCTGGCTCACCTACCTTTGCATAGGAAGTCAGATTGGTATTCCCTTCTTTCCAATACAACATTTTGCCGGCATCAGAATCCGCCAGTGTTGGGTCAGCAATGTTGGGTCAGCATTTCCTGCCCACATCATCACTGCTGGTACAGCGTGATGAACAGTGCCTTGACTTGTGCCGCTGCTCATCCAGAAAGCACAGGCTCACATAAATTCATCACCAAATCCGCTCTCTTGTGCTAGCATGTATTGCACATGAAACACATCAGGGTTTCGCTCACGCTGAGCCCACCCATACTCCCAAGCCTAGAGCTGCAACTCGCGCCATGCACAGGTCGGCGGAATTGTGCTGCATGAGGGCAACATAGCAGAGATGAAGACTGGGGAGGGCAAAACCCTAGTGGCAACCCTGCCGACATACCTGAATGCACTCACTGGCAGGGGCGTGCATGTGGTCACAGTCAATGACTATCTAGCTGAGCGCGATGGCAATTGGTAAGTGAATGCTTGTGCATGCAGTTCAAACGTGCGGTGTGGGGTGACCTATGTCCCTCTGTGCAGTGTGTGTATGTGTGTGTGGTGACCTATATCTCTCTGTGCAGTGTTTGTATGTGTGTGTGGTGACCTATGTCCCTCTGTGCAGTGTTTGTATGTGTGTGTGGTGACCTATGTCTCTCTGTGCGCGTATGTGTGTGGTGACTTTCGGTTTTTTTCCAAAGTACTTCCGCCTGTTGCGTGATGAGATTCAAGTCATCAAATGATATTGTCATTGGGCATGGGCAACAAGCATAGGCATGAACATTGCACTCCTTGAAAAGAGACTTGCTCAGGGGGCTTTTTGCTGCAAGGCACTATCATAATGAATAGTGGGCAGGGGGGGGGGGGGGGGGGGTTGTGTTCCCCTGTCGCGCGCTTGCATGCTCACTCTTATAAAATGACCAAGCGTGACTGCAACCACATTTACTGACACTGTGATGACGATAGCAGCAGCAATGGCAGCAGTCAATACAACCAACGACCAAAGAAACTGCCAGTACTTTTATCGGTATATCTATTGAAAATTCTCTCCCCTGCCAAAGCAATGCACAGTACTTGTATGCGCACTGGTCTCTGATTACTCACCGCATTCATTCCTGATACGCAAGGACCCTGGCTGTCAACTCATGATCGTCAACTCATGATGATAACTAAAATAATAATAATAATAATAATAGCAATAAATATATTGACAATACTGAATAGTAAACTCATGATCCTCAACCACAATGGATTGAGTCTAGTAAGGATTGATGGAAACGCAGGATGGGGAAGATCTTCAAGTTTCTGGGCATGTCAGTGGCCGTGGCCACAGACAACATGCTGAACATCGAGCGTCGGGTGCCATTTGCAGCAGATGTGACGTATGTCACAGCCCAAGTGCTGTGCTTCACATACCTGTTTGACAACACCACACAGACCAAGAACTACACGGTGATTTGTGCATTTGCGGCAGATGTGACGTGTGTCACAGCCCACAAGTGCTGTGCGTCATGTATATGTACAACAATACATATTTGTATAACATTACCACTCAGTAACAGGGCCTACACAGCAGGTCATTTGGTTGCTGTGCTTTTGTGTGGTCAGTGTTGTCACAGTGCCTAGGGCACATGCTCCTGCCGCAGGCAATTACACAGCTTTCTGTGGTCACTGGTGTCACCATTTTCTGAACACCACTGTTGTGCTACAGGTAACCTCAGGGCCCTTCAACCATGCCACTAGCCAACTCCTTGTTCATTAACAGCCTCCATATTTTGTGCTGCAGGCATTCACCAAGCTTTCTGTGGTCACTAATGTCACCGCCCTCTGAACACCACTGTTGCGCTGCAGGCAACCATAGATTTTTTCTGCTGTCAGTGATGTCACAACTCCATGAGCACCATTCGAAACATGAAGTGTGCTGCAGGCAATCACAAAGCTTCTGTGGTCATTGCTGTCACCATCCTGTGAAAACCACTGCTGTGCTGCAATCACAAACCGTCAGTGATGTCATGATTTTATGAGCACCATCCAACACAGAAACTTGTGCTGCAGGCAATCACAAAGCCCTTCAACTATGCCATTGTGGACGAAGTGGACTCACTGTTGATTGACAGCTGCCGAGATCCTCTCCTCATCAGCGCAGCCTCTTCTGAAAACTTGGACAGGTTTGGCGTCGCAAAGGAGGTAACCTTTTGTACACTGTGTACCCCATCCGTAACACAGTAAGTAAAAACCCTCTGTACACCATGTACCACCTACTACAATACTGTATGTAACACCCTCTGTACACCATGTACCACCTATTACCACGCTGTATGTAACACCCTGTTAACATTGTATGTAAGACCTTCTGTAACACTGTGTACAACACTGCGCTGATGGACTCTGCCATATGACTTCCCTGTTGGCATGCACCTTGCCTTACAGGGATGCACAAGACAGGCTGCTCTGGGAAGACAGGACTTGTCCTGCATGTACCTGGCTCATCATGAGCTAGAAAGCGTTTTGTAACAATCACTGTTATGCACATTGCAGATGAGCTACAGCTACATGCAACCGCTCCAGATGAGGTGTGCTATGAGCTAGGACATGTCTGACGCTTGTTACTGCTATGCAGATTGCAGATGAGCTACGCTTGCATCCAACTGCTAAAAAAGTTGAGGTGCACTACGAGCTAGGAACTGTCTGATTATCGTTATCGTTGTGCAGATTGCAGATGAGCTACGGCTGCATGCAACCAATGAAAAACATGAGGTGCACTATTTTCTGGACAGTGTTTAATCATTGACATTGGTATGCAGATTGCAGATAAGCTGCAATTGCCTGCACCCATTGAAAAACATGAGGTGCACTATTTTCTGGACAGTGTTTAATCATTGTCATTGTTATGCAGATTGCAGATAAGCTGCAACTGGTTGCAACCACTGAAATCCCTGAGGTGCACTATGAACTGGATCACAAGGGCAAGCAGGCTACACTGACTGAACTAGGGCTGAAAGCTGTCTATCTCAAATTGGGTAGGCCCTCTCTTTCAACTCATTCACTTGATTCAAGACCTTACAACAACAGTATTTCCTCCGTGTTTCACATGCTTGTTTCCCGTATGGAACGCCACTGCATGGCGGAGTCTTTTCTTTTCTTTTCTTTTCTTTTCTTTTCTTTTCTTTTCTCTTCTCTTCTTTTCTTTTCTTTTCTTTTCTTTTCTTTTCTTTTCTTTTCTTTTCTTTTCTTTTCTTTTCTTTTCTTTTCTTTTCTTTTCATCCCTTCCCTTCCCTTCCCT
>JAABUP010002317.1_pt1 | contig 37288 bp, 43 predicted proteins | sample 5559201 | NCBI WGS metagenome assembly JAABUP01 (sample SAMN10711887, study PRJNA513373) | rock metagenome | isolation source: Antarctica rocks | place: Antarctica
TGTTTTGGCAGCTTCGCTGGCAGCTTCTTGGGGGCTGTCAGCTATGCTCTGCGCACTTTGCTCCTCTGGCTGGATGCGGTCCTTGACAGTGTCCACAAAGCTGCTGAAAGCATTCACTGGAGCTTCTGGTGCAGGGGCATCAGGAGCTGCTTCGCTGACTGACTTCAGAGCATCTGAGGCAGTCTCTTGCACACTGTCACTGTCAGGCACTGCGTCTGGAGCTGCGTCACTGACTGTTTGGGCAGCTTCTTCGACAGCTTCCGCAGGGCCATCAGAAACGCTTTGCCTGCTTTGCTTGGGCTGGAAAAACTCCTTCACACCGTCCACAAAGCCACTGAAGGCGTTTGCTGGTGCTTCTGGTGCAGGAGCATCAGGAGCTGCATCACTGACTGACTTCAGAGCATCTGAAGCACTGTCTTTTGCACTGTCACGGTCAGGCACTGCATCTGCAGCTGAGTCGCTGACTGTTTTGGCAGCTTCGCTGGCAGCTTCTTGGGGGCTGTCAGCTATGCTCTGCGCACTTTGCTCCTCTGGCTGGATGCGGTCCTTGACAGTGTCCACAAAGCTGCTGAAAGCATTCACTGGAGCTTCTTGTGCAGGAGCATCAGAAGCTGCTTCACTGACTGACTTCACAGCGTCTGTAGCAGTCCCTTTCACGCTGTCGCTGTCAGGCACTGCGTCTGAGACTGAGTCGCTGACAGTTTTGGCAGCTTCTGCAGGGCCGTCAGATGCGCTTTGCTTGCTCTGGTCTGGCTGGAAACGCTCTTTCAAATTGTCTACAAAGCTGCTGAAAGCGTTTACTGGAGCTTCTGGTGCAGGGGCATCAGGAGCTGCTTCACCAACTGACTTCAGAGCATCTGAAGCACTCTCTTTTGCGCTGTCACTGTCAGGGAGTGCATCTGGAACTGAGTCGCTAACTGTTTTGGCAGCTTCAGTGGCAGCTTCTGGCGATGGTGCTTCTGGAGTTGACTCACCGACAGACTTCAGAGCATCAACAGCACCTTCCACTGCGTTTGAGGTGTCAGGAGCTGACTCACTGGCTGCCTTAGTAGCTTCACTGGCAGCTTCTGTGAGATTCTGAGCAGCTTGTGGCTGGAACTTCTCCTTCAAGCTCTCGAAGAAGGTAGAAATAGGGTTAGCTGGGGCCTCTGTTGGAGGGGAACCTGTGCAGCAGCCAACACACATGAACATGCATCTCTATGAACAGTATGTGATCCGCAAGCTAGCTTTCAACACGACAAGCTTGTGCACGGATGCAACAAGGGAAAGGCAGGCAGGCACTCAATGGTAGCAATATTCTGTTGCTGTTTGGGAAGGATTGAAACCAATCCAGTGCCACCACAGACTGAGCCAGGGAGCAGTACATAATGAGAATCAGAACTATTGTCAGGTGCAGGTACAGACGCTGCGTCTGAGCGAAACAGTGTCTCATCATTACATGGACAGACGTAAATAACCACATGAGACAGGCTGGTAGACATGTCCTGTACAGGATCACAATTCAACAGGCAAAGCATACATGCCTGAAAAACAATTTTGGCCAAAAATGAAACTAGGAGGAGAATGGAAAGAATGTGCCCGTGAGTATTCATGGTAGCAATACAAGTGACGTCACGTCAAAAAGAATACTAGTAAACACCTAAGTAACAAGTAAAGTGTGAGCAATGTCTTTGGTGACTATGCAGCAAAAGGACAAATATATGAGAAGCTGTGAAGCCAGCATATCCTGAGCAAATCTGAGGACATGATTAAAAGTCAGAGGCCCAAAGAACAGGCAAATCTTCACGTTGTTTGAGGAGCCCTATCTGAACCAAGCTATTTGCTTGTGCATGGCACCATCAAGTTTTTGCAGCGTAATTTAGTGGCATGTATTAGTTCCTGTAGGTCAGTCCCAATGTTCATCATCAGCCTGGTTGCAGATGTGCTCAAGTGCTCAGTGATGAGTGACACGTTTTGAGTGTTGAGTTCTGAGTAGAGAGGTCTACTTGCCTTCAGTGAGCTTGCCAGCTTCCTCCACCTGGCTGGCTACATGCTCAGGCCTGACGGCACCTGCTGCCTTCTCAGCCCCTGTACACAACAGTCTATGTCAGAGGCCACATGCCGGACAACGGACAGCTTTGCATCAATGACTGCAGAATTGGCAGTTGATAAATGGAACACCGTACGAAGTTTTTTGGCCAGGCGTCATGGAGCGGTTAAGAATCTGCTTCCAAATGTTGATGCTTGCGTCACTTGGTGGCGCTCTGGGAATATGTCATGAAATGTACAAGCATGTTTTACACCTCTGTATGCAAGAAATGTATGCGCAGATCCCTACAGAAAGTTGACGTTGATAATGTAGAATGCATGCACAGTGTTGGGAGCAGCATGCAAACTGACCTTCTTGAAGCCCTTGGATAGCTGGGGTCTCCTGGGGGGGTGGGGTTGCAGTCTTGTCCACCTCCTGCGTCTCTTGAGCACTCTGAGAGACGGGTGCAGCAGGGTCTGCATGTACAACAAACCATGTCAGCTCTGCAAAAAAACAGTATGACAAACAGTCCACTCAGCATGGCATACACAAAGGGTAACTGGATCGCCCTTGTGTAAAAGCCAACCAGGCAAAGGTGTCAGCAACAGTTCATTGATTACACGCAGCCCCCCAACTCTGCCCTTTCCGACAGTGATTCCAAACAGGGGTGAACAAGATGCAGACATCAATCAAGAAGCTGTGGCAGCAGCAGCCAAAGAGGCAGCTGAAGGAAAAGAAGAAGACAAGCCGCAGGAAAAGATGAACAAGGGTTACCTAGAGAGAAGGGTGCTTTGACGGGGTTGGGGGTGGAGCTGGTGGAGTCTGACTGCTTGGGGGCTATCTGGGGAGGGCTGGGACCCTTGGTGTCCTCCTGAGTCTCTGCTGCACCTGCACTGACATCATTGGCCTTCAGGCAAGTCTAGCAGTGCAAGTCTGACATCATCAAGCAAGCTGCTGTACACCCGCATTTGACTTTTTGAAACAAAACATCGTATACTAACAAAAAATTGTGCATACCTAAAAATGTTTGCTAAGGCTGGGCAGATGCACAGCATGCAATTATACATCTGATATTCATTTGATTCTTTGCATTTAGTGTTTGAATGACGAATATGAGAACTGGGAGCTTCGTGATGGAGCCCGTCAGCTTGGCCAGAACAGCACTGGTGCCCAGACAAGGCCAAATCAAGATCACCAAGAAGTGGGCATTCAGAAAGTGGCATTTGCCAACTCACATCACTGACTGCCAAAACAGGACTCAAGACAGGGAAGTACTCAGCACTGTATGTGATGACCCTAGGGGAGTGACCGCATTTGATGTGTGATGAATATGCTGTTCAGTCACAATACAGTGGGTTGAAAGTCTGAGATTGGGCACCTTTGGCAAAAGCTTTGTCTTCAGCCTCTAGCTGAGCATCTTTCTTGTCGGCAGACGAGCTGGGCTTGCTTGCTGTCTGCACTCCACCTGTCCATCACACTTGCTAAATCAGTCATCAAGTCAGCTACATGGTCGGCATACAGCAAAACGCGTCAGCCAAACATGTATGTGCAAAAATGCTGTGAATGCCTGACACAAGCAATCAGGGTGATCTCGTCAACATGTTTTTGCTGCAGCAGTTGTCGATACTTTTTGAGTTGACACAAGACATGTCAGACTTGCACAGCAACAGACTGAGAAAGAGTCCATAAGGAATTGCAACACCAGTTGTCACTCTCACCAACAGGAGATTCCCCGCTGAAGATGTTGACACGGGGCTGTTTCTGAAGCTGACCTGAGGGCGGGCTGGGTTCAGCCTCAGCAGGGCGGGATTTGACTGGGTCAGGGTCTACCCTGGCATTGGCCCCTTGCACCCTGCAGGGCAGAAGCTGTTTTGGCAACCGCCTGATGTGAGATTTATAGGGTATCTAAAATTCAGCACATAGCCTTCAGAGGCTGTTCAATGTATACTGGGCAGCACTCAAGGGCTATAATCAACAGAGGAAGACATGATCAAGCAGAGTCTGTAATGATGCACATATTGCTGAGAGTATGCAGTGGGATCTTGTGTGGCCATTGATTTGCAGAAGGCATGCACATTGTATAAAGTTTGCTAAACCTTCATCAGATGTACAGCAAATACACACACTCACAGGCACAGTTTAGGCACAAATTACTTAAACATAAATGCAAGCGTATCATGTCAGACAAAGTAATGTATCAGCTGAGTGCAGACTGTGTGCGTACTTGTCAGATTTGCGGAACGGGGTGCGCAGCTTGAACTCTTGGACCACATCCTCGGGTCTGACTGCAGTACTTTGATCCTGCTTCTCTTTGGACTCAAGTACCTGGAGCCAATATGAAGCATTCAGCATTCAGGTATATGCAGGTTGCCTCAATCACATCAAGCTGTTGACCTGAGGGAAGCCTCCTCTGCTCTTCAGAATTTCCTCAAACTCCGCTTCTGTCTTCCTCGAAGAGCTGAAAAGCTTCTTAGACAGAGCACTGGCTGGCTCAGCCTGCGAAGCATACGGGCTGCTTATTGCACATCATGATGAGCGAAGCAGTTTGTCCCAGGAAGTCAACGCATGCTATTTTACCGTTAGAAGCGAGGCCGCTGCGATGGCAGCCATCTTCTGGCCAATGTCTAGCATGACTTGTTGGACATTTTGGCGCTTCTCTCCACTGTCATGCTGCTGCTGCTGGCATCGGGTGCAGGTGAAAGCCTTCCTCGTCTGAGGTCTATGCATGCGGGGTGGCCCACCGCAAAGCGAAGCGGGACGGAGTTGTACGTGCTGCATGCTGACCGTTGCTAAAGCCTGTGTTGATTCAGATGAGCAAAGCGAATGCCGAACAAATATCGAAATTGCCCGACAAAACTGCCGGCCGCATATGCTTCGCTGCTGATCCACATACTTTGTTGATAAAGTACTCAAGCCGTTACTCATAACGCCAGCAAACAGGTGCTCTTCTTGACAAAACAGTTCACTTGTTGCAGCTGAAGCATGCTGTGTGTGTGAACTATAAGCGTTGTAATGCTTGGATCACGTACAAGTATATTGTCCTTCACGTCCATTGCCACATGTTACATCATATCAACGCTAAGTTATGATATCAGATACTTCTGTCTAAGAATATTGTCCTTTCCAACTGTCTAAGAATGTTGTCCTTTCCAACGTCATCGAACTCATTGTGTTTCCCACAACATGTACCAATGCATGAGTCTGCTTTGTTGCTAAAGGTTGGCAGCTAACCCCGTGCTATCGCTCTTCGCCGAAACAAATTGCGATTTTGAGTTATGCCATGCAGGCCATTTTCCATAGGACTTGACCTAATTTAGGTCGACCTCAAAAGTCGACTCAGACAATCAACCCCGTCACGGCTAGTGTTAGATCGTGTTGCACTGTTCTGATTTGCTTGTGCTCAGCATGGCAAAAGTCGGAGAAGGGGATGCCAGGTGGATTGTGCAAGAGCGAGAAGATGGTACCAATGTTCACGGTTGGCACTGGCAAGAAAGAGACGTGCTAAAGTGGAGCACAGTACGACTGTCAGAGCTGCTAGGAGGTTGCAAAGTACTCAACGGAGAGGATCAAATCTTTATTAGCACGACCACCATCGACAGTGTCACCGGAGAGGCTCTGATCAACAACAGAAAGAAAAAGCTCATCCCTTCATACGAGCTGGCTGTCAAAGGGCAATGGACAGGAGAAATCAAAGACGGCAGTGGCACAAGTGTATTGTTGACGTCCGGCACGTTTCAGCTACCGTATATTTCCGACGAAAACGCCGACGAGGATCCAGAGCTGACAGTCTCACTGACAGACGAAGGATCTGCACAACAGAGGCTGAAACAGGCTTTTGTCAACAAGGGCAAAAAGGTGAGGAGCACTTCCTGCATGCACATTTGGGAGACCAATCTGGTTTCTATGGCCACTGTAAAGGCAACCACTCTTTCTTGGCTGCAAACTGTTCAGCTATATACCAATTTGGTTGCGTCAAGTGACATCTGCTGAATGCTGCAGGAGATCTTCAAGGCTGTAGCGCAGTTTGTGAAAGACATCCAGGCTGGCGGTCCTGTAAAAAAGAGTGGTGATGCTGGTGCACAACCTGACAAGCCCACAGCAAACACTGCAGTGAAGGCCACGGACGCATCTGGTACAGCACCATCACAGGTAACATTGACTTCATGCAGAAATCTCATTGTTGACTTCTGCAAAGCGCATGCAGCGCTGCATATGACAGCTGTCCAACCCCTGGTGCCTTGGCTTGCCAGCAACTGACAACATATACAGTAACACTGACTGAAGCTCAGTGTTTGCCTCAAGCCAGAGTTGACCCAGCATCACCAAAACTCGTCAATGTGCAGTGTTGACAACATCTGCAGATGCTACCAAGTGCCTCAGGCAGATCATGTTACTTGGTTGACTGATTTTGTTTGATGTATGCTGCACATAAATGTGCATGTATTGCATTAGTTAAAAACACAAGCATGCATACCACTTCTGCCTGCAGGCCGACGGTGCAGCAGCCAGCTCCAAAGCCAAGCCCAAATCAGCAGCCAAATGTGATTCTGGCACTCACACCATAGATCTTCAGGAGACCTTCTACGCTAGGCCTCAGGACATCTATGAGTGCTTCACACAAGCTGGCAAGATCCAGGCCTTCACGCAAAGCCCAGCCCAAGCACAGCCAAATGTTGGGGGCAGCTTTAGCATGTTTGGGGGCAGCGTGCAAGGCACATATAAGGAGCTAGTGCCCTTCAGCAGATTGAGACTTGACTGGCGGTTTGCCAATTGGCCTGATGATGCCACATCCAAGGTGCGATGCCAAGTTGTTTGCTCTGTTTGTTGCAGTATTGCATTAGCTTCTAGCTTCTGGCTTGAGAACATAAGCAGGATTGCTGAGTATATGCTTGCAGTATTCTGTGGTACATGTCAACCTGTACCAATACCTTACACACTTGCCATCTCAGTGTCAACATCATGCATGATATGCATTTTCAACTGAAACCAGTATTTTGAGCAGCTGCAGATGTGTGCTTTGCTTCAAGCATGTGATGCAGCTGTGCACTGTATGATCACAAACCATGATCACTGCAGGTAGAGATGAAACTAGAGGAGCCGGAGCAAGGAACCACCATCTTGACGCTTCACCACACAGGCATACCACATGAGGACAAGTATGGCAACTCAGATGTTGAAGGCACAACTAGGAATGGGTGGCAACAGTTAATTCTGCACAGAATCAAGGCTGTGTTTGGATATGGACTGTAATCTGTACGACGTCACCTGAGTACTTTGCAAGGTGCAATTACTTTGCATTTGCCACTTTAGGCCAAAAGATTGGAAGCACCTATAGCTGTAGATTGCATGAGTTAGTGACTAGAACGCTTTCTGACTAACATGGAGGTCTGCCGGACAGGCGTGAGTCCCGTGTGTTGCAGCTCATCTGTTTGCAGGTCCAGCAGGCATAGTTGACGGCAAGCCTCACAAGACCATGACGCACAAGCTCTTCAATATAGCTGCGCCAGCATAGATGTGCATGCAGCACACAGGACTGTGAGCTTTGTCATGTAATCACATATATTCAAGAAAATATGAGGTAACGGAAATTCAACAAACTGTACATTGGCAGCTCATGCAATGAATGGCACACCTGGTGTTGGTCCAACAAGTATGATGTGACAAAACAAGATTTTCAGACAATACTGAAATGAGTCTCACCAGCACATCCTGATAGGGTTACAGAAGAAATTGTTGCCGTGACAAGATGCAAAAAACCCAAGCATCATCAGAAAACTGGAACAGGAGTGCAGCACAAGGGAACCACGGCCAAATCCGCACACATATTGACTTGTTAAGAACAATTTCAAATAAGGAAGATTCTATGCAAAGGGGGAAAAAGCAGTTCTTGTAACACACCAACAAACAAAGCACTCAGCAGCATTATGTCAGATGCTGTGCCAACCCTTCACTGGCGCACACTGCAAACTTTATAGGGCTACTAAGCCAGGAACAGCACTGGTAACTTGACCAACGCACACTTGCTGCAGAAAAGGACGGCATGCAAAGCGACACCAATCATCGGAAGAAGTCCATGATACTCATCATCATGATTGTTGCCAGACTGAGGATGATGAGGCCACACAGGACCACAGGTCCGATGACGTCATTAAAGAATCCCATCTGCATCAGCACATGACTTGAGTGCAAATGATTGATTGAATCAGCAATCAGCTGTATACTGCAACAAATAGCTTCCTTCCAAAAAGAGATTTGCAACAGAGCTGCCTAGCGCTTGTGCAAAGGCTCACCTGTTTGCGCTCCATGCATCTGCTCCGCCAGTAAAAGGTGAATAGTGCATACGCTATCATGCCAATTGATATTGGCAAGAGCATTAGAACAATGGCTTGTGTAGTTCTTTTGGTGACAGGGCCAGAGCCGGGGCTACTTTTGGCTTCGTTTTCCGACTCAACTGAAAAGCTAGCTAGGGCTGTGGTGATGCCTCCCATAGTAATCGCCATGTGCATCCATGACAGAAATGTCCTTTCATTGGCTACAAACCACAGGTGCAAGTCAGCCTCTGCCAAATTGCCAGACTGTGATCGAAAGTTCTGCTTGTGGTAGAGGGGTTGGAGGTGAAACGACTTAACAGACCGCAGTTTCGGTCTACACACGTCCATTTGGACGCTGTTGCGAGCGATGTAGCTCACCAAAATAAGACTTGGGTTCAATGCGCAGCGGGACTTTGCGAGGGAGCTGCAGGTTTGCGCCCTGCGTGAAATATTTCGTCCCGAACAGGGTGTCAGTTACACCTTCCATCAAGTCGCTGGCCAACAGCAACGACACCCGACTATGATTCAAAGCAGCGACCAACCACGGCGGGGCAGCAGATGCAACGCTGTGCAATTTGCTGCTGTTGCAAAGGCCAAGGTGTTGGTCCTGTGTAAGTTACGCCTACCGTAAATCTAGGAGTGTCAGACATGCCTTGTCAGCGGAATGCAACCGACAGAGATTGCTGTGTGCGCCCAATACATTGTCTAAGTTTGCTCAGACTTGCTCACCCAAAGCGTGGGCTTTTGGGGTCCGTCAGCTGCTGTCACTGCTATCGCAATCTGCCTTTTCCGTGCAACCAGCAAGTTTGATCAGGTTATGCTCAGCAGCTCAAGTCAGGATCTACATGCAGTCCTAGACGGTTTGGGGTCAGCCACAGGACTTACAGAATTCTCCAGCAGCTGTACAAAGTCACCTTGCTCATTACCATGAGACAGTCTTTGAAAATAGGCTTGCCAACCATAGCATATGTCCTGTTTGGGTCAAGCATTCCAGTACTTGGCTAGTGCCACGTGTTGTAGTGGACTTGTTGTAGGTTGTCTAGCAGGTGTGCCGCAGTGAATTGCATAATTCTGAGAGGGGTCATGACATGACAGATATGCAGCAGTGCGTACTGCAGGGGCTCTGTACATGTAAGCAGCAGCCTGTCTATCAGGTAACCATGGACAGGTGATGTCATCCTCTGGAGAGCTTTTGGCTGGCTTTTGTAATCGAGCTTGGCAGGAACCACACTGCTCAACTGCTTGGGTAGTTGGCCATCCTGACCATTCACTGTAGCCACTGTCATAAGTGTCACTAGTCTGACGCAGCAAAAGCCAATACAGCATAATAAAGTACCAACACCTATACTGATATTCATTGTTCAGCATAAAAGAGGGTAGATGAAGCTTGTGCAAATAACCACTACATTCAATATAAAACATATGAAGTTAATGCAAAACAGAAGTGCGCAGCTGCTTAGGTCACAATCATCCACCACATGTCGAGGTATGACATTGTATCTCATTCATATGGCAGCACTTACGGGCCGTAAGTTGCGGCGATACTGCAAATAGCATTTCAAAGCTATGGCTGAACCTTAGGTCAACAAAGTTGTCCTTGATGCAACCTTACATATCCCGCGTAAAACATGTGGCAGCAACGAATGCTTGAATGCCTTCTGTGAATCCTTGACTCAGCATGGGCTCGGCAAAATTTGTAGCCTGGTTGTGTTTATGACGCTGGTCAAACCTTGACAGTCAGTCTTGCTTCTTAGGACTGGGTTTGGCAAAGGCACTGGCAACTATTGAGAAGACCATAGCAACCACCAAAAGGGCAGAGACGAGGACAAAGCCCCCAAGAAGGATGACGAGAATGACCAACAGAGGACCTTTGAAGTGTTTATGAGCAGCGTCTGTTGCGAAACTAGTCACGGCATCCAGACTATCACTGATGAGGAGCAGCCCGTCCCTGCATGGCCAGCAGCGTCACGGGGTAGTCGCGTCTGAACACCCCAAGACACAACAACGAGCAGCTGTAGAATCGAGACTTGACTGTGACACCTACTACTGCTGCAATACCACCAGATTTGGGCCAACGTCAGTCAGCTTACCACAGCACCATATCTTCCGACAGACCGGCCGGTCTCTGTGTGTTGCTGCCTGGTTGTGCGCTGCAGGACTCCTTGCAGATGATCACTGATCATCGGTCAGCCTTTGACCTAACCTCAAACTGGGGCCCCCGGAGTAGGACGATTCTAACATCAAGAAGAGGATGTACGGATGTGCTTTAGCTTTCAAGTCTTTGCGTTGACTGCCTTCATAGCGCTGCTGCCACTGCACAGTAGGTTGTCGCGCGAAACCAACCGCTTCGTCGATCGAGGTCGCCTGATAAGACGAGAGTGCTGTTGCGCGACATCGCTGATCGTGGCACCATCTGAACTTGACGTGCCATCCTAGCCCGCCCCGCCCGCCTGTGTTCAACATGGTGTGGAGCAACGTTCCTGGTGCAAACATTCACAGGGGCGCAGAAGGCGACAACACCCTGCAGCGGGCCAAGCAGGCAGGTATCAAGCGAAATACACACCCCTCGAGTCAACCAGCACTTATGCAAAGTCGGCAGCCCAGCCAGACACAACCCACCGCCGTTGCTCACCACAGCAGCAGGTACACCGGATCCACGCGCACGATGTTTTGCAGCATGTGTGACTCAAAAACCTTTTTGTTTTTCTATAGGGTTGACAACCTGAACTGCAGTGCTCAATACCTTGGTATAGACAATCCTGGAGTGCTCAAGGTTTGTTCCGGTATCTTTGATGCACCACTAAGCAGCAGGAAACTTGTGCAAGCAGTTTTCGCACTGCATGTATGCAGACAAAGAGCATTGGGGACAACACCACGGTACGGTTCAACAATCACTACTGCCCTGAGCTTGGCGCTGCAATTGCTTTGGGTACGCGCTGCACACTCACCACCAATGCTATGCTTTGTCTTGCCATTGTGCACCAGCTAGACAGGCAGTAACCAACATGTGTGTGCACACAGTATGCCCATCTAGCAAGCCTGCTGTCTGACGTACATACAGGCTGCTGCAGTCAACTATACATGTCTGCTTTTCTGGCTGCCTGAGTAGCACATCGTTTCAAGGCAGGCCCCGTTGTTCATGCGGTATCTGCATATGCAGCTCGGCAAGAAGTGTATGGGTCCCACCCGGTCTCTGGCACACCAGATCTTATCTCCGGCAGACCAGCAGCTGAAATGTTTGAGACCTTCACTGATGTAGGCCTTTTACAGTACGACAACAGCCTGTTTCTCTCACTGCTTTGGCTGAAACCATTCCCTGCAGCGCCAGGACATTGACAGACACATGTATTGGACAAACGCTGCCTGTTTGCTTGCATAGCCATTATGTGCTGTCGGATCTGAGTCAAGCTACTTGGCATGTTACCTACAATCACATCCTCTGCGGCACTATGATTCAAGTCATCCCAGCGTAGCAAACTGCCATGCATTATTAATGCCACATGTCATTCCAGCTGAGTCAATGACCTGCAGGGTCACAGCTGCTTAGTGCCCCTCTGCATTGCTGCCCTTCAAATGCTGTTCTGCATGCTTGAGCAGCTTCATCCCACATGTCAACAGCAACCATAGACACACATAGGGAGCAGCAAGCAGCTTGCAATGCAGCCATCATCAAAGTCATCAGCACAGTAGGCATGAGCAGCCGTCAGCACATGCACGAATTTGAACAGCAAGGATAATGGGCTCTGCTTGAGACTGCTGGCCGCATTTGCCAGCTCTGGAAGCTATGATTGGGCAGACGAATGCACAAGTATTAAACAAAGCAGCGGTGCAGGTTCCAAGGCTGGTAGACACGCTGAGCCTGCTGCGGCGTCAGGCCCCCTCGGCCCCACTGCATCATTTCCAGCATGGCTTCGGCTCTCTGCGTACTGTCAGGCCCAACATGACTAACCCAGCCCCAGGCTGGTACTATTACGGGGAGAATAAGGTCAGCCTCTACAGTCACGATCCTGCCGTTTCTTAGACTGTCAAGCAATGCTTTGTTTCAGGGCCCCAGCTGATGCCCCAGACTGCAGAAAAAACAGGGCACAGTGCAAGTTAATGTATATGTTGCATGGAAGTTGGGTGCCTTTTGCGTGCATGAGCAGCATCGTGATTCAAGAGGGGTCTGGTTCTGTCACACCAGACATTGGTGTCTCACAATATCATGGTTGATGTAAACCTGGATATGACAGGAACGCATGGTCAAAATTGGACTGCTACAGCTTGTGCCCAATGTGATGCTTCTGCCCATGCCTACTTTCCTGTATAAAATCTCGTGCTCTTGAACCAGTGTCATATCCTTTGCATGACTCTTTCAAGGAAGGGTTTCAGCATGGAACATACCTGGTTGTTTGGTTGTGACAGCAAGTTTGGAGCCAAGTGACATGTACTTGCTCATGACAACTCTTTCTGGACAAGCAAGACTGGATGTGTGTCTACCTAACATCTCATGGCACCAGCATACCCTTTGTTGTTGTCATGTCATTGTTATCATCATGATGTTTGCTGTTGGTACTGTCGTGATTGTCGTGATCATCATTGTCAGTGTCGGGACTGCTGTCATCATTGTTATTGTTCGTTATCCTTTTTATTATTATTAATTTTTAATCATCATCATCATGGACATCATTATCTTCATCATCAGTATCAGTACCATTTTCAACATTGCCATCATCATTGTCATTATCACTGTACAGTTCTTACTTACAGCATACCTGTATCATACCTGTACCTCTTTCTGGCTGCAGGCAGTTGGAACGACAATTGGTGTGGGAGGTGGGTCGCCCTCTCCCCGCCCTGCTAGCTGCTGTGCAGCTGCACACCCACATGACCAGGACAAAGCTGTTCAGACTGGGACTCCACTGGCCAGCAAGGCTGATGCGACCAAGGTGAGGCTGCTGCAGTTCAAGCCACTCTCAGCACAATCATGGAGCTGATTCTTGCAGAAGTGATCCAAACACATCTCTGCCTGTCCAATCTTGAGTGCATGGTGCTGATGATGTATGTCATGCCTTACAGCTACCCAGCTACTGCTGGCACATATGGTAGGCTGTCATTAGCATACTATGCATAGCCAGGGCAGTTGACCTATCAAGAAACCATCAGCTGACAAGGTGACTACTGACTTAGTCGTTGCCAGTCTTGCTGTAGTATGTGCTGTTGAACTAGGCTGTAACCGGCACATTGCTGAACAGCCTAACAAGTTGCTGGCATGCAAGAATGGACTATGAACTAGCTCCAGCAATATTTGGGTCAGGAGGCGTCCACAGGCCTGCTGATCATGTCACATCATCCCCATGATTGAAGCAGTCTTTCCTTTGCCATCTGGCAGAGCAGTGTTTGTCTTGATTGTTTGACCATCACCAGGGCATCAGAATGTAGTGTCTGAGTCTGACGCATTGCACACTTAAAGCAAGCAGGTGGTCATATATCCCTGCATCCGTTGATCACATGTCCTCCCCTAAGATTAGGTGTTGAGTGCCTGTATGAGGTCTTGTATTGGCAGTCAGCGTTCCAGCAGTCACATGCAGGTGGCAGCCTTAGCATCTCCAAAACCCCAACGCCTGCGTTTCTCCCCAGACCTTTGCATCTCAATGTCAAATTGAACCAGCTTGAGGCAGCAGGTGCACAAACAGCAAATGTCACCATGAAGTTCATGATGCTCCTGTTCTCTGCTCAGCATGTCCACTGATCTTTGGTACTGGTGCAGCAGCATTGTCAGATCAAGACTGCAGCCACAGGTGGTTCTGCTTCAGGGCATAGGAAGGGCTCAGGAGCAGGTTTTCATCAAGGCACAGACCAGCAGCTGCTTGGACAGTGCCACCATGCTGCAGCTTCTCCAGCAGCAGCAGCATGAGTCACGCGTCCAGGGTTCAGCAGACCAGGCAGGTAGGGTTTCAGTTGGGTGCCAAACTAGGCAAGGTGACACCTGGCGGGTGCACAGCGAAGCATGCCAGGGGAAGCCGGCAGAGGAATCTGGCAGCTGGGCACAGCATGGTAATGCTGTTATCTCTACTTGTATCATTGTTGTTGTGACGGTCATGATGATCGTTGCTGTCATGCTATCATTTATGTCAGTTTCATTATTGTTGTCATTATCAATACCAGTACCGTTATCATCATCATTGTCATTGCCATTCATCCTCCTCATCAAGGTTTTTGTCGACGTTGTTTGTATTGGGCCAATGCATTGAGCAGGGCACGGCTGTCTGTTCACCATACATTGTATGCAATGCTGACTTTTTATGGCTTCATTCGGATGTAATGCCTGTGCACTACAGCCTGATTGCTGCTGGTCTACTGACGTGATGCAAAGCTGTCTGATGTAATGCTACGGGTGTGTGTCAGCCATCAGTTGCACCTGCGGCGTACAAAGCGCTGCTGTGCATATCTCTTCTGGCCAGAAATGTGCATGTGCTCAAACATGCTAGGCAGCAGGCAGAAATAACGTGTTTTTGGCAGATGCGCAGACAAAAGTCAGCAAACGTTTACATTGCGTGTCTTGGCAATGCAGATAAGGCATGGGTCCCGGCAGGCACTCACTACCTTGACAAGCAGGCTCATGAGGCTCTGACCCCAAAGCACCCCCCCAACAACCCCCAGGGGAACACATGCCCTTCCCCACCATCGTCCTGCCGCCACCAGTCCCGGAACTCTACTTCCAGACAAAGCAGGGCAGCTGCAAAGAGCCCCGTGAGACCCCCCTGGGACACTTGGGGGTCCCCAGGCAAGGCCTCCAGGGGTGAACAGAGCAGCCCTTGCCAAAGCCCTACTAGGGCTGAGCTGAAGAGGATGACTGCAAGCTGGTCGCCAGGCCGCAAGGGTTTTGTCAAACCTGAGCTGGTTCAAGCTCAGGAGAACAGGTTTTCCCATACTCAGGGCAGCCTCGCAGAAGCAAGAAGACAGGCAAGTAAGCTTAGGAAGAAGCAGAGCTCCCACAAGAAGGCGCCAGCTCACAAGGAAGCCCTTTACCGGTCAGGTGAGGCGGGAAGGCCCGCCAAAACAGGCAGTGGCGCCAGCATTTGGGCGGGAACACCGGCAGGACCTCCTCAGCCTTCATTCCTGCGGCCAATCTTGCATTCACAACAGTCCAATGACATGCCTGATGGCACAGACACACAGCATGACAGACAGATGCAGTTTGACTCCCAGGTTCAGAATAGCCCTGCCAAAAGGAAGAAGAAGAGGCAGGGAGACAGCAGGCGCGCACGTGCGCAAAGACAACAGTCTCGGACTGGTGAAGAAGAGTCACAGGCAGAGCTGGATGGAAGGTCACAAAGCCAGAACAGCCCTCCCAAGATCTATACCCTAGATCAAAGCCCTAGGGGTTCCTACGTCAGTCCTTTCAGAAGCAGCCCCAGAAGAGGCCTGTCAGGACGCCATGACGCATCCTTATTTGTGCTTCAGTCGCCACAGCATGCTCCTAGATCCATGCGCTCGCTGAACTTCCCTGAGCTCGCTACTCAGTGCTCAAAGCAGCTTGCAAAAGGCTCTCGCAGCTCGCACCTCAGCACTCAGCGCTCACAGTTTGACTCGCTTGAAGGTGACAGCTCGCAGCTCAATGCTCAGCCCTCAGAGAGTGGCAGCGAGTCGTCCTGCTCTTTTACTGAGGCCAGTCAGTGCTCCAGGCCTTCTGAAGGCGGGCAAGAAGAAGAGAGGAGCTGGGCAGCAAGCAGCATGAAAGCTGAGTCAGGTACAATCCCTTTCCGTGTCAGCAGCCTTGCAGTCCAGCACTCTTTGTCATCGTCAAATTGTCATGGTCAAATTGTCATGGTCAAGTTGTCAGTGACATTTGCAGTGAGGATGCACAGACACCAACATCTGAGATTGCATCAGTGTTTTCCATGCATTCACATGTTTGCATGTTGGTGTGTCACCACTGATATGACTTCAAGCATGGTGCGCTACCATGGGCAATCACAACAAGTGCTGCTTGATTGCTTCTGCCAATCTGTGTCTGGCTTGTCAGCCCATCGTTGATGATCTGCATACACCGACTACATGCTACACGTAACTTTAAGTGCAAATTGCATCTTCAAGCGCTACACTCATCCCCAAGTGCACAGTACTCCTCAAGTGCTCACGCATTCCCGAGTGCTGAGTGAATCTGCAAGTGCAGGCTATCAATGACACAATGCTCAGACCATTCAAGTCTTACAATAGTGTGAGACCTGTGCTAAACTCAGATGACACCGCATGCCAGACACAAAGTGCATTGACATGCTTACATGAAGCTGTTCAAGCCATATATAATTTCCCAAGAAGCCTTACGCACCTGCGCGTGTGGCGCATGCAGGCGTGAATGCACACAGCCCCCATGGTGGCCAAAAGCAGAGAAGAGGCAAGGCAGGGTCTCTCAGCAGCTCAGGGCTGAGGCATGAGGTGCAGGACTCGCTGAGCGAGCTGGAGCGACTCATTGAGCAGCAACACCGCCAGGTCTGCTGTTCTTCTTCTGGAGCGACTCATTGCTTGTGATGAGCGAGTCTATTGCAAGCAGTATTGCGCGCTTTCTGGCAAACATCGTGCTCACTGCTGAATGCTGTGCTGCTTCACTGACGCTCTGGAGGAACAGCGGTCATGTCTTGGATGCCAGAATTGGAGTCCCCAACTCACTGGTAAAGGAAATCATATGCATACTTGAGGACCTTGCTTGCTCAACACACAACAGTAGTTGCAGCAAGGGACACTTCAGCGTTGCCAGAAGTTTTGTCAGCACTGCCATAAACGTCTGCCGCACAATACAGGACAGGACTCTGCTGTTGTTGTTCTGCTTGCAAAACATTATGAGGGTGGAAATGGAATCATGTGCATAGTGAGTGAGCTGAGCGTGATTGTGGCCACTCATCAAAGGATTGTATCTGGTTCATTCATTCCTGCATTGACTCAGCACGTGTCCTTCCCTCCAAAGTGGATGTCAGGTGTCATTATAACTTGGATAGCTCCCTTTATCAGGTCTTGTTTGGCTGGCGCCATTCTGTAACTGGTACGACAGTGTGATGGTGCATGCAGCTGATCGCAAGAGGCATACTGCTGCCAGAGGAACCCAGCTGTGAATCAGTGGCCGCTTCAGATCTGGATTTTAGCAACCTGTCCCTGGACAGTGGCATGGACAGACTGAGCAGGCTGGCTGACTCGCTGGTTGAGGGCGTGGCACCTGGCAGCTTTGAAGCACAAAGGCAGGATACTAAAGCTGGGGACAGCATCCTGGAGACAGCATCCAGGGACGGCGGAGCTCGGATTGGTGCTGCAAGCATAGCGCAAACAGCAACAGCTGCCAGCAGTGCTGAAACCAGAGGCAGTCAGGATGACAGATCAGCAGCTCAGGCAGCTTCTCGCCGTCAGCCTGCAACTTCAGACTCGCGGTCACACAGGGCTCATGGTGACGCTCGTATCAATGCAGAGGCATATCCTTCGAATGCTGAGTCAGCACCGCAGCCCAGTTGGCTTCACACAGGCACTGACAATCAGACAGGCAACACTGGGGATTCACAGGATCAGATGAGTCATGGTGCCAGTCAAATGCCAGGTCATGCCACAGCAGCGTCTGTGCAGTTGACAGATGCTCCCAGCCCTGCTTATGATGAGACTGCCTCGCTGTGTCATCACAGCCTGCCTGCCAAACAGCGCATTGGTGCCACATCAGCATCTGAAGACGAACAAGCCGCACTGAGTCAGCTGAAAAGCCGACTTGTGGCTGCTGATGGCAAATCTGGATCTGTAGCCCGGCCTGCGGTACCACAGAGCAATGCTGTTGAGCAGGTTGACTCTGCAGCTGAGGCCTCTTCTCTTGCCAGTGTCAGCGCGTCTGACTCAGCCTCGCATCAGTCAGCTGGCAGACACTCAGAACTGCATGACCAGTCAGTGAGTCATCATTCCAGCTTTGGGAATTGCTCAGAATTTGAGGTTGACTCTCCCTTTGGCCACCATGCTTCTTCATCACTGCATGAGAAGCAGCAGGAGGGGCTGCTGTCAGACTCTGAGAATGAGTTTGAGCAATCTTTGGTGAATGCTAGGATGCTGAGGCCCACAAACACATCTCAAGCTGCTGCTAGGTAACACCTGTTACCTAAATTACTTGCCTGTTTTGTATGCAAGATGTGCAATTCGGTATATAACACAGAATAAACAGAGTGCATAAAGACGAGATGAAAGTAGACAAACAGCAAAACTTTTAGTGTTTGCAGCCGGATCGTCAGGGAACATCACTGGTGGGGAGAGACACGTGTGCAGCATATTGCCATTGCTCATTTGAGTACCACTGACTTTGCTCACTGGCAAGCTCACAGGCAATGTTGGTGCAGGAACTCTGCCACTGCTCAGTCCAAAGACGTCGCCCCACCTGGTGTTTTTAGTGCTCACTGCACTGTGACAGTTGCACCTGCCGTGAACGGTAATAATCAAGGTGACGAAGGTCAGGAAACAGCTTTCAGCGCCATCTTTCGGCAGACGCCAACAGACTCCATGGCTGAAGAAGCAGAAAGTGAAGCCTGGGAAGAAGAAATGGTTGATGAGGGGGGGTCGGAATACAGTGGGGGTCTGTCAGGGGAGCCCTCAGCGGCTCACTGGGCTGAGCAGCAGGATGGATTTGGTCAAATGGTCTAAAAGTGAAACACAGCTGACACCACACGTCTCACTTGTTTGGTAGATGCAGTCAGAAAGCCGTGCCTGCAATGGCTTCCCAAATGTATGAATCAGGTGCTGCAGATTTTGACTGTATGACTGACCATGTCCACACTTGCTGACACATTGCAACTGTTGATTGGTATTGAGCAAAAACATGATTTAAGCAGCATTTGCACTGCCAAAGTTCATTTGCTTGATTCCACAATGGTTGTTTGCAATTAGGGCATGTGTTTGCTCAAGGTCTTGTTGTGTCAGGCTTCAGCCTGCTACTTGCCTTGCTACTGGTACACACTACTGCTAGACAACACAGCATGCAGAGTGCACCCATGTGTGCATGCTGCGCAGCACAAGCTGCGTGTAGTGCAGTATGTACATGCTGCTGTGTTTAAACGAACGTGCTGCAATTGCTTGCCTTGGTAAGATTAATTGACTTTGCACGATAGCTCAACATGCACATGCAGAGTTTCTCAATAAGTATCATGCTTCGTGGTTTGTGAATGCAATATCTTCTAAAATGTCATCACTAAGCAAAGTGGGTCCCCTAAGCAGCTGTTTCACATGTGTTGGCTACCTACTGAGTAAGGGAGATAGCCCTGTTCTTCAATACATGTACATTGAGATTCCCTTGGATGCACAAAAGGTACAAGAAGTCACAAGCAGATAGCAATACAAGAACCTACCACCTAAAACTTGTCTACCTGGACCAGTACACATCTCAGGCACTGTTGACACTGTACACATCAGCTGATGAAATTAGAAAGGGTTATTGACATCAGCTACAAATGATGATACAGTTTTTCCAGAACACTGCTTAGGCATCTGCTGCATGTGACTGGGAGTGGCTGCGTGCATTGATCATGGGCAACAGCAGCGCCACCACAATGCCGCAGGACGCTATGAGGAAGGAGAACATGGCACCCCAGCCAGACTTTTGCAGAAGAAGAGAAAGTGGCAGGCCAGCTACAGAAGACCCTGCAGACCACACAAATTGTCTATGGCACATTGAAAGAATGTGCTGATGTGTGCGTTCACAGGTGGTTTTCAAGCTTCAAATGCATTCAGCTCAGCTGTGTGAAAGTGCCCTCAAGACGACTACACAAGCTCAGAAGCCAAGGCTGGTGTCTGCAGCTGATCATAAGAAAGGTATGATGATGAAGAAAGTCCAATACATGTCGGCAATCAGATGATCCTGGAAACATTACTGACCTAGGTAGGAGATCCAGCCCAGGAAGCCTTGGGAGGCGCCCACAGCTGAGGGGCTGACCACTTCTGCCCCACACAGCCCAATCAGCATCTGGGGTCCATACAAGAAGAAGCCAACAGTGGCCACCGCCAACCACTGGGCTGAGGGCTGATTGGGGCAGGCCCAGAAGCCTGCCAAGGCAGCTGCTGTGCCTATGGCATATGCAATCACCACCTGCAGAGACGCGCATCAGTCACAATCACCAATGCAGCTGTTGTACAAAGATAGCTCATGCCAATGCGCAGAGCTCCTCACTGCCATGATGGCTTGGCAGTGCTGTCTCATAAGAGCCACTTTGCTGTTGACAAATTGCTTGTCTGCCAACCTGACAGCTGAACCAGGTCTCTCATGTGCAGAAGACATAGTCAAAAACCTTCATGTGTCGCTATTGCAGCACATCAGCATGAGGCTACTGACACCCAAAATTGGGCAGTCAAGACCGTGGCTGCTTGGCATCAACGCTGCTTGGCATCAATGCTGAGCATGCAGCAACAATACAAAGCCAGCATAACAGTGCACAGTGCAAGTGCTGCTTGTTGTGGATGCGGCACTGCATCTCATGCATCATCTGAAGGCTGCAGCTGAGATTTGGGCCTTACCTTGACACGCAGACCTACAGAAGGGGCGTTGGAGTACTTACGAATGACGTAGTCACTGATGGCACCTGCACCAGCCAGTCAAAGAATTAGTGGCAACATTGACATCCTGATGGCAATTCTCAATGCACTTGACAGGTCTTCTGTAGCTTTGATGCACTACAGTTGCTGTATACACCTGGGCACCACCGTGCAGCCTACTAAGGCAATGCTGCCAAGGTAGTAGCCAATCAGGGGAGCAACTGTCGTGGCAGCTGTGCCTGAAACACAGGGCGTCAGACTGTGCACACACACACGCAGCACAAGTGGGCGATCTGAAGTAAGCGCCTAGAAAGCGTGCCAATATCTGTACAAGACCTCCTATTGGGCTTCCCAAAGTCAGGCCAAAGACCTTGCTTGCAGCTGGATGCTGTGAGGCTTTGTGCTTTGCCATACACACATGCATTTCAGGAGGTGGAGGATTGACATCTTCAGCCAAGCAATTGGGTTGCAGTGATGTGCCAGGGTTGTCAATACCCTGGTCAGAAACATCAGCACTAGGTATTCATTGTGTCTAAGCAGTCTGATAAGAACATTGGTGCAAGGGTGCACCTGCAGACAGGCTTCCAGCAAGGCCGCCCAGCTCTAGGCCAGACACTCTGACGGCTGCTGCTGCTGCATCCAGGCCCTTCCCCTGCAGGCTCACTCACCTCCTGCTTAGCATGCAGTTCATGCAAGCTGGCAGGGCAAAGAGGAAGGAGTTGGCCATGCCCAAGCAAGCTGGCATTGAAAGCAGATCCCCAGTGCTGTGCAAAAATGTTGACAGCATCCTGGCAAAAGAAGAAAGAGCTAGCAAGGCCAAAGCGAAAAGAGCTGGCAAGGCTGAAGAAGAGAGAGCTGGCAAGGGTTAAGAGAACCAGGGCAACGCTGCAGAGGCAGCTATCAAAGCAGGCAGCAGAGGACAACTGGCAGCAGGAAAACCTGGTGACAGCAACAACCTGACAGCAAGAGGGCACCTGTCAGTCACAGGGCACTTCTTCAGCATTGACATGATCCTGGCACAACATGAGCAATAACACCCCAAAACAGACAAGAGCAATCTGCAAAAGAACAATACGCAGGAATGTGATAGCTGGCAGACCTGACATGTCCGACTTCACAAGATTGGATGTCGTGCCAAAAGCCCCAGAATTGTCTGATGCTTGAAAACAGGCAAACACACGCACAGATACAGATACTGACATGAGCAATGAGCAGAGCAGACTGCCACAGCCCTGTTCAATAAGGATTCTTCTGACCAGTGCAAGAGCATCATGCATCACAACTGTTCAGTCGTGGTCATGCTGTCATTTGCACCATTATTGAACATTACACATGAAAACACTATATGTTCAACAAATCTCAAGAACCAGATTAGAAGTGGAAGCAGGAGGGAACCTTGATGAGGAAATGGATGAACCAGGCAGTGACACCTGTCCTCACAATGTAGACGAAGAAGTAGCTAATGGCGAAGAGCCATGTGAAGGGGTTCTTCAGGCACTCCTGTGTCAGGGACTCCATGATGCTTGGCGTGTCCTTGGCTCCAGCTACACACACACAGGCACAGATGGATTCAATCACAATATGACTGTGTTTGATTGTCTGTGCTTGCACGGACATACTGCATGTGCCCAACGAATCTTAACAGGGTTCATCCTTTTGCAAGAATGCTCATGGGCTTCAGCGTATCCTCAAGAGCACTACACTATACATACCCACACAATGGTATGAGCAAAGTTTGTATACACCATACCAGAAAGGTAGAAATCGTAAAACAGGAATTACAGTAAACAGCATTCACAAGTCACTGCACATTATATGTTTGGTATACATTTGCCGCATATATGTGCAGGGCAGGTACAGACAAGGGACAAGTGCTGTTTGAGATGTCTGCGAGCACAAAAGGTGGCTTACCAGCATGGGTCTTCTTGGGCTCAATGGGGGGGTAGCCAATGCTCTCAGGGCTGTCCTTCATGATCAGCAGGATGAGCAGGCCTACTGCAATGCCGACAATGCCAGGAGCATACATTCCCCACCTGACAACAACCAAAAGCAAGTCAATCTAAACCCTGCAGCCTGGACAACCTGACCCTAGGGGAAGACACGTGTTCCAACAGAAGAATGAATGACTAACCTCAGCAGATTTAACATCTTCCCCACCTGCCAGCAACCAACCACCGAGTCAATTCAAAGCACAGTAAATATTTTGTACATTGTACTTATGACATATATGAGGATAAATAGTGTGAACTAATTGTTTTTTACATAGGCGTCATTGCAACTTTTCCACCGACGGCAACAAGCTCACTACGCCGGGTTGCATGTTTTGCGCCAAGAAGGGTCCTGCTTCATCCAAAGGTACCTCCGCAAATGCACCAGAAGCTGTCTAAGAAGCTGACTTAGAAGCTGACTCAGAAGCTGTGGGACACTGAGTCTGTCCGCCTGGAAACTATGTGACACACAACACCAGCACAAGGATGACCATGCCTTGCCTCTGCCGATGGTGTGTGTGCTGTTGTCGTTGTACATGGTGCCTCTGTACATCAGCTCTTTTGGTCCAGACCCACAACGGCAGATCCGGCAAAGAAATCAGCACCGCCTGATGTTAATCTTTCAGCTGAGAAAGGGAGCAGTTCCAAGCTTGGACAAGCCAAAAAAGTGTAATAGCTTGTGACAAAGCCTCAGCAACTCTGCCTAACGCCATTTATTTGCATAAAATCCTAAACGTCAGTGACCTCCGGACACATGTGATCCATTGGCACCACAAGCCTAGGCAAAGGCCAGAGTAAATGAATAAATGCAATCTAAAGACCACATGTGCACCTGCAAAGCAGTGCAATCATCTGAGCACACAGGTGAGTTGTGCTGCTTATTGGGTTTGCCAGGAGATTGTGTTTTGGCTACACTTGGTTAGAGATGATGGTGCAGGTTACCTCCAGCCATAGTGACGAGCTGCTGTGCCTGCCAGGAGGGGTGCCAGGAAGCCCCCCACATTGTTGGAGGCCGTCCAGAAGCCCCAGAAGGTGCCTCTCTCCTTACCGGCAAACCAGGCAGTCAGGAATCTGGCACACGCTGGCGCCCCTAGACCCTGTAAGTAGACACCAAGCATGTGCCATCAAGCAGCTCTCAGCAGGTGCACATCCCAGAAGGGTAAGCCCCCCTGAGTAGCGTGCTCATCAGAAATGTTGCTGCGTGTGTTTTTACTATCATTTTCCCCTATTGGGGCAAAGGCTGTAACCTGCATTGAGCAGATGGTGTCAGGAACAGACAAAGGCACTGATGTTGCAAGTGGTACACAGCCTGCACTGGTGGCAAGTTAAGGACATGTAGATTCCCTCCTGCATGACTTACTGGCAAAAGGCTGCATGCCTATTGAGCAGATGCGAGCCACCTTCCCCTCACACACAAGTGTGCAGAATATGACTACAAGGACTGAGAGCAGCAGTTGGTGCTAGCCTGTAAACTAGGCCACGATTCTGATTGCCTACTTGCTTGACAACACAAGGTGCACCTGCTGAGAATAGCAGATGAGCCATTGGCTTAGTGGAGGTTTCATGCAACTCGCTTGTCAAAGGAGAGTGAGTGAGTGAGTGAGTGAGTGAGTGAGTGAGTGAGTGAGTGTGTGAGTGTACATGATCATCACATGATGGCAGCACAGATGCAGCTTAGCAACAAGTGGGGCACGTTTGGCGTGTATTATGTTGTGTACACGACGACCAATAGGCTGTCGTTGGTCTCTGACAACCACTGACTGCAGCTGTCAGTGCCACACTGAATGTGCAGTGTCTGCATCCATGAAATAGAGCTGAAATCAAAAGACCGATAGCATAAATCTTGCACATGCAGTCATGCAGCATGCACTGCTGGAGCACAACGGCACTACTGCCAGGTTGCATTGACACAGAGCGACTTGCAACACAGCTTACACAAGGCGACGCCAGTAGGGCAGTACGTGGTCATACCTGCCAATAGCACAGTGGGCGATGTCCTTGCCCCCAACACACCACTGGCAAACTTACTGGCACCTACAGGCATCACCAGTACTGACAATGCAACTGCACAAGCCAAGTTCTGTCATGCTGCCATCATGGAATTTGTTAGCAAATGCAGTTTAGATCACTGCTTGGCTGTTTCCAAGACATGTTTTTAAACCTCTGCTTGAATGTCCTGTATGGATTGCCAAGTGGTACTGTTGCAAATGTACGGAGATACTTTGATAGCTACACAGGCTTCTTTGAGCTTGCATACCAAGCATACTTTTCACAAACAACAATTTCTGGCTTGTGGACAGCAGGGTGTATGCATTATGTGATACACGTGTCTGGGTTGGCAAGAGTGCTTTACCATAGCAGACAGGTAGAATACTGGTCAGCCCTCCAATCTGGGTGTAGGTCAAGGCCAAAGCCTTGTCTTGCATCATCACAGGAGTGACATAGTTCAGGGAGTTTCTTGTGAGATAGTAGCTGGCATCTGCAAACCAGAATGGGATTCAGTCCTTTGCAACCGCATACAATGCTGACATCAACTGCCAGCAGAAGCAGCACAAAAGGCAGCTCACATCCAGTGACCATGATAGCAAACGCCAGAAACCTTGTGCGCTGGAATGCTGGCGAGGCATGGGCTTCATCCTGCAGTGCAACATCAAGTGCTGAAGCTATGAAGCTTGTTCAGCTTGATCTTGTACCTGCAGCACACACTTGGAAACATGGGAGATCCAAGCGTATTATCAAATGCTTACAGGTGTAGGCTGTCCAGCAACATCTCCTGCTGCAGCAGATGAAGCTGCGATCAGCTGCACGTGCTTTCTGCTTGGCTTTGCGTATGGAATAGCATGCAGATTGGTTGAAGAAAGCTTGACGAAGCGGTTTCTAAAAGTAGTGGGAGTCAAGGACCTGCGTCAAGAGTCAGCAGTTCTGTGACCAGTGCTCTCCAAGTAAACAACGGCCAAAATCAACAATGACGACAGCTGTGCAAGAAAAAGACGCAAACCTGAACAAATTGACGTGGATTCTGCTGGTCGCCAGCGAGGGTGAGGTGCGCGAGGCAGCCGCAACCCGTATAACATGCGTCTGACTAAGCTGCATCTTTGCTGCTGCCGGGCACTCCACACTTTACAAGGTAAATGAGGCGCTACAACCGACGCAGCTCAACACCGATTGGCGAGACTTCGGCGTAGTAGAGGCCCAGCATTGGTGTCCCGGCAGCGGCACTCAAATGCGCATGACAGGAACGCTTAAAGCATGCACACATGGTCCATGTGAAAGTCCAAACAAGAGTGATTATTACGTTGCCTTTTGCCAGCAATCTAGACGCACGATTCTCTAACTCTTCAGGCCGTCTGCAGCACATTTGGTATACTGCCGAGCTTGAAAATGTCAGACTGGGCGCCTAACTTTATGAGTATTGCCCATCTTGTAGCTTTGGAGTTGCGGTTTCGACCGAAACAAGTATCCTGACAAAAAAGACACAGAGTCTTTGGTTGCTACTTCTACAGTTTAGACTTGGTTCTCATCAGTTGCCGATTGTTCTTGGCCGTTTTGCTGGGGGCCAGCATTCGGACATCTTGGTTCCATTATGTTCAAGCAATGGGAGCGCTATCGCGACTCATTTGAGCCCCTGTCAGTTTATGCCCTATGATGACTGTCAGCATGCTGCAAGGCATGTTGCTTGCAAGACAATTCTGTGTACTCGAAAGCCAGCTGACGTGATTTGCGTGACGTTAATTGGTCCTTTTTGGACCGGCGTGGCTCACCCAATCCGAAAGCCGAGGAGTTGTCCCTGTCAATGGTGGGGTAGATCTCTCAGGACCGCCCCTTTGAATTTTGTGGTGCACGTGCCGAGGCGCATCAACATTGAAGCAAACTTGCAAAAGCTGTCGCTCGTGGCGTGCGCAGGTTTCTTGGAAACGCGAGGTCATCGTCATTTCATTCTCTGCTGCTATTGCCAGAAGTGCACTCATCTGTGTAGCTTCACGGCAGGTTTATATCTCGTCAGGCACCGGCGGAACTGGCCCAAGTCAACAAAGCCTATGCGATCAGTCAAGTGCAACCGCAGTTTGAGCCTGTGAGCTTAGACTTTTGGAGCAGGAGGCCTGACAGCGATCACACACCAGCCATTCGCAGAGTGCGCAGACGGCACCGGAGCGGATCGAGCAGGTAGTTACTTCACATGCCTTGTCGCAAGGGTTCTGTGCAATAGTATGTGGTACGCTGAGCATAGTGAAATTGCTATTCGGAATACGCTTGTTGCTGGCCTGTCTTGTTCGTGTATAGCGCTCGTCTAGCAAATCACAACCGGTTAGGTCAACGTTGCAGCGCTTCTGTAGATCCCCATAGTGTCTTGGAGCTCAGCCAAACATGTCTCGACTATTACTTCAAGCCAACGCAGTGTTGGCTAACTCCACGGCGTCCCCGTCCCCGTCACCTCCCACTGACTCAGGGGGAGCACCAAAGTCTGGGGTGATATACACTTTCACCTTCATAGGTGCTACAGTCCTAGTGGGAGTGCTGTTTCTGGCTCTAATGTTTAGATACATTGTCAAGTACAGATATTTCCGGCCTCCAGCTACTGAGCTTTTACAGGCAAGTGAACTGCTGACCACAGGCATGCTTAAGCTGCATCGGCTGTCTCCAGGTGTCTGTTGTGTCATTGCACCATAACAGACTGGCACTAGTCCAGCTATTTCATAACTGCATAGTGCTTACTTTATTGCATTCGATGTTTCCAATTCTGTTGCAGCCTGCGGGTAAACCTGAAGACGAGTATGTCTCCGACCTCCCTAACATCAAAGAGATAGTGGTCATCAGCAATCCTGACGGGTAACTAAGTCGTTCATCAAGTCTGTAGTGTCAGCATCATGCTGTTCTAAAGCTTACATGGACTTGCTTGCTCACAATCCAATCGGTGGTGAATGTGCAGTATGGCAGCTTTTGCAGAAGCATTTACATCACATTGTATATACTCAGAGCACATCTGGCAGCTTATCAATCCACACTGCAGCATGTCACAATAAATGTGTGATGCAGATGTGCTAGCGTCGCCATTGTACGAGAAGATGAGATTACAGATGGCAGGCCCCCTTTCACAACGTATGAGACAATGGTCAGCAAGAAGGCTTTTGACAATTTCTCCCAGAAGTACATGTCATCGGCAAGTAGCAGCTCTCGCAGCATGACACATGCTGCTTCAGCCAGTGATCTGGCTGGTATGGGCGAGCATCAGACAACTCAGGCATTACAGACACCATGTAGCTTCAGACAGCATACACCACATGACAAGTCCATTAGTGAGGAGAATGAGGATCACTAAATATTCAGCACAATTCCTTCAGGTCTAGTATGGCTGCCATGTATGTATTAATATATGTCAGTACAGTGTCCTCAATGCATGATGTTTACAAACTTGCGTTCATTATTTAGGTCAATTGAACACCTTTTTGCTGTCCTCACCTGACAATCTGCTCAGTGTAGTGTATTCTTTGGCCCTACAGCGCTTTCTGTATTACGTACGTGTGGTCCAGGCAAGCATAATTTGCTAGTTCCAGGCTAGGTCATTCCATTCTGCACGGTTCAAAATCAGGCATGTCTGCATGAACATGCAGCACAATGCGTCTCCTCCTCTATTTCAAACATTTTGATTCAGAGCTTGATATGAACGTCAATAGTAAGCTATACTGGCGTCTGTGAATGTGAAGTAATGGTATAATGTATGGGCTGGACAGAGCCATTTGCTTTTGTAAAGTCGCAGTAGGTGTGCAAGGTTTAACGCCTATCCTATGTAGTGGGTTACATAGTGTATGCATAGATGGGCTATGTTGCTGCTGAGTGTGTGTGTGTGCATCTGCTGAGCTGCTACAGCCAGACGTGAATCAGGTCATGTAAAGCACAGCTCTTGCAGATCAGCAAGACCTGTACACATGTGTTCAATTTGCTCAAAGTTGGCTCAATGGCATCAGGCATCTACCCAGAAGACCTTCGAGACAGCACATGGAGTTTGGGCTGACAGCCAACACGTCAGCTTCACACAGCTCTTGCCATGCCTGAGAAAGCTCTTCAAGCACAAGGACTGTCAACAATGGCTCTTCAAAAGCCGTGACAAGTCAACATGTTCTGATTCATCCTACCAAGCTACACTCAAGCGTTATTTGCTACTTCCCTTCTCCATACATTCATTACCGTGAAGTTGTCATACAGAACTAGATCCTTCTGGTTGCAAGTCTTGCATGACATGTGCAGCACTTCAAGCGCTGTTTGCTGTGAAACGAGGGGCAAGGTGACCAAGGCTGCCTCCTGCAGGAGGCTGATGGTGTACCATGTCTTGCAAGCCTAGGCCCTGAGCCCCCTCATCCCTGTAGCAGAGCTGAGGTGAAAGGCGCATTGCTAGCGTGTCAGGAGGCTAATTTCCTGCACTGCTACAATCCCTAACACAGCATGGCAGCCATGCCACTTCCTGACTGCTAGTGCTGGCTCTCCTGAGTCGCATCACCAACGTGAATGAGTTCACAGTCCAAATGGCCGAGCAGGGGCAGGTTTGTTCAGCTTGACTTTGTGGGGCATGTTTCAGCTGGTTTGACACATGAGAACTATTGTGCTGCATCCAGGACCAATGGTGCCATGGTGCAAGAAGCTGTGCATGCACATGATTCATGCTGTGCTTTTCCAGATCAAGGATTGCAACACAGCACACGGACGACCAGCCTACTGCATGATGTTGTGCTACCTGAGGGCAATATGCGCCTTGATTACAGGTAGAGATATATCAATCTGAAGGATGTTGGTGTCAGCGAGTTCTTGTGTTCTTGCAGAGGCCAGTGCGGGTCCCGGCTGCTTCGTGAGTTGCTGCAGGCCAAAGTTTACGAGGCGTCACGCAGCATAAGCGCTGCAGGAGGTGTCGTTTCTTACCAGATCTTGGGGTTCAGGTACTCAGGAACTGCACGCTTCTACGGCTGATCTGTCTGTGTCTCAGCTTGCAGAGGGGCTTTTGTTTTAGCAAAGCTTGCCAAGACAGACGTTGCACACGCAGGTCGAGGGCCTCACAGTCTATACTGTCAAGCAGTTGTTGTGAGCTGCAGCCCCTTGTTGATGTTGGTAGGTGTCTTGTTTTTCAAGCGCTGGAAGCATTGACGTGCTTAATTGTCATGTTCTTTCTGCATGGGCCTCTTTATTACCATAGAGCCAATGTAATGTTGACTTGCTACATCACTGCTGCTTGGTTTATGCTCCATAGCTGTGTGTAGCAGTCTTTGCTTTGTATGTACTGCTGCTTTCAAGGCTTTGCAGCTTTTTACTCATTGGTTTTGCTTGTGCTTGTGACAAACCCAGTCTGCTGCTTGTGATTGTGACTAAGACTGTCTGCTGCATATGCAGGCTGCTTTGACCCAATACTTGTGGGCCACCTCCTGCAAGACCTATAGATGAGGCTTGTTCCACAATAGACAACTGAGCGAATGCTCTGAAAGCGCCAGAAACTGGCGACTTTCTTTGTACAACAGTCTCACATTTGTTGCTGACATCACATTCACAGAGACTTGCTTGTCAGGTCAGTTATGCTTTCCTCAAATGCATCTTGTGCATAGTATGTCAGCAGTACTGACACAGTTCCTAGCCTTTGGTTTGTCTGGCTGTGTGTGCCATCAGAATGCACAACCATGTGGAGCGGCTTTTGCACACCTAATACTGTAATTTACAGCCTTATCCTGACTCAGTCTGTCCTGCCAGACTGCCCTTTTGCGTGCACACAGGCCCAGGAAAGGCCAAAGCACCTTGTTGATTCTGCCAACTCATTTGGTTTGGAGACGCAGGCAGCACAACATCATCTTTCCGGGTCTTTCCAGTCTTTCCCTTTGTAAGCTTGGTGCATATGGTTGTAAGTAGTAGCCTTCAATAATACATTCAGTACGTTGTCATCAGCTTGAAACAAGTTGTTCCCGCTTTTTCCTTTGTGCTCATGGCAGCAAAATCACAAGCATGCTCAATGCGTCTTCAGGCCCAGGTTGCTTGAACTCTTGCAACAGTATGTGCACATTATAAGTTGCTGTGTTGCGTAACTGCACACATACAGCTGCTTCAGCTGTCCCATAAAAATCCAATGCAATGCTGGTAAACTTATCCTTCTCAAGATTGCTCTATGCTTCAGCAAGACTGCCAAAGTGATGTAGCACTTCTGAAATTGCAGGCTCCCTACTTGCTGTTGTCACTGCTTCTACAGATGGCTGAGGCAGCCTTGCAGTTGAAGATTGAACAAGCTGAGGATGCTGTGGCAAAGGCTGAAGTTGCTGTGGCCAGTGCTCGGGCAGCTTTTGCTGCCGAAGCTGGCGACAGCAGAATACTGTATGGTCAGATGCTTGTGGCAAAGGAGAATGTGCTTGTGGCAAAGGAGAATGCCCTGGCACAATTCAGAGAAGAGAAGCTCATTCAGCAACAAGCGTCAACAGGTAGCTGCTGTTAGTGTGTAATGAAGGCTTGTTGCCTATTTGCATGATGAATGCGTGGCAATTCAATAGACTGCCATGAAGCTGATGCATGCCATACATGGCAACTGCTGTCATATACAGCACTCTTTAAAAGCATGCATGCCTCCAGCAGTTCTGCCAGCTACTGTACCTTGTGTTGCAGCACCAGCAGCTTCTGCGTTGTGCTGCCCATAAGTTCGATTGCCATAGCTTGAAATGGTGCAAACACCTTCTGTTCTTCCCCGTCAGCTGTATGCTAAAATGCAGGCAGCTTCTTTACCGTCTTTTTGTGGTCATCCTGTAGCTCATCTGCATGCAAGTCAAGCATCATTGAGAAAGCACTCCCGCTTATGTATCCATCTACCAGTGGTGGCTTGCACCTAATGCAATGCTTGATGCAGGCAAGCATTGCACTTAAAACCTTGAGATGTTATGCTGATATATTACTAATCCGACAGCTTGACTTTGTATGTACCAATGCAGGTGCATTTTCACATGAGCCTAATGACATACAGCAACTGCAGATGCGGATGGCTGAGCTCCGTGTCTTGCTGAATAACAGTTCACACACCACCCAGACAGCTCATGATTTGAAGGCGGTAAGCAGTGTTCATTCACTGGCGTTGCAAATGATTAGTTGCAGTGCTGCTCGATAAACACATGTTGAAGGTGTTGTGAGTGTCCTGTTGCTAGGGGCAACAATGATGATATATATTATGAAAGTATTTTGTTGATTTTCCAATTGGATTCAGGTATGGATAAAGCGAGCACAAACAAGGGAGCTCTCCTGCTTGCGCAGACTGACTGAGGTCTCTCTGGCTTTGCAAACAGTATGTAGCGCAGTGCTGGACTGTTGAGTCAGCCCAAGATTCTCATGGTAAGTAGTTGCATCGGATGCATTTGATGTGCTGCTCCATGAGCCTTCTGATGTTGTGCTTATAAATGAACAGCAGGTAATTTTGCTATGTTTGTCCTTCATACTGTAGTTGACACAATCCAAGGCTGCGTTCAAGTAGAATGCTTGTGACAAAGGTACATGCCAGATAGGGCTTTGTTGTGTTCCTCTGACATTCTGATGTTACCGGCAAGTGCTACACGGCTGGCGTTGATGAGCCTGGCTGCCATGCACTGCCTGGGAGGCTTAAAGTAGTTTTGCAATATGTTGCAGGGACGCGCAAGCTTGGAGAGCACACTCTACCATTGACTTTGCTGTCGCCAAGCCAGTTGACTGGTGTGACCCTGGCCAATATGATCCCTCAGAGCTTTGAAGAAAGCTTCAAAGAGGAGGAGCACTTACAGCCTGTTCTCATAGAGCTTTTGCAAACAGCTCTGTCTGCAACCAGGGGGGGATTGTATTCTGATGGACACATACAAGTCCAGCAATCAGCTCCATGGGCCAATTGCTCCGCCTGACTGCATTTTTGCGGCCTCAGGTCCCACGCCACTGTGGACCCAGGTGGTTTCTCTCTTTGAATTCAAATTGGAGACAGCAACACAGATATAGAGACCATGTTTGGCCAGCAGATTGTGCGATGTCGCCATGTTCTTCATAACAACAAAGACCGTAACATGGTGTTGGCAATCAATATCACCATGAACACCTTAGAAGTCATGACTGTGGAGCGACGAGGGCATGAAGACCTCCAGGTGACTAGAACCGGCCTTCAGCCATTCAGCATTAGCCCTGAATCCCCTGGCTTCCAGTTGCTAGTCCGGTGCTTGCTGACACCCAAAACTGACCTGGGTTTTGTGATGACACATTTGCCAGCAATCAACAAGTTGGGTCCATGCAGCTTCATCGTGAAAGACCTCATCAAGCAGGGATCTGCCCATCAAGGCAGCGCCAGCTGGGTGTTTTCAGCGACAGTGGCTTCAGCTGCAGATGCTTTCTTGAAGCTCAACACGACTTCTAGTGAGGTGAGCAAGCACATGCGCTGCAAGATGTAACTTCCAGCATCACACTGCATGTTTTGCCCAACAAAATCACAGTCTAGCCTCACCCATACACCCGTTTGATGCGGCAGCATATGTAATTGTAAGCTTTCAAAGCTGCTTTATGGTTTTTGCAATTGCTTGGCAATGCATATATACTGCACAGTATGATGTGTAATGCAGGGTGACTTGCTGTCGTCCCTCTAGGAGGTTGATCATGTAATCAGGCTCCTTGGCAAGGGGACCTGCTTGTACAATGGGAAAGAGCATTGTATCATAGTGTCACCATTTTGCCAGCTGCTGACCTGTGATGATTCAGTCAAGTTGGTCACTCAGGTCAGTACCACAAATTCACAGCAAATTGCAGCACGCTTGAAGCTTGGAGCCTTTTTGTGTGCAAAAAAATGATCGTGCTGACATGCCCCTTGGTATCAACGGGTTGCTAGCGTAATATCATGCTAGTCTCTATACTAAAGGCATGATGAGCCTACACAGCTCTTGCCGGCACATGTGTGGTGTGGGTCAACATTTTGACAGCGTTTGGTCACACGCCAAGCACATGCACTGCTTGTAGGTTCTGTACAATGTGGCAAGTGCCATAGGTGGATCAGCAGAAAAGGACATTGCACACAGAGATGTCACACCAAATAAGTTTGGGCACTCACATGGTCGAGGATAACTCTATGACTTTTCTGCTGGCAAGGTACTGTGCCCTTTACCTTCAGAAGCATGTGTCATGTTGTCAAGACAAATCAGCTGCACATGCAATCACACCGTGCCACCCTGGGCTGTTGTTTGACCAACTTGTTCATCGCTGTACACAAGCTTGCACTTTTTGCGAAGTTACACTTGGAGTGCCATTGCAATATTGTTCAGGCTCGTACAGAGTGGTGCAACCATCATTTCACATGCACAACATGGCAAGCAATGGATGGGAACGGCCACCCTCTGCAAGCAGCCTCAGTAGTATCACAGGCACAGTTCTCTGGGCGCCATTGTCTGTGATGGAAGGTGAACACCATCCTGAGAGTAGCATGCTTGAGGGGCTGTTCATCAGCTCTCTGAGCATTAGCTGCAACGGAAAGCTGACAGGGCGACATGCAATGAGACCTAGTCAGCTCAAAATGTGTGCTTCTTTGAGACGTGCTCATCTGACAAGGCTTGAGCTCGATGAGCTGCCTGACATTGCCCCACATTAAAAGCGATTGATCATGCCCTTGCATGACTTGTTTTACCCCAGAAGCTTGCCCCAAGGGTTTCCGGTCAAGACTCAAGATTATAACACAATGGTGACTACACAAATGGTGCAAGATGTGTGCAGAAGTGTGCACCTTGATCTGATTGTGTAGTCTACAAGTAGTAAGTGACAACAGGTTACTCAGAAGAGTCTTCAGAGCTTCTCCTCGACTGTGGGGCAGAAAGCGCGTCATGTCACAGGACTATTGGACAAGTACTAAGTGGCAATGCTGATGTTGTGTACTTGTATGGCATGATTTAATGGGTAGCGGCGTTTGTATGTATTCCTTCTTGCAATCATCTTTCCTCATGCGATGTGATTGTGCAACAATGATGGCATGTTGCAACATCTAGATAGACTAGCACCCTCTCAGCCTCATAATTTTACGCTTCTTTGAAGATTTAGGTGATGTTGCTGAAGTTCCCAGTTTCCTAGCAGGCCACATAGCATTTGCAAATCCGTGTCATGAATTTGTAGTGAGATCCAGGTCAGACTCTACAAGTAACGGGGGGGTTACCTGGAGGGGTGTCATGACCTTCCCTAGCATACAGGGCGTTAATTACTTGCTCAGGAGAGCTGAATGACCGCAGATGAAACGGTGCTGGAAGACGAGGATTAGCCATCTTCCTTAATTGTAGCTACAGAATTGCGCCTTTTATCTGAAAACCATTCTGAAGACCTGATTTTCGAGCAGCCACCGCTCCGCCGGTTTCACAAATTGTAACTAGCATTATGCAGGTGTAATCGAGTGGCATTACGCCCAAATCCTAGCTGCGGAGCGGGGGCCACATCACAAATGGTGAAAGTCTCTCGCAGCCCATTACTGTAAAGCATGGGAGTGTGTGTGTGTCTGGCCCCCAAACCTCAGCTGCTAGGCAACACTCTAGTTATCTACAGTGATCATATTGTGACCCTGAAAAGGAAAGTGTTCGCTCATCAGCGATCAACAACAGGGGGCTCCTACGGCAGCAGCCCAGAGCTATGACCATAGGTCAAAGCCCGAGGGAAAGGAAAAGTCCTGAACCCAAGGTAGATCAGGCCTATTCTATCTGGTTTTGTCTGTCATTTCCCTCTCTTGTACTCTCCTAGACGTAAAAATCTTGTGAAATGTCAAAACATAGTGTTCATGCAATTTGGACACAATGGAATTTCTTGTGCCTGACTTATGATTATCATAACTGTGTTCACATTGGCCTCTGGTTTTTGCACTTGCTCAGGCCAATCAGCGCAAAGTCGCTTTCATGAGCTGTGCATGCTGTGTAAGGCACGCAGGTCAAATGGATGCAAGTGTCCAGCAAACTACGACCATTGCCAATCAACACACGAATATCCACAGCATGACATCACTCAGAAGCCTGAGCAGAGGTCAAATATGCGCCGGCGCTTGCTGAGAACGCATGCTGAGAGCAGTGTGTGTCAGAGTAGTTCACTTGTCACCGAATGAGTAGAAGCCGCAAACGGCAAAACATTCTGCTGGGTTACTCGTTGCAGCTGGCACTTGGCAATGATCTCACTCCTGAGCTTTGAGCCTGTGTCTGAGGCCAGCTCTTGATCAGGCGTCTTCAGTAAATATCGATCTAGGCCACCTGCTTTGTCAATGCACCTGCAGACAGCAGGACTGCTGAGCATGCCTGATGTAGGCAGAGTTCTTCTCCAGCAGTGACAAGCATTCCAACTGCACGTATGCAACTGTAGTGTAAACCTCATGGTAAGTACAAACGCTCATGCTGCCTTCAATGGTGATGCAGCTGTACTGTGCATCTCGAGATAATTACAAACACCCATGCTGCATGCAATGGTGATGCTGGTCACCTGAGCGCATAAGCTGTGACCTTGAGCTGCACATTGCGCTTCAGTGCATTGCTGTACAGTGTAGCTTTCTGGACATTGGGTTTCCAGACCCGACGTGACCTGACGCAATCGCGCAAGATGTGAGAAACAAGGACCCACTTGTGCATTGCAAGATCCTGGACTGAAACTTGGTTTGGACCTACTTGTTTCCACCATCCTCACTGACTTTGTTGCCAGACAAAATGCGTTTGCCGCCAAAAAGGCCTCTTCGAGATCTGCCCATCACAGCCCTTGCCACTTGACCAACTCCGAGGGGCATGCTGTGGGGACTGCAGCAAGGCTGACTGGCTTCAGACAAGGTGATGTATCAGTCCTTCGATGTGCTTGCGTCCGTACAGAACACCCTCCGGGCACTCCGTGCAATGAGGACTTACAGCCTCTCCGTTTCAGGTTGGGGTTGCTCTGGGCGTCAGGCTCGTGCAGTGTGTGTCGACCAGATTGAACCGCAGTTCGTAAAGTCCAACAAGTCTCCACAGACTTGCTTGATGGCGCGTGGCACGGGGTCGTTGCAGAACTGTCGTTGCAGGATGCGATATAATTGCCTGACTGACAGTGCTCGAGCAACACAGCTGACTAGCACTGCAGTTAGTGATCACAGCAACTCGAAACCCTTGAGAGACCCCTCAAAAAATTGGCTTGGGAGGTCAAGCCCTGGCAGGGTCTTAGACTAAGACTCTTAGTCAGCGGTCTTTTAGGTCACGGAGGGGTCTTTTAGGTTAGTGTTGTGCCGCAGTACGCTCGACGAAATCTGCGGCACTGCGTGCAGTATACAGCAGTACGCCGCAGTACCGCAGTGTGATGCGGCGAGTTACACTGTGTTGTTGAAACTCAGAGTGGTGCCATTCGACGTCTTTCATTGCGGGCATCCCAATTCAGCAAAGAAAGTTTTTTCCCCAAATATTTTATTTCTGATTTGTTTGAGAGGGAAATACTTATGAATCAGCAAGTATAGTATCAAATAATAACTTAATGAATTATTT
>JAABUP010002318.1_pt1 | contig 37266 bp, 44 predicted proteins | sample 5559201 | NCBI WGS metagenome assembly JAABUP01 (sample SAMN10711887, study PRJNA513373) | rock metagenome | isolation source: Antarctica rocks | place: Antarctica
TGCAGCTGCCTCAGCTGCTGCTGCCCTGTCTGAATGTGGTGGGTGGGTCGCAGTCTGCATGGCTGCCATGTCATCAGCCTCTGCCGATGCATAGTCCTGCAACAGACAGACACAAGTTGATCACACACGCAGTAGCAGCAAAACATGGTGCGCTGAGGTACCTTACTTGTGCAACAATGCATAACATGCAAGATATTGAGCCACACACATAACATGAAGACTGCAACACAAGAGGGACGCAAAACGTGTTGGGCAGCCATGCAATATGCTCCAGCCTACAACGCTGTGGATGCGTCACATGCTTCCATGATATGCTGTGCTGCATCAGAAGATATCGCTGGCTTCACGCATGCTTGGGGATGAGTCTCACCCTCAATGCAGGATAGCACCACACAATGTCAGCCAAAGCCTCCATGGAAATGATCTGGCTGTCTTTGACATATTCAATGTGTGATGTGAGGCTTAGCGCAATGCCCATGGCAAAGAAGCGACCTTGCTGTTCAGCAATGGCAGCCCGCCATTTGGGGTCCTTACGCATTTGTCGCAAGCCAGGCAGAGACTGGTCTGCACAAAGTCAGAAGACTTCAGCGTAGTGTAGAAGATGCTGCAACATACTCAAATCAGATATGTTGATGTCAAGATTGTACTCTTCTGCATCAGCTTGATCTGTGTATACTGCTCAAGCACCAGGCAGAACTTCACATTGATTCCCTAAATCCTAAATAAATCCAATCTGGTGGTGGACCCAGCTCAAGCCCACCTGAAGGAGGTGACTTTTCCAGCGGCATATTCAGCATGAATGTCGGCATGTTCAGCACGAATGTATGCAGCTACTTTCAATGCTGTACAGCAACAAAGTCGTGCAAGTGACGGATGAACAACACAAAGCTGTGACATGATTCCCTCTCAAGATTGCCCTGACTGCATGAGCCGCCCAGTCCACAAGCATGTATGCACAGCATGACTTACTGATTGACGCCACGCCTTTGTCCAAGCAGCTGTTCAACTCAACAGTTCTTGCCTCTGCCGCTGTGACACTGACGGAGGTACCCAGTGCTTTGCAGCGCTCAAGAGTGAGAAGTGCAAGCTCCCTGTTCACAGCTGCCAGCCGCCACAGGCAGATGAAGATAGCCTGCATGAGCGCAAGAGCAGCATCCCCGGGGTAGGGGGCCGTGTCCCCTGCAGCCCTGGTGTGCCTATAGCCAGCTGCATACCACACCAAGCGCCTCAGTCATCGCAAGAAAGGTACACAGCATTTGAAATCTGTGTAACATTCTGCAGGTGTGTCGCATGAGTGCAGCAAAAGCCTGGTGTGAGCCAGCTGGGGCTGGGTCTGGTGCAACCACATCATCCACAGCATGCGCATGACTCTTGGTTGCTGTGTCAATGCATCCGTGCGCAAGATGCAGGAACAAGCCTGAATTGTGCCAGGTGCCTTGACATACCTTGACATTATATGTCAGCAAGGAGCAGGCAGTGTGACATGCATGCACACACAGCCCAGTCTCTCTGCATGTGCAGTGGGACTCACATAGAGTTATGATGTAGACCTCTATACTGAAGATCTGTATCTCTTGCGGTTTGGCATGGAACTGCCTCATGCTGTTGTTTGCCAGCTCCACCCAGCTCTGCAACACCAGGGGCAACGCATGCTTTCCAAAGTACCGCCAGTCCTCTGCCCCAGTTGGAGTGATGTTTGCAAGGTGCAGCAGACACGATCTTTGGTTGGAAAGATCCTGGTTGGGCAGCCCAATGTCTGAGTATGCAGGGTGAGCTACAACAGCATCGGCAACCCCCTGCCAGTAGCGTGCTAGAAGATCTGTCATCAGCTTGCTGAGACCCTGCAGACACCACCAACCAGCTGATCTATCATGCAACTGCCGGCCACAGCAAGTATGCAGGCTGTGTCTAGAGGTTCAGCATGACTGCTGCTTTGCATTCAGCAAAAACGTTTTTCAAAGGCGAAATAGCACCTTGTACTGACGCGGAGAAGCAGACAAACCCAGTTCTGTCTCGCACGAGTGTTTGCAACAGCCTGGCCCATCAAGGCTCTAAACTCAGCATGCTTAGTGCATAAGCAGACCCATTACTGACTAGCAGAGCTTCTCAGCCTACAAGACCTCCATAGTCGCCGCTTTGCATATGCAGTTTGCTGTTCACATGACTAAAACTCTCCACACAAAAGACCCACCTGGACCAGCTTCCCATCCCGAAACAAGCTGTTGCAGTGAGTCAGAGTCTGAGAATACTGAGCAGCTTGTAGCATCAGTTGAGTATGTGCAGCAGCCATGAGCATCTGTCGGTGCAAGCGGACGTTGCTGGTGGCCATATGCAACTGGCCCAGCAGCTTCATGATGGGGTCTTGCAGCCCAGGGCCATGCTGTAACATAACAAACCATATCTTGTTGTCAAGGCTGATCAGCTGTTGTTCAGGGAAAGCTCAGGGCAAGTGCACAACAGATCATTAACATTGCTGCAGCATTCACAGCATAGAGACTTTATGGATGACACATGTAGTCATGAGTAATCAGCATGCAATTGTCAACCCACAATTACTTATGCCATCACTCACCCAATGACCGACTATTGCACACAATCACTGTCATCATCAAAAGGCATGGGTAAGGAGTTAAATTGTGACACTGTGCAAAATGCAGCTGTTTGCATCATGCTGAGCACAATAATTAGGAGGGCCTGCATTGCTTGCCTTGACCACGTCCAAATGGCTCCATGCACGGAATAAGCCAAAGATCCTCCACAGAGCCCGTGTCAGGGCAACACATAGCTCTGTGGACCATGGCAGGGGTACCTGCACAAAAGGCACGCATTGCCTCTATCGACGGCATGTGATGTGTTTTGCATCAACCCAACTCATGATCTAGCACTTCAGCGTAATGTGCACGGCAAAATCAATGCCTCTGCTGCAACGTATGTCGTTGCGAGACCTGATCTGTGGCTACCTATGCACATCAGCATAAGTTGTGAACAAAATTCAGAATGTATGCTGAGTTCTTGGCAGCATGAGCATGCAGCTGCAGTGCTTGATGATGACACGGCTTGTCACCTGTATGGCCTGCAGAATGCTGTTGCACACTAATTCCAGGGTGTTCATCCGCAGAATAGCAGCACCGAAAGGCTTGGGCTGCGGCTCCTCAGGTCCTGCTTCATCCTCCCAAGCACATATGCGTGCCACACATGCACTCAGGTTCAGGAAGGTGATCAGCCACTCGGGTGAATCTGGTTTGGCAGCCTCTGTCTGTGCCCGTGTTATGTAGACGTGCCAATGGGCGGGTGGACTCAATACCTCAAATGCTGCCTGGCTGTGGGGGATATTATTAAGGACTGCAAGAAATGCGTCTGTAGCAAAATGCACCTGTCTCGAGTCATCACAAACACCTGCGCACGAGCACTTGGTAATCTTCACAGTAGGACAGATATACGAGCCTTGTCAGATCATCACGTACCCAAACTCAAAAAAAAGGCTGGCTACAATACAGTGGCATGCCCTGAAGCCAGAAGCCAAAACCTTTCCAGGGTTCAGAAGAAACCCTGAAGTTTGGCTGCAATGACATGCATCTGTCCTTCTTGTTCTTGAGACTCTTGAGTCTCACCTAAAAACATTGGGAGATACTGGAAGGCAACAATTTCAAGGCCAAACTCCCATTTATCTCGCAAGGAGACTGTCCCATGTGTGACAAGGGAGCTATCTGAGCGTAGTCGCTCTAACAGCACTATGCCCAGGTCATGCACCTGCCGCACTGGCTGTACATCACGAATTCGAGCCTCCCACCATACGTCTAGTATTGGACCAAGCCCAAACCTGTAAGCAACGCTGTTCAATTTGCCTGCACCAGGCCTTTCTGTATGTCTTCAATTAGGCAGCAGCCCATGAGCCACATACAACGTGGCATGCGTACATGTCAACAATCAGACATCTAAAGCTGGTGCGTGCAGCGTTTACTCTTGACTGAAGGTGTCAAGAACAGCTTGGTGCAGCAGCTATACAGAGGAACATCACTAACAACAGCACGGACATGTATGCAAGCGACTTACAACAAGCAGCTCCTGAGACAGGCATGCAGCAGCTTGAGAGAGAATGGTGTGCTTTGGATGAGAACTGACCTGACAACCTGCCGCATGTCAAGGTGAGGATCCATGATGTGCCCAACCAACAGCTGGTGCACAAGCACAATCACTTCCTGCCTGTAGGCTTGGTAGACACGCGACTTTGGTCCCTTCCCTTGCTGATCCAACCTAGCCTGTACTTCGGAGTTCCCAAACCATTCCAGTGTCACAAAGGCTCTGAGGGCCACTGTTTGAATGTCCTTCCAAGCTGCTGGTGTTGGGTGCGGCCACAGAACAAAACCAATACGGCTTGTTGATGTCATGTCGAAGAAGCTGTAGGTGATTGGTGTGCTGCTGCTGAGAGGGATGGCAGGTGCATTGGCATCTTCTGTAGCAGGTGGCAGTGCTGTGTTGACAGATGGCACTGCTGCACTGGTAGGCGGCGCTGCTGTGGCAGCAGGTTCATGAGCAGCCGCCGAGGCAGGTGCCTCACTTGTCACTGCTGTGCTGGCCACTGACTGCTGTGAGTCATCAGGTGTTTCCAGACAAGGCTGAACTATTTGGGTAGGTGCGCTGTGCAGAGCAGTGAGTGGGCTGACGAGAGTATGAGCACTGAGGGGGAACTCTGCCACAAGGTCATTGATGTACCTCACAGAAGGCAGGTAGTAGCTGTCTGCTGGTAGCAGCAAATTAGGAACCTTCTTGTACACCTTGGCAGCTACAAAACACAGCATGCTGTCGAGGGCCTTGCATCTTTTTGTACTGCTGTAATACCAAGCATGATGGTTGCACCATGTGACTGCAGCATGTTCTGAAACATCTGGAAGCCAGCTGCCAGTAAATGCAACACAGACCCAATGCCAATAGCTGAACATGTTGCACGCCCATGTAACCCAAACAACACAGCTCCTATCAGCAGCTAGAACGACACATCTTCAGCACGAAGCATGTCATTCCGTTCTGAAGAGCGTTTTTGCCTGTTGAAACACAGACCAAACAGTCCTGTGTCATCCAGAATGCAACCAAACTGGCAGGCAAAGCTTGGTTCCTGTGCACCAAGCAAAAGATAAGGGCTGCTGGGGCATCAGGAGCTGAGGTGACTTACCTAGGGCAAACAATTCAGCATCAGCTGGGTGGAATGGTGGCAGCAGCAGGCATGACAGCCGTGGAATGCCTCGCATGCGTGCAAACAGGCTCCTGTTGGCAGCCTTCTACAGTCAAGCACACCAGCCATCAAGTGCTGTTGATGAGCTCTCTGAAGTAAATGCGAACACAAAAGGGCAGACTACTGTTGCAGTGCAAAGTACAGGTGTGCAGACAATGCACAGCCCTTTGACAGGCTGGCCTGGCTACGCATCAACATAGACTGGTTCAATTCAGCAATGATGCATGTGTTGGTGGTTGCACGAAGAGGCGCACCTGCTGGTCAGGCAGTTGCTGAAACACAGTCAGACGGAAGAGCGTCTTGCAAACCAAGGGGCTTGCATATGGGCACCCCTCAAGCATGGTCACAAGCACTGCCATGCCTCCTGTGAACAGCAGCTTCATCAGGCTTCCGCTGGAGCAAGAGGCGAGGACATTGTCTACTGTATGTGTAGCTGATCTTGACACGCTTGCAGAGACACCACGCAATGCAGTCCTTGTGGCACCAATGACAGGTGTGTGACATCATGAAGTGGCTTGCGCACACCACCATCAAGCAAAACTCAAGCGTGTGCAGGAGAAGCTTCAGATGACATTGCCTCTTTGTTTCAATGCGACCATGCTTTGCGCCTTCCATGAGCAAGTATTGAGCTGATAGTGGCAACTCAAGCAGATCAGGTGCAGGATCAGACAGATGGTGAGTTTCTGTTTGCATGCAGACTATGTTGGGGCACAAGACAGTACCTGAAGCAAGCAGCTGTGCCAGCAAGGGCTGCACTGTGCCATCAGGCTCTCCCTCCACCACACAATCCAGGAACTCAAGTAGCGCCGTTGTGGTTGCTTCGTTGCATCCTTGCTTGACATGGTACTTGAGCATGGACATGACCAGCTTCACAGCAAGCACAGCCAGCTGGTGCTCCTGCTTGCCTGAGCTGCTCGCTGTGGCTTGGTGCAGAGCTCGAGTGAGCAAAGTGATGACACAATTTATGGTTTGGGACAAGTACATGCTGCGGCTACTCTGTACGTTGATGACCAGGGAGGCCAGCTTGAGCAACATAGTGGAGCTTCTGAGCATTAGGCCCCGACGACTCAAATTCTGCTGCTGATGCTGCTGCTGCTGGTGCTGGTGCTGGTGCGTACCACCATTGGAATGCTGCATGAACTGGTCAATGCATTTATTGACCATAATCCTTGGTCCATGATATGTGAGAAGCTGAAGCCTCACAGCAACCCCATCACACTTGACATTTTCAGGCAAATTGATCCCTGCCAAATCTGTCCTGGCAGCAACTTCTACGCAAGCTGTTGACTCCATCTCAAGCAGCTGCGCAAACAGAAGCATTGGCCTGTGTGCTTCTGGCATTTCCACTTCAGATGCAGTGGCCTTGCACTCAAAGTCATAGTCACAGATGTCCAGCGGCTTGATGTCGATTATAGACTGCAGCCTTCTGGCGTCTGAGACTGCGTCAGAAATGAACCCCAGGGTGCAGCTGACATTTGCAACTCTGAACCAGGTTTTAGCAACTTGTTCGCTTGCTTGAAGATAGCCAGTAGCTCCAGTGTCCCACATCTGGGCAAGGCCGTAGTCCAGCAGGAGCGCAACAGTGGGCTTGAACACAATTCTAAGGAAGACGATGCTGCTGCCCTACGTTTCAGAGCAGGAAAGTTGCATGGCTCATCACCTCTGCTGTATGAATCTCCTGCTTGATGCAAGCGTTCAAGCACATAGCAAGCACAGCAGCTGACCCAAAATGCAGTAGTTGGCTGCACCTGTCCAAGTGTCTCATGGTCTGCAACCTTCTTGTTCAGGTTGTGCAGCTGACATCTGGCAGGGTCTAGACTGTATGACTGGCAAAATTCGGCCAAAACTTTGCTGGCCTTCGGCAGATGGTCGAACCTCCTTCGCAAGGATAGTCGGATGGGTCCCTGAAGACAGCAGTATGCTGTGAGATAGGCCTTTCCATGCAGCAAGCAAAGTGAGCATACGCACAAGTCCCTTACCTGTGAGGAAACGTCGACCACAACAGAGGTCATGGCTCTGTTTAGACCTACACTGTGGACGGCTGTACCTCAAGTGACTGCTGGCGCACAGGATAGTGCTCAGTTGACCAGCGTTGCGTCAGTGAAAGTCGCTGCAAGCGGACCTCAAACCAACAACAGATGCACCGTCCTGTTTTAATGAGCCTTTAGCAAACGCACTTCAGACACAAAATCTGGGGCTGATTTTGAGCTGCGGTTTGAGTCACTGGATGTACGCTGCAGCCATAGATCCGGTATTGCCATTGGCTCAAGCGATGTCACAATCTTTTTTTTGCTCAAATGGCTCTGAAACCACTTCGTTCGGCATTCAATGAAGAAGTGCATAAGCTGCATCACGTGCATCGACCTCTCGCTCTACCTGCCGCGTTGCAGAGCCCGCACAGCCATACGTACTTTACAAAATACGTGGGCGTCTCTGCAGTCATGTTTATCTTCACTTCTGCAGGCAGCTGCCTGGCTTCCTTCGCCGCTATGTGTGCGTGTCAAGCGTGCCAGGGAGTCACCCGAGAGGTCTTGCGCAAAAGTGCAAGACTAGCGTACTGTGCACTCTTCACTACGGCCATGGTATTGGCGTGGGTCCTTAGAGATTTCGCAAAGCCGTTGATACAGAAAATCCCTTGTGAGTCACTTCGAGTGCAGCTTCCTTATACAGGGGTCAGTGTCACCTTTTCCGTGCAAATACTCACTTGCTGCTGCATTCAGGGATTGTACACCAAGCTACCGGAGAGATCAGCGATAAGTGGTATGGTCAGCAGGCAGTATACAGACTTAGTATGGGCAATTTTGTAAGTTTCTAGCTCAGACTCCTGTAGCTAATCGATCTCATTGCTTCCTGCACCGTTTGCGTCAGTCGATAGTGTCAATGTTGCTTTGTGCAGATGTTTTTTGCGCTCATGTCTGCTGTTCTGATTGGCGTCAAGTACAAAAGTGACAAAAGGGACCAGTATTTGCACCACGGAGGCTGGCTGGTGAAACTGGCTCTGTGGCTGGCGTTCTGTATACTGCCATTCTTTTTCCCTGTTGGCTTAGTCAACGCATACTGTAAGTTTAATCCCTGCTGCTGCTCAAATTTGCTGAATCATGCACACCCATTTTTGAGTGGCAGTCATTGCTTACACTGCTTGATACCAGTTTCCAACTGCATCAGAGTTGGTCCCTTCCATGCAATGTTACCAGCACCATGTGTCTCCCAACCTTGCCAAGCCAAGCATGCTAACCAAAAACCTTCCGATTGCATGCAGCTTGGCTGGCAAGATTTGGCTCGGGACTGTTCATGGTGGTTCAGATGATCATTTTGCTGGACATGACACAAAACTGGAATGATGACTGGGTGTCCAAGGAGGATGAAAGGTACTCATGGCTTGATCACATTCCCTGTCTCACCCATTGCCACAACTTCATGGACACTCCGTGCATGATGTCTTCTGCTTGCTTATGCTCTGCTTCATTGGATGCAGGTTTCTGTATGCTCTCTTAGCAGTGACAATTGGTGCCTTTGCGGGGGCAATAGCACTCATCGCAGTTTCCTTCTACTGGTTTAATCCATCTAGTGCGGGTGACTGTAGCTTCAACGTCTTTGTCATGGCAGTCACAATTCTCCTGACACTGGCAGTATCCCTGGGATCCCTTCACCCTCAGGTGAGCCGGATTTCTGTGTGTGGGTTATTGCAGTAGCCATGACCTGTTGGCTGAACTGTTGCATCTACAAGGCTGGTGCTCAGTCCACTTCTAGCATTCTGGTGCTGCAAGAATGGCAGCGACAAGGTTAGGACCATGTGGAGGCTATTGTAAAGCTTGCTAATAACAAGAAGGCAACTACGATGTAGTGGTATGCATCTTGCATGACCTGTGCCGTTTGTGTCTGCACCTGTGCAATTTTGTGACACGCCTGTTTCTTGGCCTGCAGGCTGGGAATGGCAGTCTCTTCCCCTCTGCTGTGGTCACCCTGTACTGCAGCTACCTGTGCTACAGCGCACTGCAAAGCGAGCCTCACAGCTACCAGTGTAATGGCCTGGGCAAGCACTTCACAGCAGCATCGGGCAGCACCCTTGCAGTGGGCATGGTCATTGCCATTGTGAGCGTGGTGTACAGCGCGCTGCGTGCTGGCAGCAACAACAGGACCTTCTTGGCAGCAAGAGAGGAGGCCATTGAGGAGGGGCTCTTGGAAACAGAAGCAGAAGGAACTTCGGCTGGTTTAGATGGAGAGCCAACAGGTCAAAGCATGGGTGGGTCTCCAGTCAAATGTCTTGCTGTGAAGGTTGATGTGTGCTACCGTGCACATGCAATGTGAAGCTTTCCATCCCACTTGTACTGTTGCTGTGGCTTCCTCTGTCCTGACAGCAAAGTATGGATGTCAACAGTTTGTGGGCAGACCGCCAACATTCGTCATCTGCACCTTGTAGCTTGACAGGAAATTTTGCTTCAGTTGCCTTACTGTGCTGCAGAGGCAGTCGTATGGTTTTGTTATCTTCACAGCTTGTAGGCAGCAAGTTTATGGCGCACAGTTTTGTTGCCATTGCTTGCCAATACGTCATGTTGCCATGCAAATTTAATGTATATTGATCTGGCCGGTGTTGGTTTGTATAGCGCGTGGCAGTGCGGAGGGCAAAGCCATGGATGAGTTCGAGCTGGTCACCTACAGCTACAGCTTCTTCCACCTCATTTTTGCTCTGGCTAGCATGTACATTGCCATGCTCATGACTGGCTGGGGCACTGGAGCCGAGGAGAGAGATCTCATTGATGTTGGCTGGACATCTGTATGGGTGAAGGTCATTGCCCAGTGGACGACTGTTGCCGTGTATGCTTGGACCATGGCTGCACCTATGCTGTTTCCAGACAGGGACTTCTCCTAGATGTCCAATAGAATTTGCTAGCGTCAGTGACCTAGTGTACATTATTTTGTGGCAGGTTGCTGCTTGGTACTGATTGTAAACTTTGTTGTCAAGACGCCAAAAGATGAGCAAGCTGGATTGTACAATTGATAAGCAGGGATGACCTTAAATATGCAAACATTTTGAAGCTAGGCACAGCGCTGTCATACATGCACATGTGGTTGAATGTTTTCAGTGTTGATCATCACCGGCATGATTGCTTCGATGCTCTGCAAGCAAGGTGACATTTGCATGTGACGTTGCCTTCCTCCACATTCAACGGCGCAGACGTTGGCCAAAGCAAGTGCATTTTACCGCATATTTGTGCATCGTGTGGCCTGACACACTCTTGCGTGACTGCATACTGTACCTGACACGCTATCTCTATAATCCAGGCAGGGAAAGTAAGTGCATAGCATTGCGGGCTAGCTAGCTGAGAATCACTGCAGGATACGAAACGTCGTGTTCCGCAATCACATCACGCTAAATGCTCGTCCGGTTGCGAACTAGCTAAGCAGATCCTGTGTTGTTTGCGATGCTTCGGATGTACTCAGGCCGAAGTGCACAGATCCCTCCTGCGTTTGACCAGGGTCGCTTGCAGCTTTGATCCCCACTGACCACATGTGCACCCACAGTCTGCGCGATACGTGACCTGGTTACCGGAGTACGATTAACAACATTCGCAAATGGCATTGAAGTTTGTGTTGTTGGTGAATAAGCAAGGGCAAACCAGACTTGCCAAATATAGTGATCAAAGTATGACTGTAGAAGAAAGACGTGTACTGGAGGGCGAAATTGTGCGCAAGTGTCTGGCCCGGGCTGAAAGACAGGTTAGCATGCTCTGCTAGCCCTCCAGCTCATTGGCAATTCAAAGTGAAGCAACTCCATACTTCTAGCGTTGCACTCCACTCGCTCAAGCTTGTTGTGCAGTGTTCCTTTGTTGAGCATCGTAACTACAAGGTCATCTACCGACGATATGCTTCCCTGTTCTTCCTGGTTGGCATCGACAATGATGAGGTGTGCACTCTGTCTGGTCATTGCCTCACATTGTGATTATCAGCAGAATTATTTGTACAAGTACTGCACGTCATGGCAGTGCTTCAGCTGATTCCTGAAGTCCTGCTGTCACAAAGCAGACATCCCATGTTTGCAAGCTGTCACCTGTTTTGCACCTCTTTTGCTCAGTCCTTGTGTTGTGCTGCAGAACGAACTGGCAATCTTGGAGTTCATCCACTGCCTAGTTGAGACCCTGGATCGGTACTTCAGCAATGTATGTGAGCTAGATCTCATGTTCAATCTGGAGATGGTAAGTGCATTCTGACCTGCTGCAATGCTTTCACACCTGGCTTTGCAAGCATTCTGGATGCATGATGATGAGTCAATCTGTCTTGCAGGCGCACTTCATTGTCGATGAGATGCTGATGAATGGACGCATTGTGGAAACGAATAAGCAGAATGTCCTTGCACCAGTTCAGCTGCTAGACAAAGCTTTATGATCAAGGCAGCCTGTGCAACAAGTGATTACACTAACCACAGCAAGCCTAAGGCCTGAAACATTCATAGCAAGCAGATCATCAAAGCATGTAGCTTCAGGTCATGTCGAGATACAATTTGACTATATCCTGGAGCACAGGACGCATTTGCCAATCTGTTTGCTTTCCTGATTGGATCCCTTATTCATTACATGCAAAAGAAAGGGTTACAAGACAGACTATGTACAGTATCTGGTGAGCAGTGTATTGCGTAATTGAAAACCCACTGAATGCTGCGGAAGGGTTGACATTCACCGACTGGCACAGACACACGCTAGGTTGAGTGTTGGTGTGCATGATGGTTGGACATGTCTGGGCTTGGGACAGAACATGAATGCTCACTGAAATTTGGCAAAAAGCAAAAGCTAGGGAAGGTACAGAAAAACAGAGCTCGGGCTAAGTAGTGGTATAAGGTACTTCTGTATGCCAACAAGCCTATGCTTATTGTGTATGGTCAGTGCTGCAGTAGGCCATGGTCAGCAAGCAGGAAAACAAAGAGTGCATATACACATTATGTGATAGTGCAGGTTGCACAAACCCAGCACAAAAGAGGACCTGGAAAGTGTTGAAATTGATTGCAGCTCTTCAAGACTCCAACCCAAAACTCCTCTCAGTGCTGCATAAGGATCATGTGTCCATTGCAGATGATGGCATCAGTGCTGCATCAACTGTATCTGAGTCTTGCAGATCTTGCTTAGTTGCAGCTCGAGACGCTGTGTAGGCAGCACATGCTTGCTCTGTAGAACAAGAACTGTTTCACAAGAAGCAATGACATAAAATGCCATGCCGCTTACATGACAAGCAGCGACCAAGCTGTTGTTCCAGATGGTAAAAGCTTGTCAACCCTACCAGGAGAGAGTCTGGTTAAGCAAAACCCCAAACAGCCTGAGGCAGCCAATGTTCTATCATAACAGCTTGTCCACAAAACATGCAAATGGGCTGAATGTGCACACGGACTCAACGTGCAAATCTCAACAAACTGGATGCCGATCAGGCAGAAACGCAAGCCTACCAGCTTTGCGAGCCTTGGCTGCCTTCCTCTTCTCTCGCTCCTCCAGGTGGACCTTCTTGAACATGCTCTGCCTGAACCTTTTGATGGGGGCATCCACATCCTTGGCTTGGCATGCCTGCAAGACACATGACACACCAGATTCGCCACACAAACAAAAAAGCAGCTGTCTTGCACAGCCGGCCTTGAGGCCTGCGCACCGGGACAGGACCTTGCGCAGTTGACTGCTGCCAACTGCTGCTTGACGTGCCTGTGACAATGATTGCTACAGCCAAACACTGTACTGTCTGACTGTCATTGTGATGCAAGCAGCAGCAGAGGAGCAAAGATGTGGCCTGAGTCTGTCTTCATACCTACTGGCATCCCCAAGAGTGCGAACAGATGTACACGTCGAATGTGATTGGCATTTGCTGCTGATGGGAGACATTGGGGGGTACCTTGAGGCCCTCCCTCTGTGCCAAGAGGCACTGCAGCTCAGCTATCTTCTGCTCCAGGTCAACACCATCAGTCATGAAGTATTGAGTGCGGTGGATGAGGCGCTCAATGCTGGTGCGCTTGCGGAAGGGCCACCTCGTCACCTGGGCTGTGCGGCAGATCTTCTTCAAAGTTGTCACCCCTACTTTCAGCTGTTGAGCAGCTGCCTGCATCAAGCCACATGTCGGTGTTGTGAATCTGGGGCTCAGGATTTGACAGGGCATCTGAAACCATTCAGGTAGGCCACATGAGGGGCTTGCCCTGAGGTGGATGGCATTTCTGCCCTCTCAACGTGCATTCAAAAACTGCAGACAGCCTGACGTTGCGAGGGCTGCTCAGATCTGGCCAAACGGGGGCAGGGCACTTGCATGCGCAGGTTTTGGGTGGGCACTTACACCCTGCTTGGGTCATAGCACCATAGCAGTGTAGGGTGGACTGAGCAGTCATAAGGTGTGTCAATATCAAGCAGCTTCACACCTTTGAAGAGCCTCTGTGCTCAATCCAATGCCATCCTGCTGGTGCAGTCATACCATGGCAAGCAATGCAGAGATTCTTCATTTGTACACTTAATTTTTCGACTGTGATGTTGATTAGGCGTGACATACAACATTGCTAGGATAGACATCAGAACAGGCACTTCATGCAAAGTTGTGTCAGAATAGCTCTGACTGGTGCCTCAAGGCAAATGGGGGCATTGCAGGCACAGGCTGACCTGTATGGGGGCGTCAAAGTAGCCCCCCTCCTCCAGGAACTGCATGGTGATGTGCTTGTTGCCCTTCCTCTTCTGCTCTGAGGCATGGGGCCTGCAGCTGCCCCCGCCCCCATTGCGAGTCCTCCTGGCAATGGAATCTGCTGCAGCTGCACACTGCATCACAAAGACTGCCGTTTTACTCTCTCTGTCCCTTTGATTAAGTTGACATCATGCACACTGCAATGCTCTTAGTGAAGATTGCTGAAACAGCTGCATGGCTAGTCTGCATTCAGGCTGGCGTCACACTGGCTCATGACTTTGTGGTTTGGGTAGGAAGTAGGGACGTAGCAGCATGGAAACTTGATGTGTGTACGGAGGGCAATGTCTTGCTGACCAACCTGGCTGCTTTGGCCAGCAGCAACTTCATCTACATCAATGTAGAAGGAAGCCTGCCCACTGGTCACCCCACTCCCATTCCCACTGCCTATCACACTATCAGTGCCACTGCCACTGCCAGAGAACACACTGTCCGATGAGTCTGAGTCCTCGTTCTCTGAGTCCTCCCAAGATGGCGTGAGGCCAGCAGCTTGCGCGGCCGCATGAAGACTCTCCAGCTCCTTCAGCTTTGCAGGGTCCAAAGCACAGCCTGCTGCCTTCTGAGGCATGCTGGTGCCTGCTTGGCTGCAGATGGTGGACACAGGCTGTGCATGCCCATCACCACATGCAGCTCGTGCTTCAGACAGCTGCCTGGAGAGAGGATGCGTCAGCAGGCCACTGCTGTGTCTTGCTGCTGCCTCACTCTTGCTGCTGACTGATGCGCTAGACACAAAGCGCGACAGGGCGTGGGCTGGGAAGCCATGCTCAGCTGTCAGAGAGCTGAGATTGGAGCCTGCTGTGCCTTGCAAAGCGGGCACGGCTGCTGTGGTGGTAGGTACAAGTCTGAGTCCAGACTGAGGAACCACTGCCTGACTGGACTGAGCGGCAAGTGACCCAGAGTGAGAGTCAGCTTGGCCAGCAAGTGCTGAGTGCTGACCACAGTTGGCGCCCAGAACATTAGCATCTGTAGCACTGGCGATTAAGCCTGCAGTGAGCGCCGCTGAAGTGCTGTTGCCAGGGATGGCGGCATGAGCAGCAGCATCAGCTGGTGGCTTGCTGTCAGCCATCCATTGAGCGGCAGCAAGAGTGGTCCCGCGCGCAGCGCTGTGATAGACATCAGCTACTGTATTGACAGGCTGCGATGTCGTCAGAGCAGCAACTTGGCTGTACGCAGGTGGGTTGCACCCGGCAGCTGCTGGCAGGTCAGCAGCGTTACCAGTTGCTATAACAGGAGCAGCGTGAGCGCCCGGTGTGGCAAGGACAGCAGCAGGCTGTGTAGCAGCTGGCAGAGAGGGAGCAGGAGGGAGGACAGAGGGGGCTGTGCCGCATGCTGCATCACCCCTCACCGCCTCTTGCCACACCCTCGTCACCCCAGCTTCCCTTCCGCCTTGCTTCTGATTCCCTAATGGACCAGTCTGTGACACACCATTACTACCATAATCAGCACTTGCACGAGCGCCACCAGGGCCGCTGTTGATAGCATCTCCAGGAACAGCAGCAGGTGGCTGGTGCTGTTGCGCAGTGGGTGGTCTGCTGGGCGCCTGCCACGAAGGTGCCCCAGTGGTGGCCACCACCGAGGATTGCGGCTGCTGCGGGTGTTGATGCATTGCTGATGCAGGCTGGGAGGAAGGTAGAGACACCATGGCAGCCTGGAACACAGAGCAAAGTCTCGCTGAAGGCTTGACTGAGAAGACAGCTGGCATGGGGTGAGTTTGGTCACACTGCTGTGAGGGAATTGGCAGACTGGCTACAGGCTGCCCATGCAACATGCTGTCAGCCTTGCAAGAAAGCATGGCAGACATGAATGGCAGCTGCATGGCAGCCTGACATGCAGATTCTGTATGGACCACTATGATCACAAAGCCAAACAACACGTTGCTGCAGTGATGCAAGCCCCTCAGTCACACACGCTGGAGCAGGACTTTTGACATGAACTTGGTGAGGTGCTGCTGGTGCACCAAGTTCACCTGTAGACTCTGACCATTCAGGCGTGCTTGCATGGCCGCCTGCAGGAAGTGGCGGGGGGCTGCTATGATAGGGGCCCCCTCAAGCACAGCTGCCGCCTCTGCAATCTGCTGCTGCTGCACAGCCTGGCGGGGTCTAGCAGGCTGGGGCAAGCAGTGAGCCGATGCAGCAGCAGCCATGTGAGTGGTGTTCACGGGCCCCTGTTCAGGCAAGGGCTCCTGATTAATGATGCACAGGGCATCTGTGCCTTGCCTGCTTGCTATGGGGGCTTCCATCCTGCATGGACCAGTGTAGCATCATGCAGTCAGTGCCCTTCCAGCCAAAATCTGGTAACAGCAGTGGGTGCTCGATCAGCTCGCGCATATTAATTAGTAAGCAGTGTTGATCATGAAGCAGGCGCATGTGAACAAAAACACTGCCTGACAGAAACTGGCTCATGTGTAGAACAGCGTGCGACATCAGAAGTCTGCATGTGGCATGCCAAGTTGAGAAAGAGCATCAAGTCTCTCTGAGGGGGTTGTTGCTGATCAAGTCAAATGCAATCTCTAACATGAAATGCAGGATCAAGCTGTTTCATCAGTATATGCCATGCACAGCATGAGTGCAAAGGCACACCTTGCCCTCTTGCTGGGACCTTGCCCATCATCTGTGCCAGTCGCAGTGACTTGCTGGCTGAGCCCCCCTTCATGTGGTTGAATGCGCTTGGCAAAGGCCTCCAGTGCCGGCATCATCGTGATCGCCTTCTTCTTGCGCTGCTTGACAGGCTTCTCCTCCCCTTCTTTCTTCACCCGCTTCTTGTATGGGCCCCTCTTACGCTTCACAGGAGCCTCTGTGATCCCCAGACCAGCCACAGCAGGTTCGGCAGCAGCAGTGGCCCCAGCAGCAGCACCAGTTGCTGTAGGTGGAGGAGCTTGTATGGCAGATTCTTCTGCCGCAGCAGGTGCTGCAGCAGCTGCCTTGTTGCCCTTGCTTGTTTTCTTTGCTGGTGGTGCAGCTGCCTGGTCAAGCTGCTGCTGCTGCTGCTGAAGGTGAAGCTGGTAGTGGTGGCCAGCGGTGGCCACAGCTATGGCTGGCTGAGAGAACCGGGAGCAGGCCATACCTGCTTGCTGCATGTTGACTTCTGCTGGCGCGTGACGAGGCAGCACCATGTGCTGCTGGCTGTTGCTGGCTGTTGCACTAGACTCTGAGGACTGTTGACTGGCCAAGCTGTGATGTGGCAGCTGTGTGAAGGCAGGCATGGCAGCTGTGGGCAAACTGTTCAAGGGCACAAAGAGGGAAGCCTCAGCTGTGGCCATCAGTCTGTAGTTGGCAGGCGGCAGTGGCAGCAGCATGGCCTGCCTGGGCATGTCTGATGCCATGTAGGCTGTGCTGGGCAGCAGAGGCGTATCCGCTGCTCTGCTCATGTCCAAAGGGCCCAAGTTCACCCTGCAAGCAGGCCCCATTGATCTTCCATCTCGGCGCCAGCTTTAGTCAACAGCGCCTTGGCAGGATAAGCCTGAGACTGATGCATTTGGCACAACTAAGCAATCATGCCGACTTTGGCCATAGGCCTGCAGGTGCATACAGGCTGTTGAAAAGTGAGGAGCCACCCAGCAGTGCAGGCAGGTAGCACTAGGCTTACAAGTCAGGGTGTGATGCCGCATGGAAGCCAAGATCCTCGAAATCATCCCACATGATGTCATCCAGCGTGTCCACGTCCAGGTCAACATCATCAAGGCTGCTACTCAGCAGAGGCAGGGTCTGGTCTGTAGCAGTGAAGGAGGAGTGGCTGGCAGGTGCATCTACAGCTGCAGATGCAGGTGCTGGTGCGGCTTCTGAGCAGGCAGCTGAGCCAGGCTCAGCTTCTGGCTCAATCAGCAGCTGACTATAGGTCATGTGATCCTGCTCACCACATCAAACAAGACGAGGATTCAAGATCTGGCATGAGCCACGAGATTATGAGACCTTGCTTCTTCTGTGGGACAGAAGATTGACTCGAAGGCTGTACAGACAAATCATCCACACACTTGACCAAGCATATGAAGTCCAGCTGATTGCGTACAGAGGGCCAAGCTGCTTCTGGCATTCAAATTGGACATGATGTGTTCCATAGCAGGATTGTAGGTTTTGCGCAATGTTTGCAAACAATGCCTGGGTGAGGTAGCTGCATGAAAGAAAGGTGATGCTGTGGACAACTATGGAGCAGTGCTGATGCAAATACTACCTGCATTGGGTCTGCCAGACCCAGGGCTGTGGGCTGGACTTGCTGGCAAGGCTCAGCTTGTCCTTCATTGGATGCTTCCAGCAATGCACTCCTAGGCTCTGGAACACAGAACATCAGGGTCAATGCACACTTTTACGGTGCCTTGATAGCAATACATACAGCCATGATCGAGTCTCATCAGCAAGGTGCAATTACTAGAAGCATATATATGCATAACTACAGCTGCCATGCTATGCCTGTCATAAGCATGTCTTCTTAGTCAGGATACAGCACAATGGCAGCTTGTTTTACTCCAGTTTGCGTGAAGTGGGCACACCTGAGGATGCCATCAGCGGTTCAATGCCATCCAAGTCACCCACTGGGCCACACTCTGAGTCTATGTCTTGGAATAGCTGAGTTGGGCAGAGTGGCTGTGTCTGCCCATCAGCACTCTGCATGGCCAAAAGCAATCCAAGCCTCATGACCAGTACCAACATGTTTGTGACACAGGTGTCAGGCATTGGGAGCCTGCAGGGATATGCACAGGCTTGCAAGACATGTAGCGAGTCAAGTCCGGACCAGGTGCGGTACCTGGCCATCATTGAGGTACTCATGCACCATGCGCCAGTCATCTGGAAACATGGATGGGCTAGGTAATGATGGAGTGGCCAGCCCTGCTATGGCCTTAGTCACCGTTGAGGGATAGACTGCAGCAGCTTCCTCAGCAGCTTCTGCAGCTGCTGCATCAGCAGCCTCAGCTTTGGCTTGCTTCAGCAAGCGGTGCTCATGCTTTGTGCTCAGGCGGCACGAGCGCCGCATCCTGTTGCCCAGCAGAACAGGTTTGAGTCTGCATAACACTGAGGATGTCAGCCTCACAACTTGGCAACAGTTCTTACTTTGGGCAATTGCATAAGCCAGTCAAAGCATCATCATGAGAGGCAGATCCAAACATGAGGTGTGCTGCTGAGTCAGGGGGAGCAGACCTGATATCCAGAGCCACCTGAGGTCCAGCTGACGAAAACAAAAGAAGCTGTGATGGTTGAGGTTGGCCTTGTCGCTGCCACAACTCTGGTGGCGACGAGCAACACTGACACACAAGTTCTTGTGCGACGAACTATTGTGCAGGACCTGCAGACCAGTGCTGTGTTTGATGTACAGAAAACGAGCATGTCGGCAGGCAACTTGTATGCACAGGTTCTGTGTGATGTGGAGCACTGAAAGCAGAATTGCGCTAAGGACATGTTCAATGAAAGTGTTTGTCGAGACGCACCTGAGTGGTTACTGGCCCGTCTCACACAGCTTCAACAACCAAAGGCTGCAGAAGTGCTCTCAGCACAGGTCCGATGCGACAGCTCTGCTTCGGTTCTGTGAAGAGAATGTGTCTACTTGCTCCTTTGATGTCGTACCTCGTCGCGCGCAGCTCGAAGTCGCACACACTCCTGGTCGTAACGCAGCTGCTTGCTGTTTGATTCGAAACAAGATCACAGCTGACCCGGACGGTCTTTTTGGGACAGGACAACGTCCCCAAGTCGTAATGCCCATGGACCATAGGCTACTGAGTATGCTTACGGACACACACACTTGTAGAGCCCAATGCCCACCAGGGCTACCTATTTGGTGCTCACAAGCCCTGTTTCCCTTCACTCACTGGCACCATGTCAGGTGCTTGTGCATAAGCACAAATAGTAGTGACTAATGCAACAATGATCGAGGCCAGACCAGGCGTTGAAACAGTTTGGCCAATCCTGCTCAATACAGAGGTGTCCAAGTGCCCAAGTGAGTCCGTTGAGCTCAATTAATAAAATGCACAATGCAGTCGTTTCCTTGACAATACTACGCAGCATATTGATGCAGGACAGGATCTTGCTGAGTTAGGTTGATGGCCTAATGCATTCCATGCCGGGCAATGCCTTCAAGTATTCCATCTGCCATAGGTGCATCTGTGCACACTATCCTGGACGTCTGCTTCTGCTGCAACAGCCAGTCCAGAAGCTCCTGCTGTGCATTTGACACTATGATTGCTTGATGCTGCCCTGCAACAGCCATGATAGCTTGTTGATTCCATCTGGCTGAAGCGGTCACCCATGCAGACATTCTTTGCAGCCACGAAAATGAACGACGTTCAGCACACACATAACAGGTCAGCGCCTGGAAAAGCAGTCAAAAGGTCATACATACCTTCAAGCATGAGTATATCGTTTCCAGAATCCCCAGCAGCCATACAGTGAGTCAAGGGGATGTTGAAGAGGGTTCTGATATACTCCAGGGCCTCCTGCTTGCCTGCCTTGATGGCCACACAGTCCACATACCTGTAGTCCCCCACACCGCTCACAATGATGCGCACCTGCAGCAATGGTTCACGTCTCAATTCTGCAGCTCAGATTGCTGGACGACCAGGTCTTGTTGCAAATGTGAAGTGGAGAAAAGCAGGCTGACGTTTTCCAAAGACAACAATATGATTCCAAGAAGCATCAACACACCCAGGCATTGTCGTGCTTCAGACCAAGATTTCACGTGTTGATGATCTTGCAGATGCATTAGAAACAGACTGTGTGCAAGGACGAAGTGCAGGCTAGCACAGACCAATGAAGGGCAGTGTGGTCTGCATACCTGTACAGCATGTTGCTGAAAGCCATGACGCAGATGGGCAAGGCAGTCCTGCAGGCTGCTTGTATGCACAGACAAGGCTATCCTGTGAGGGTGCTCCGTCCCATGGTCCAGCCAGTTGACACTGCTGTCATTTGCATGGCGCTGAACAGCTTCCTCTGCTACCTGCCTCAGACAACATGACTACCTATGTATTTAGCATGTGAAGCATGCATGGAACCATGTGCTTCAGCATATTGCGCGATGGAGCGACAAGGGGAAAGGGAGGGTGCGGGGAGGGGGGGTTGGTTGACCAAAGGTAATTTGTGCTGCAACGGATAACTTCTGCGTGTATATGCCCGGCATTTTCAATCTGTCAAATGCAAAAAGAAGTGACTTTGACATGACAGGACTACCTGTCAGAGGAGACTGTCTGTGGTTAGTTTAGCAAAAAAAATCATTGGATAGATGTCAAGAAATGACCTGCTTGACTGCTGAGAGGTCCCAGCCTTCGTCCAGGCGGTGTGACCACTGAAGGTCCTGGTGCCACCTTTGACCAGAGGCCTGCTCCCTGCAGCCCCCTTCCAGGTCCAGCAGAAAGATCTGCAACACAACTTGATGGTCACCACAAACTGATGAGACCAAGGAAGCTGACACTTTTAATTACATCTGTCTTTACAACCCAGGCTGAAGTCTCCAAGCCCAGTTCAAGCAGTACTGCAGGCTTGGGTTGCACCACAGGTGGTTGGGTGTTGCCGTAGCGAAGGTCATGATTGGACTGTCTGTCAGAAGCTACGTGGCAACTAGCCTGCGTTGTGACCAAAGCTGTGCAGTAATGTTACCACTACACTTTGCCTTACATCAACAGGTACAACATAGACCAAAAGACAAACATGTACAGGCAAGCACATTTTGCACAACAGGCGCTGGTGCTGTTGTGTACACAGAGTGGCCGGCAGAGGAAGAAGGGAGCTGTGGACAGAAGCACAGAAGGGAGCTGTGCATAGGGAATAGAAGGGAGCTGTGGATAGGGAATAGAAGGGAGCTGTGCATAGGGAACAGAGGGGAGCTGTGCATAGGGAATAGAAGGGAGCTGTGCATAGGGAATAGAAGGGAGCTGTGCATAGGGGAACACAAGGGATCTAAGAGGAGGTGCACCTTGGTCCCAACAGCAGTGATGAGGACATTTGGAAGTGCTAGTGCCCCAGCTTTCTCCTGGTACAGAGACGTGAACTGGCCCAGTGAGCGGCCAGTGTTATACACCAGCACGCTGTTGCGCAAGGCAGCGTTGTCTTCCCAGTACTGCTTGAAGTTGTGAGTCATTGCATCAGCTTCATGCCCATTGCCCACCATGGTGCCATCCAGATCACTCACCTGCCACCACAGTCACGTGTACAGACGCTCAGCATTGTACATGCAAGTGCTTCACTTGTACAATGACCAAATGCGGCAACAAATGGCATTCAACAGACAATGTTGATGATGGTTGGCTCCAGCCGATCACTAGACTGCCCAAGCAGTAGCGCTGTATTTTGGGATGGCATCCAGCTGGGTCTGCAGTTGTACCAGCACCAAACACATTGACTGTGTAAGTCATGTCAGCAGATACTAGCCCAGGGCTGAATGAATGAGGTACGACACCATGTCCAAATCAGCAGAAAGTCAATCCAGCCCTTGGCAGATTGCACAGAGACATGAGCAGGGTTGTGTGTCAGGGTGCGGCAGTGATAGGAATGCACTGACCAGCATGATGGGTCCAGCAGTGGCCTGAGGGAAGGGGCGCAACTGGCCACACTGGATCTTGTACCCCCCGGGATGTGGACACACGTACCTGCTGCTTTCAGATGGCCTGTGCCCCTGCAGACCCACACCACAGCTGCAAGCACTGGGCAAGCCACCTACTCATGAGCAGTCAAGCATGGACGAGGGGCCTGGAGACACAACAAACGGATATTGCATCTATCACACACATGGTGATTAACAGGCTGGAATGATGCTTGGGTTGCAGGCTTGGCATGACCTTATGTTGCGGACAGTGCACTTTTACTTGCCTATGGTTTGCGGGCATGACTTGCACATTTGACACACCTCGTCGGTGTTACTCTTGATGACAAGCTCCATCTGAGTGCCTTGACAGCCTTTGGGGATGGGTATGACAGCTGTCTTCCAGCGGCCTCCGCCCCAATGCTCAGATCTGCTTGCTGTGTTGTGCAGTACCACTTGTTGCCACTCCTGTCACATGTCACAACAGTAGATCTGTACAGCATTACCAACACATTGTTTTGACCATGCCTGACATTTGCATGTGCTTCACGAAGATGGACTGGTTGTTCAATTGCCTTCAAACAGTAGCCATCATGCTTTTGGCCTAGTGATGGATGGTTACTTCATCTCTCAAGGCAAAGACAAACAAATTTTTAGACATATTTTGCTGGACATATTTTGCCAAGACGTCTTGTGTGTCTTAGCTGCAAGTACATTTTGTCTACAACATTGGAACTTTCTGTGGTCTGGAACAGCATTCAATGACTTATTTTGTTCATACTTTTCAGAACTCTCAGTCATTGTCTGTTGACTCCCCTGATGAGTCTTATAGACAAAAAAGGTAAATTGATTGATTGGTTGATGCATTAGAAACACAGCCTGCATTGCCCCAGCGTGGCTGTGTTCCTCCCAAGCTCATGAACACACGGCCAGCAGCCAATGTATGCAGCACCACAGTGTGTTAGGATCCTACAGGCATCAGCAGCAGAACGCACAGAACTGTCTGATGCAATCTGATGCATAGGATGCAGTGGCAAGGTCAGACAATGTTTGCTTTAAGCAATGAGCAAACATTGCACAACATGAGCACATTCCAGGTGAAGCGCACACCAGAAAAGCAGTCCAGCATTGCAGAGAAGCTGTGCAAGTAGAGACTGTGTGTTGCATTTTGTTGCTCAGCCAGAGTGCAGACCTGTGTGTGCTGTTTGCAAGTCAAGCGCATGTGGATTGTAGCCCCCTGCCAGCCTGGCTCAGCATAGAACAGGTGAAAGGCTGGCGGTGCATGGACAATAACCTGCATCACTAGCAACTCTTATCTGCAGATCTGTGCATGCAGACTAAGCGTGCGTTTGTGCAAAAACTTGCAAACCTGTGAGATGCATGTAAGCAGTGTGCATAGCTGTAAGCACTGGCGGCCCTGTATGCATTAGCTGACATAAAGAGTGATGCTACATGTCACACACACCTGGCGCTTCACATGCATTCAATAGATGAAGATGTGCAAGGCATCTTTTGGCATGCTGACCACCACAGCAGCCAAAGTCTGGGCAGAGTACCTTGTTAGAAAGATGACCCTGTTCATCAGGCTCCACAGTGCTGTTGTCAGAGACACTCCACTGGCCGTCCACCAAAAACTGGTAGAAGTATGCTCCTGGCTGCACACACCAGTAGTAAATAAGCAGACTTGAGTTTGCTGCAGTGGTCCAAGAAAGCTAAGGCTGGTACATATGCAGAACACAGCAAACAGCAATTGGCCCAAGAACATGCTTACCAAGAGGCTGCAATCAAGACTGAACTTATTGCTGCCCGCTTCCCTTGACAGTGGTAACAGATCCTGCATTCACCTGTCCCTGTGAAATGCATGTATCAGTGGATGATGACTTACATCCGTTCATAGCTTTGCAACAACTTGAAAGCTATCTGCTTCAAAGGCATACCATCCATCCCGTGAAGTCTCCGGCCACAAATACCTCTCTAGCCAAGCCATCTCCAATCCAGTCAAAAGTGACATTGCATGCAATTGACTGCTGATTGTTGTATGAGCCCTGCATGCATGGTTGCATAATCATTGGTGTTGACACAAGCTCAAGCTATGGAGCTTGCTAAGCAGCCTCACCTGACTGTCAGAGACAATTGGCTCACAAGGTGAAGTTTGCCAGACATCGTCGACCAGAAACTTGTACTGCAGCAGGTATGGCATGTTAGTGATCTGTAGCTCTATGGTCCATGCTGTGTGTCAAAGTTGAGCGGTGCCAACCTGGTGCAAGCCAGGTGATAGCATCATGCTCACAAACCAGTCACCATTATCAGCAGACTGATGGAGGGGTATTGGTTCTTGCCAGCTTTTAAAAGACCCTGGTGCACGGCAATTGACGGTGATGGCACGAACTTCCTGTTCAAACATACACATGCAACAACGCGGCTATTCTACATACCGAGAATGCTCACGGCGTGCGAGCCAAACGCTCCAGGCCATCTGAATGCTGTTGCAACTCCGTCTACCGCATCGCCATTGCCGTCCGATGCAGTCAGGACGTGCGAATTAGCATGATTCTGTGCACAGTTTGCGTCATTTAATGTTTGATGTGGGTCGTCGGAAGCAGCTTGATGACGTTCGGACGTGCGTAAGGAGCGAGAGCCCTGATGGCGTCCCAGACGTCGAGCGGGGCCCAGGCCAAAGTGTGAGATATGTTGAGGATGCAAAAATGGCACGTTAGTCTTCATCGCTGGCATCATGGACTTCATCGCGATACAGTGTGGTCGGATCACTCAATCCGAAGTTCTCTCACGGTTCGATGCTTTTCCATACGTGACCAGCTGTGCACGGAATCAAGGAACTGCTCTGCAGCGCAATAGCAGAGCACCGCTCTGCGTTGGAATACTGAGCTGTTGAGAGTCTCAACTTGAGACCGTTCTTCGATGGCAGCAGTGTAGCGAAGGAGGAGGATTCGTAATCACAAGCTGTTTTACATGTTTCTGCGCCGTAACCAGCGCCGTAACCAGTCTCGGAACTCCTCACTGTGAGCCCGTTTACCCACTCTCATTATCGACTCCAAGCGCAAAGTTGGGGGAGTCGACCAGGCTCTGCAACCCAATCGTTGCGTGTCCACTACATTGCCCAGGACGCGTGTGAGAGCTCCCACCGAACCGCTGACGCACCGGCAAACGCGGCAATCGGGCGCAGCAGCGACACCATTGTGGGCGCTGCCCAGCGGCGCAGGGGGCTGCTGAAGCCATGCAGCACCCGCAGAGTCCGCTCAGATATGATGCAGCTCAAGCGGACCAGCTGTCGCAGGTAATTGCATTGCCGTCTTGTTTCCTTCGAGGATTGACAATTCCCGACGGCATGCTTTTGACAATCGTCTCGGGTTGGTGCAGGCGATCGAGATCATGCCAGGTCGACTGTACATGGCTGCTTTGAAGACTTCTGATGGTTTGCACAGGTCCACTATAGCACCGGGCTCCATAACATACTGCATAGACAGTGAGCTGGTGAGGAGCTCTGCAATACTTACAGCGTTTTCTATGGCTATGATGCGATAGCAGCAGTAAGCATCCACAACTTAAGTTTGTGAATCCCTTGTGATGCCTCAGGTGTATGAGCCTTTCTATGCGGACTTTGGTCCCCTGAACCTTGGGTTGACATACAGATTTTGTCAGAAGACACAAAACCACCTGCAGGTAATAGCAAGCACGGCAAACCCTTGGACAAACTGTATACTTTTTGCTACAACCAAGCATGACTCCGCACTGATGCAAGTCTTTTGCCCATTGCCATTGGATACAACAACCTGTGCACAGTTGCAAACATGAACTGTGTCAAATGCTATAGGAAGGAGAGCGGCAGCGCAAAACTGTCTACTTCTGCTGTGGACCCACAGCTCACCAAAGGGCAAACGCAGCTGTTTTGGTGCGCCTGGTCACCCCGTGCTGCCTGCATGCAAGAGACACAAATGTTGCATGCATCATTCCAAAACACAAAGCGCTGCTTTTTATCATATAGAAGCAGGTCAGTCTTAGGACCTGCATGCCAGCCTGTTGTCTGCTGCAAAGCGTGATGGCTCTGCTTGTGCCATCTGGGTCCTACTGCCTGCAGAATTTCTCTTTGTATGTTGCTATCATTTGTGGTGAAAACTCTTGTGTTGCATATGCAGATGGGCATGTTCCAGGTTGTGTATCTAGGTGCCTCAGCAGAGGAAGCGTACCAGCGAGTGCAGTCTTTGCAGCCCTTCACTCCCTTCAGAGATGCTTCTTGTGGCCCCCCCTCCTTCAACTTGACCGTGCTGCATTGCATACAGGTGCTTGCTTGTCACATGCAAGAGCACCAAGACTTGTTTTGCAGTACAAGAGGGTACGCGCATTATACAGTGAGATTTGTAAAGGCTGGCTGCAGCTGCCTTAAAGCTGCAACATGCTCATGCTATGAGATGCACTATCCAGAATGTGGGATATGCTGACTGCTTTACGGCAATGAGCTGCGATACAAGGCTTCACAAATAAAAGCTGCTGCTGCAGGGGCTGGCAAAAGCAAAGCAGACAGGGTTCATTGACTGGCACCTGCCTAACTCCATCTTCAGTCTTGAGGAGTATGAGCACTATGAGCAAGTGGAGAATGGGGACCTCAACTGGATTCTGCCAGGTGCTCAAGCAATGCTGACTCTCATGCTTTGTTCTGGCCACTGTTGTTCTCATGCTGAACATCAGCATGCGTGTCTACGTGTAATAAAGTAACAATCAGAACCACAGCTTGTGGACACCAATACCTTGTATCAACAATGTGGTGCTTGACAGCACACATCACTGTCAACCAGACATGTTGCATACCTGTTGTGCTTTGCCAGTGCTGCTTGACATGCTGACCTATTCATGCAGGCTCTTTGATGTTGTGTCCTGTTGCACGACACTGTCCAGATCTTGATCAAGAGCTGTAGAGTGACATGGCTTCGTGCGATGCAGGCAAGCTGTTGGCGTTCTCTGGCCCCTCCAATGTTGCCCGTGTATACTACGGCTTCAAGTCATTCACTCCTGATGACTATGTTGAGTACTTCAGGCAGCGGGGAGTGTCTGCTGTTGTCAGGCTCAACAAGCCAGTGAGTACTCTCTTCATGTTGTTCTGTAACCTTAAATCTGCGCTCACCGTTTGCCTTTGTCACATGCAGGCGGCTTGTGTGATGTGTGTCATGCCATTTGCTTGATGCAATGGCAACACAAGCAAAACCAGTAAAGTTCCTGAAGCATGAGCTGACAATTGTAAGTCTGTGATGTAGATGTATGATGCAAAGCGGTTCACAGATGCCGGCTTCAGACATTATGAGCTATACTTTCCAGATGGTAGCTGTCCGCCAGACACCATCACTGCCAGATTCCTAGAGATCGCTGAGAGAGAAGGAGGTAATGTTCTCTCAGGCTTGAAATTGCTGTGGCTGGCTAAGGTTGCAAAGGTCAAGATGGTCTCAGTATGCTGTGTGCAGCACTGGGACAACATCCCATATGTTGATCAACTTCTTTTACAGTCTTTCTTGCAAGGCTCGTCCTATGCACGGAAGCAAAATCAGCATATAAAAACTCATGCAAGCACAAGATCTCAAACTCTGATAACACCCCAGCCCTGCCTCATTGTGCCTGAGGAAGTTGTCTAATTTCACTCACAAGCAGAACAACCCAGTTGATGGGGTCCAGGTATAGTTGGAATGGCAAGCTGCACCTTTCAATGGATTTGCCTCGAATAGCATTCCACACTGGGAAAATGCTGGGCCTTGATCTGAATTCAATGACAATAATTGCGTATAGAGACAGATCACGGATAAAGCCTGTAGGTGACAGAAGAATTAGCAAGAACATGTTGCTGAATGTGTGGGGGGCCAATAAGCAACCTCAATGTCAGGCACAAGTTCGTTCCTTGGAGTTGCTCAACCAGGAGCTTGGCATGAGCATTCAGACAGACTATGCACACAATTGACGATTGTAACTGCAATGCCGAGCAGAAGCTGACAAATGATGCAGGGGCACTGGCTATTCACTGCAAGGCAGGGCTGGGGCGCACGGGGGTGCTCATCTGCAGCTACCTCATCAAGCACCATGACTTCACTCCTGAGGAGGCCATCGGGTACATCAGGGTGTGCCGGCCAGGCTCAGTCATTGGGCTGCAGCAGAACCACTTGCTGGCCAAGCATGCACACCTCCAACAAGCAGGCCAGCTCTTCAGGCAGCAGCATCAGGTAGCCACTGCAATCACTCTCTCGACGATGCAAGAACAGCTTTGCCAACAGTGTATCAGGCATGCCTCCAAGATCGGCTACTCTTCCAGAGTCTTTGCCCTTCAGCTGATAGCAATGTTTAGAACCTATAGTGCATTTGTTCGTTGATCACATGAGCCTTGATACTGTCTAGAGTGATGCCTGGCACTCTGCGAGACTCAACACAGGCTTTGAAGTGGCAGCCATTGTGAACGAAGATAGTCAACTTGTCCCCTGCCAAAAGAGAGAGTCACGGAGCAAGTGACTGGCTGGCTTCATTTGCTGCTTTGTTGAAGTGAACAGGAAGCATGTGTTTTGTCTGCATCAGTGCACAAGTTGTGTGGTAGAACTAGTATAGAGCAGATATATCCTTCCACCAATCTTGTTTGCCAAGGTGGGATTGGACATGGCTTGCAGAAAAGATAGTGCCTGTGTCAGTGGTGGTTTGACAGTGGGTATGCTTGCAGATGGGGTGTGCACCTGAAGTGGCAACTCATTTGGAGCGCATGCAGCCTGCCTCAGCACCCCCTGCACGGCTCCACAGACCCGCTGCAATGGCAGGCGCCCTGCTCAAGCCAAGTAAGCCTGTCTTGCTCACCTCTCCCTCAAATCTCTACTTGTATTGCATTGGGTTTGCAAAAGGTCTACGCAGGCACAGCATGTGCAGCAAGGTGGCTTCCCAATGGTTGCTATAGTCATTTCCATTGCTTTCTCACACATTGCCATTATCTGCCTTTGCTTGCTAGCATACAGGCCCGACTGCAGTGCACAATTGCACATGTTACTGGCAAATCTGGGATGTAAGACAGACTCTGCACGCAGTATTGTTTTGAGACGCTGCAGCTCAATATCCTCCACTATTCTGCTTTTTCAGTTGGGTTGGGTCATACAGCACTTGTTGCCAGTGCTGTATACACATAAATTTGCACATTGTGCTGGTCTGTGGTGTAAGACAATACCCTGACCATACTGACAATCATGATGTCACAGGTGAGAGACCAGCGACGGCGAGGCTGGAGGTGACTGCATCTAGTAGGACCGGCATGTACCCCACCTCTGCCGGGGGGAACCAGCCCCCTTCCCTGCAGAGGGCTTCCTCCCTGTCTAGCCGCACCCCAGCTTCAACAGCTGTGTCAGCCAGCCTGTGCACCCCCCCTAGCGCCAACACCAGGTCCAGCAGCTTGCGTGCCAGTACCAGCAGGTCAGCATTCTGTCTGTCTGTGCAACACCTGTGTATGTGATCTGGCATGAACAAACATTACACCTCGAAAGCCACTGTGGCACAGCGTAACAAACTGCATGGACTTTGTTTGTGTTTGCTGCATGTCTAGGCTGGCTGCATTACAGCATATCAAGCAATCTGCCAGAAAGCTCTGTGACGCTTTGCCACAATAATTGCATGATTGCAGGCTCACAAACTTCCTGTCATCCACCCCCAGTTCATTGCGCGCATCCTTTGGTCGGTCTTCCTTGCTGAGTCAGAGCAGTCCTGATCCCTTGGCTGCGGTCAAAGCGTCTGGATCTGCCATGGGCAGAGCCAATTCTCAGCCTCCTAGTCCACAGATGGCAGACATGAGCAGGGCTCTTGCCCCTGGTGCTGATCCCTCCGCAGCCGTGGGCAAGTCGGGGGTGACCCGAACTTTGGCTCCCAACGGCCAGCCGAGAAAGGTTCCGACTGCGCTGCTGGCACCAGGCAGCACACCGGTCAAGCCAGCCAGATTGAACAGCGGCGGTGGCTCCATGGAGTCGAGCTGGAAGATCGGTGTGAACAGTGGTGTCAATCAGGCGCCGCCTGCCACCACGTACGGCTCAGCGTTTGGAAGGCTCAGCTCTGGGACCAGACAGACGCGCAACTGATGGCTTTGTACATTAGCAACGCTGCAACAGTTTGCAGTGCGAATAGATCAATCATGTATGAACGTCTTGGCATGCCAGTTGGATCATAATACATAAGCCCTTCACTGCAAAGCCCAGGTCACTAACACAGTGAGTCGGAGCAACATACACAATTGGTGTCAATCAGTAATATATGAGACGCGTGATTTTGGGGAAAAGCCAGCAGCATTCTCTGTATTGTGTACATGCATCGCAGCGCGTTCGACTTCTTTGTAAGGTACACATGCATGGCTATGTCCTTGTTAGTGGCAATCCTGGGAAGTCAACACAGTCAACCTACACAATATCAGCAAAGTACTTTGCTGCCACTAGTGCTGCCAAAGTTGACTGGCATTTGCTGTGCTTGCAAGTGAACCAGTACTGAAACTCACACCCATCAACTAACCACATAGCACTGAAACAGCAAGATAAATCTGGTAGCATTTGTTGATACGGCACAAAGAACAACATGTACAGTCCCTGCACCACCTAGTTTGCCTCAGCTGGGCAACTCATGTGGATGGACAAGAATCCAAAAAAGCAAAATGTCACTGACAACCAGTCAACTGCAATGACACCTATCACTGGTGGCGTCTGGAAGCCGGCAATTTAGTAGCTGGTTGGACATATGGCAGCTGCTGCACCTTCATGAAGCAACCTTTACTAAAAGTAACAGGGCTGATGATACAGTCATTGTCCACAAACCTGCGCCGCAGCTTCCCAGATGAGATCCATGAAAGCAGCTTTTGGACGGAGCTCAATGCTGGCTGCTTGTGCCTGAACGAGACAGCCTGCATCAGGATGAGAAGCGGCCATGTTGAACAAGCTGTCAGCAGGAGTGCAGCTGATGCTTGCAGCTCTCTTTGAGCTGTCTATGACAGTTTGCAACAGTCTCACGGAAAGCTTTAGAAGCAAAGCTTCCAATGCATAAGCACAAAGAGTCACGCTGTTACATGCCAACCTGCGTATCTGATTCCTATCCAATACCCAGTTTGGTACACTCAAGTGCTGCAGATGAATTTTCTGCATCCTGACTGGCAGGCAATGGGATTTACTTCTGCTGTACATCAGCACGACTACTGTGAACCTCATGACCTGCCTTGTTGCCAGATAAACTACAGTCATGCAGTCAGTGAGTGTGGCATACCTGCAAGACAGCTGACAGTGCAACAAGGGCAACAGCAGGCTGGGCCTCAGCAAATGGCTTTACTGCCAAGCTCCAGAGCCTTGATGATTGCTGTCCTGACTCAATGCACGTCACTCCCTGCTTCTGTTTATCGCGCTCATTCAGCTTCAAGCTGCCAGTCAATAGAGCCTTAGCTTGAGACGATATGATGTCATGAGCAGCAGCACAGCGTTGCTGGACGTGCAGGATTGCCTGAATAATGTCAGCACTGTTTTGAGAGTGGCTCAGAGTGGCATCTGCCTGAAGTCCCCCAGCTGATTCCTGCACTGCTTGTGTTCTGTGTGAACTGCTTTGGCGTTCTTTTGGTGCTGTGTCTGATGAAGCTTGCCAACAATATGCATGTGAATTTGCAGAGCCCAAAGTTGCTGCGAGGCATTCAAAGCTTGAAGTAAGCTTGCTGACGGGTTGCTGTGACTGTGCAGGGGGATGGTCTTGGCTGAGAAGTGCACGTATCCTGTTTCTAAGGTAGCTGGTATCAAGATTAGTTGGGTCATTGGCCCATGTGAGTCCCTGCTCTCTACAAGCAGCCTCCAGGATCCATTTGTGCAGATCCAGAAATGGCCGGACTAGTAACAAGGGATGATCTGTATCTGCGCGCACAAATCAGGAATGGACCGCAGGTCAAGAGGCGTGCGCAAAGCAGCCATGAGTGTATGCTGCCAGCAGGGGCTTATCATGGTGCAGCAGCATGCAAATGCAACGGCAAAGTGCTTCATGCAATGCTCCCTCCTGTTGTTGCAGACTGTCAAACAGTTGCAGTGCAGAGATCAATAGGCCAGGTATGCGATTGTTTAATAGCTTGGGACAGAGTTGTACCTAGGAAGGACCATGATGCCTGAGAAATGCTCGCTAGGCCAGCAATGCCGCTGCCCCTGCTGGCTCTGATCATCAGGTTCTCAGCTTGGTCTCCTGGATAGACACACTCTCCATCTGTAATTCTTTGCAGCCTTGTGTAAGGCCAAATGGGGCCGTGGTCCCACAAACACCATTGTGCAGGATGAAATAAAACCAACATTTGCTGCATAGCAAAGCATGTTGACAAATAGGTCGGACCACAGCTTTTCTGCTCACCAGCATGATGTCCAGTCAGGAGCACAGATATGTTTTTGTCCTTGCAGGCTCTGTGAAGCAACAAATAGCGGTTGATGCTGGCTGTTTCCATTAAGCGGCCTTGTCTGGGTTTCTCAAGCCATTCCATTTGCATGATGTCAGGTTGCAGACCCATAGCTGCAGCTTGGCTGGCTGCATGCTGGCACTCATACTGGCTCTCCAGCCTCAAGGCATGGTTAATACACAGAGCAGCCACATTTGGCTGCTGTGTTTCCATGTTTTGCTGCAGCTTAATCTTCTGAGCTGTGGCTGGGTTCAGCAGGCATTGCAGGTGCTGGGACACTGACAGATGTTCTTCGAGGGGGATTGGCTGCTGTGCAGGTTCAGTTTTGTCTAGAGCACTTCGTACAACCCTGGATACCCGGACTACATCCAAATGCATGAAACACAGCTAAAGCCATAATGGTGCAGCTTGTGTATGACAAACTGAAGAGCAGCATGATAGGGAGTAGGCACACACCATCGGATTGTGACCACCAAGACAAAGCTAGAGCAAGGCTGAGGCTGTCTGCACCGCCCGACAATGCGACTGCAACTCTAGTGGACCTGGTGATTCCCAAAGCTGCCAATTTGCCGGCCAGGAGTTTGCCAAGCAGCGCTCCTTGTGTGCGGGACATGGCGTCAACATGTGCCTCAGCAATGTTGTGATGTCAGACAGGAAGACATAGCGGAGGCATGAATGTCGTCAAGGATACAGGTGCATAAATTCGCAGTTAGACTGTTGGCCAGTTTCCTTGACTACACACAGTACTGCAGTACGCCACGGAAAGTACGGAGTCTGCACCTGTGTTCGACAGCAGGCAGTGTTCGGACGCTCATAGTACTTGTCAACGCCAGCCTGGTCCTGTGCTGCACTCTTTCCAGTAGCAAGTGCCAGCCTATGTCACAGCAGGCTTGAAGCGGTCAGCAAGCTTTACCAGACATGCCGAGCTGTGGATGTTAGGTAGGCAGGTGAACTAGGGGGCACGGACCGAGCAGTTTCAGTGGCTTTCGGGTGATATTTGAGCATGTCGACCGCTGCTCTGCCTCGATATCTGCTGAAATGGGTTCTGAGCCTTGACCTGACCTATCCAATCAAGCATCCTAAAAGGTACAGACAGCAAGCTTGCAGCCTACAACATGATGCACACTCGTATGCCCCTCCCGCAGCTTGATACCCAGTGCTTACGATCACAGGGACTTTGCCAACGGCTTCTTGGTGGCAGAGGTACTGTCAAAGTACTTCCCTGATGACGTTCAGATGCACTCGTTTGAAAACGTAACCAGCATTGAGCGCAAGAAGAGCAACTGGCATTTGTTGAAGAAGTTCTTCAAGGTATGCAGATGTCAAGTCGGGCTCAACTAACATGTTCTGCTGGTTTGGCCTGGTCAGATGTGTGGCTTGCCTTGACACTAACCTGAGTTTTGGTACTTACAGCGGTATGATGTGCCAGTCAGCAAAGATGATGTGGACCAAGTGATGGCAGCAGCAGATGGCGCCATAGTCAAGCTACTGCAGATCATATACGACTATGTACATGAGGATCCTGCTGCCCAGTCAGAGCAGCAGCCTGAGTACCATGAGGAGCAGCAGTATTACGACCCAACTGCTGTGCCAGGCTACAGCTCAGGCTCACCAATCATGCAGCTTCAGCAGCAGCAGACTTCACTCACTTCAGCTGACTCCCCTGCGTATATGCCGCCAGGCAGTCTGCCATACATGCAGCAAACATGTGCTGAGAGTCTTTCTGCAGCATACTCAAACCAGCAGCAATCCCCAGGACTTTCTTATTCCCCAGGAAGTGCTTACTCACCAAGTGGAGTGTCCCAGCAGCCAGCAGGGGGAAGCTGGCCTCAGCAGTACCCAGTTGGTATGCAGTACCCTAGCCCTATGGCCATGCAGCAAGCGCCACAATATTCCCAGCAAATGTTCAGCACAGGCATGCCGCAGCACATGCAAGCTCCGGGCAGTGATGCTGTGCCACAGCAAATGATGGGCAATGCAGTGCAGTATGCAGCAGGCTATCAGCCTGGGGGGTATGCATCTGGTCAAAATCAGCATGAGGGCAGCATGCCCAGCATTGAGTATGATAGGAGGCCGCGAGCTGTGGAGTACAAGCCGTATACGCAGCAGGATTACAGCAGTAGGAATTATGATGCTAAGATGCAGAAGGAGTACTGGAAGCTGGGAACGTTGGGTCCCCAGATTGAGGATGAGGATCTGCAGGTAACACCAGCTTCTGGGATGTCTGACATTCTATATGGACAGCTTGGTCACAATAAGGTCGTGACTGACACGCACAGTGCCTCATAACACCCACTACAGGCTTGATTGCACCTTTGAGAGCAAATGCTGATTACCCTGTTGTACTGGTGTAGCAGTGAGTGTGAGCCTTTTCGTGCAACACAGTGGCATACGACATGAGATTTTTCAGGCAGATTGCTGCGCAGGCCAAGAGGAAGAAGGCTGAGGAGCTGAAGGAGCTTGCCCGCAGCATACGAGAAAAGAATGCACGCTTGGTACGGTCCATGCACAATGCTTCTGACGACGTCGTCTTCCGTTGTAGTGGCTGCCTTGCATACACCTTGGTCTGCTGATACAGTGATAAGGCGTGCATGTGTCATTTACTGTGTGAAGCCATACTGTTCAATTGCACATAAACATGAGTTGGCTCCAAACAGCTCATGAAGTGAGATGCAAGTTTCCAGATGCTGAGCAGCAGCAATTCTGGTGTCCAGGGAAGCAACTGCTCAGCACTGCCTTGTTGTGAATGCATTGACTGCATGCAACATGATGTCAACTTTCACCAGGCATAGGGCTTGTTGAAAGATTGAAGTATTTCTATGTAGGCTTCAATGACAACAGCAACAGCCAGGCCCAAGGTCGAGACCCCGAAGAGCAAGTCTGTGCGTGAAAAGGCTTTGGAGTTTGCCAGAAGTGTGCCTAGACCAGAAATGAAGCGTGCAGCTTCAACAGGCAGCAGTTCAGGGGAAAGCACACCCAAACAGCAGCAATCAACTTCGGGCCTAACAGAGATTGAGCGACTGCAAGCACAGCATGCAGCACATCGCAAAAGGGTTGAGTCAATACGTCAAGAGTTTGTGAGGATGGCAACAGGATAGCGCGGTGCATTTGAAAGGGAAATTCATATTTGAATTTGTTGCAGCAGCAACGCTAAGTATGTCTCTAGCAGGACTGTGCATGTTGCTGTACTGCAAAACACAGAGTGGTATGTCTAACTGTAGATTTAAGGTGCAGCCTTAAGATAATGTGTGCCTCTGAGCAGCAGGGTCTGCAGAATTCATTTGCTGCCATCTGGGTTTAATGTACCCAATGGGTTCATTGGACCCAACACATGGTCTGTATAGGTTCATTTCTCTCTCCCATCCTGCCTCATGGCTGCTCCAGAAACTTGTCTATGATTGCTGAGAAAGCGCCAAACGTCAAACAGCCAGCACAGGCTGCCTTTGGTCCTGCACTTGCGGCAAGGGTGCCGCCCGCAAAACAGCCAGCATACATGGAGTTGTAAATATCATGCTTTGCCCTCGTCTTTTCTATGACGCATTCTGATCCAGCAAATAAAGCACCCACAGCACCAAACCCCTTGGCGTATGTCCTGCACACATTGACACTTGCTTCAGGCATGCGCAAGGTACAGACTACCTGTGCATCGCTCTGACAAAAGCACTACGTTGTGCAGTGCAGTTCAGACCTATTTGACGGCAATATAGTCTGCTGTTCAAACAGACTGTGCGCACAAGCAGGTCCTCACCAACTTCTTGACCTTGCTGTGAGCAGCATCTGACGAAAGACCTGCCGCGTTGTCTGCTTCTGAGCTTCGACACCCGGGGCTAAGTTCCCATCCATCCCAGCGCCCTGTTGTATCAAACGGATACTTCGATGGTTGTGACGTGTTGATGCATGCCATGATTAGTTTTAAGCCTGGACCAGCCAATTCAGTCAGCGATGCAGACACTTACTCCTGCATCCATACTGCCCATCACAATACCAAACACCAGTCCCAAGCCCATTCCCATCACTCCAGACATGACCGTCCTGATGCCGCAATTGTTCATCATATCTTCTTGGACTATTTGCTCCGGCGTGGGCATCTGTATCTGTCTGTACTCCTTCTTAGGTTTGCCTTTATTTGTTGGTTGCGGTGCAGGAGGCTCCTGCGCAGAAGGGTCAGCGGACGGAACAGGACTGGACGAGCTCGGGGTAGCACCGTCATTTGGCTGCGACATAATGCTGATGTACGCTTAGGCCCAATGGTGCTTGGCACAATGTGGTTTGACCGAACTAGCTAGGGCCCAAAAAAGGATGAAATAATATGCCACCAAAGAGCAGCAGAAAGGTGGCTGTTGTTGCACATGCAATGCCAAGGTGCAGGTGGTCAGGCATGGCTTGAGGCCAAACAGTAGGATGCAAGTTACAGGCTGGACTGGCAAAGGTTGGAAAA
>JAABUP010002319.1_pt1 | contig 37222 bp, 38 predicted proteins | sample 5559201 | NCBI WGS metagenome assembly JAABUP01 (sample SAMN10711887, study PRJNA513373) | rock metagenome | isolation source: Antarctica rocks | place: Antarctica
ACGCGTCTATCCCTCTATACTTACTATAGGCCTAATCCTACGTTTCGGCTATATAAACTATTCGTTATATATATACTAATAATTATATTAAGTACTATTCGTATAATTACCCTATTCGGTAAAGCGGCACCGACGCGGCGTAATTTTCTAACTTTAACGAGGATCTAACTATAATCTAGGCTTTTATACTTAGATATATAAACGCGAAGCTAGTAGTTATTACACGCTAAACCGAAATAGGTTTAGCGGCGGGCGCTAAATATTAGCGGGCTTGGCATGCACGTCTGAGGTACTGAGGTAACAAAATTAGAAAATCAAATAATTATGTATTTATATAACTTCGGAGTCGCTGATAGAAAACCCCTAGCTGGCGAAATGATCACTACTGCCCATAAAGCATATTCGTTCCCGGGAATTCTGTTACTAAGTAGGTTGTTACTGTTACGTTCCTCACGTTCCTCACGTTCCTCACGTTCCTCAGCATACGAACGCGGTAGAATCTAGAGACGCATTAGAGAGGTTTAGCATACTTTTTCAAAGCTACTTTTTCAGTTTAGTTTACGCCCGGGAGGGTAGTTTTTAAGGGTTGCCTAATAGGGTAGGTGGGCGCTTAAAAGTGTCTTTCAAGAGTTGAAAGATACTTTTAGATGCTGGCTCTTAAAACTTCGAGTTTTTAAATAGATTTTAACACCTCCGTAACTACTACTTTACCCATTTTCTTTTAAACTTCGTAAGATAATAGCGTATAGACTACTTAGTAAACTGTAAAATTATTATAAAGTTATAATAGATATAGAGTCTTTAATATTAAATATTAATTATTTCTCGTTTTTAATGTTCGTGATCTACAGGGTCTTCCTAAAAGGGTAGGTGTGGCAGCCGCGTCGCGATTTCGCACCCATGCTGTAATTAATTTGACACTTTACCTGTTATGATTTGAGAAAGTAGGATTGAAAAAGTGTGCTAAACCTCTCTATTGGAAAGGATAAGGCCTTTCCACTATCAATGAGTCTCAAATGTTTTGTTAGATCTGACCTTGTACAGAACATCGCAATGTATGATGTTAGTGTTGGAATACGGGCAATTGAACGTCATATTTGATGATTGTATGGTTGATTGATTATGCTATGGAGAAGTTGGACGTGGTTTCTATGTCTCAAAAGGTTGGCATAGGGCTGAAGACCCTGATTTCCAACAATTAGCTCACATCGCTAGCGTGGATTGATTATCTAACTTTGGAATGGCCGACGATCGAGCGATATCAATCTGTACATTGGCAGAGGTCCTTGCGCGGCAAGGCTGGCGCCACTCGCCAGACAAATTTGTCGATGGCCAAAGCTTTGCAAGTGTATGATGTGAAAACGGCTGGGACAGAATCCCCCCAATGCGGATCAATCCACTCGGCCTTCACATTAAAGTCTCTTCGACAAATATGGTGGTCTTCCAAAATCTTGCCATTTTCGTGTGCGTGGCACATGTCATGGGCTTAGTGCCGCCCTCCCCATTTCCCCTGTCGCAAAGCCTACACCATCGGAATACTTCAGTCTCTGAGTGGACTGTGTCCCAAATCAAAGACTTCCATCCTCCTGTTGGAATACGAGGAGAAGTTGAGGCCTCATAGGTGTGGAATTGATTGATTGAGTTGGTTACATGGAGAAGAAAGAGAAGTGTCAGGGGGATGCTAAGACGCTAAACCGCATTAGGCAATCCACCCATAAAACTGGGAATAGTTGGTAGCATAAGGCTGAATTCCAACACCTCCAAGGCTTCTCTCCGTGTCTCCACTTGCCGATGATATTGAACAGCTTGTCTATCTCATACCCAACAGCCAGCCCCGTCGTTTTCTGCACCTGGCCTACGATAAAAAAGAGTCTTTGAAACCCGCCGCCTTCAATCTAGTAGTCTTGACAATCTCAGAACAGATCAAACAGCACATATCAATACACGGCGATGGTCCACTGGATCGAAACCCCTACAACTACCACATACCAGGCTGTTACTCAACCACCGTGACCGGCGGAGCTGGCATGAGCAGAATACCTATGACCTATGGGATGCTGGAGGAGATCATGTCTGCTTTACGGACCTTATTAGAAGATCAGGAAAGATTCTACGAGGCATTCTACGACCTCACTGATGAATTCGATCTTGTTTTGGGACAGGGCAGTCTGCTTCGCGAGGAAGAATCGCAGCCACATCCGGGAACGAACGCCATGATATGAACGAAAAGGAGAATTCTACGGCTTTTTGGGACAGTATCACTGGTCACAGTTGATTTTCATTTTCCCCTGACTTGGAGAAAATGCCTCAGTATCGATGCAAGTTCTGGGCCCTCTGCTGTCCGTGAAGGCCTCACGATACCATAATTGGGCCGCTTAGTAATCATGAATTGCGCGCTGGTTGAATATCAAAGGAGGAGATGCCTCGTTGCGACCCGGCTAGCTTCCGAAGCGACATGCGCCCTCAGGGATTCTACTAGAATTACCAGCGATTTACAACCTGTGCTAGCTCTCTAGTAGCTTGCGTCGTCGAGGAGTCTTGCACTGACGCCATGAAGCTGACACCAGGTATATCTTCTGTGGTGATGCTCGGCTCCCTCAAATTGGCATCCGCTTCCAAGTTCGGGGCACAAGGTTCTTTGATTACAAATGCATCGATTCAGCTCAATAAGTGAGATGCCTTGAATTTATTTGCCATCCCAAATTGAAGGCTGCTAACAACCCTCAGTCAGTCGGGTTGGAACTCACGGCTTCCACCGAATCCTCCAGGGATCGACGTCGAGTCCATGTGGGAAACGTCAATTTCGCTCAATCCGCTGGCCGTCTACGTCGTAGCCATTGATCTGATGTATGGACTAAGCAAACAATCCTGGTCGAAGCAAGTCGAGTTGATAGAAAGCGGGCTTTTGGTCGTATTGCAAACACCTGAATACAACGTCATCATTTACACCAGCCATCGGACGACTGATCTGACGACCGGTCTCTGTGTCCAGACCCTCTACCAAGCGGTAAATTGTATGGCGACCCGGAATCCAGGCTTTTACCAGTCTACCAATTTCGTCACATTGAGGAATAGACCTATTGCTCGTCTTCTGATCACAGACTTGGACCATTGGGATTTTCCGCCAATTGGTACTAGCAATAGTTCAATCCATAGCATCGAAACCAGGTCGTATGATCTCGTCAATTCCTTGGAAGCTACGGAAACGACTTCCCCAACCAGCACCCCAACAGCCGACTCAGGCGAACTCACCGATCCCGATGACAATCTTTTTAAGATCCAGTACCAATACAGCGGCCAAAGAGTCCTCAACGGCGACGTCTTCAGTGCAGCGATCGATGGCCTAGCAATGGCTGCGCAATATGATTCTGACGGCCCTTGCGATTCGATCACGGCTTTGAGCATTTCTCGTAAAGTTGTGTGGCACATTGGTCGTTCTACCACTCATCCTACGTTTACTTCTGAGCTAACACGTGTCTTCTTTCTGATGATCCAGGATCTCTTCTTGAAAGAGCGCAGGTTTCAGGAATTGTGGTTTCATCTGGAATATGAGGGGGAGATCATTGCGGATGGATATGTTATCAGGTGGAATGAGAAGCCTGGGATTGCGAACGAATGATGTTTGTCATAAGCTTTTCATTGGCGTCCTCAGGATTAATCTTCTGACGAAGTCTCTTAGCTTCTGCGCCTTCTTCGGATTGATCGTTAGAGCCTACCTCAAAGGAAGCTGAGTGTCCGATTCCTGCATCACCCGCATACTCCAAACGTCCTCCTCTCCAAAGGGCCCTGCTACTCAATTTAATCTTCGACCTTCTCATACCAAGCGAAAGCATTTTCGACTACCACTTTCATTTTCTCCGTCATTTCGAACCCCGCAATATACTCTCTCGTAGCCCAAACACCCTCTGAATGCTCTTGCGGATTGGTCGTAAAGCTAGCATCATCGACAGTACAAACGTAATTTAGCTGCAGAGATAGTTTTGTCACTATTTTCTCTCCATCATCCGGTTTCATCAGCTTCTCGGTAGTGTAGGAGAATGAATTGATCGTTCCGTTGACATCTACGACGGACAAAGCGGTTTCCTCATTGACTTCTCGTATTAGACCGTGGTAAATACTGGTATCTCCGTCTTCGACATGGCCACCTGGAACTTCGAAGACTGGAAATCACGATTATTAGTTGATAGCCCAGTGCACCTCACATTTGAAGTCTCCGGGGAGGGTGCAGGTCGAGATTTCTCGCATCACAGAAGTCTGATCCAAATCGAGCACATGAGAGAAAGCGCTCACCGTTGGGATAAAACTTCTCTTGAGCGGATCGCTTCAGTGAAAGTAGCCTAGGAGGATCGCTTGCCGATGGGTGGAAGATGATAGCGCCAACCTAGAGAGACAAGCCAAGTCCAAGATTCCATTTGTTCGGTAGCTTTAACATACGACAAGCTTGTTGCATGGCAGGCCGCTCGCCGATAGAATTTGGGAGAGGTACTGTGACTTGTTCATTGACAGAACGGCTTTCGTGTCCATAATGTCCATAATGCCAAGTCCAGGGTGAACGCTGATTCACAAGTAGATTAAGAACGATGGGTCTGTGCTGAGGAAATTTCAATTTTCTGAAATAGGTCGAGAAGCGAGTGCACATCGGCATCTTTCCAATCAGGGTTAGGTTTATCCGGGTAGGTACGTATAACAATCGGATGTAGTCTACTCTTACAATAAATCCCAGAAGAGGTCCACCTGACAGAACCACCGGAATCCTCGTTCGTACGGTATCCGAAAATGGCTCGACGATCTGGCCTTGTGCCTGACTCTCAGGGTTTACTATCCTGTAGCAATCTAATTGTGGCTCATGGTCAATACATGATATCCGATTTGTCGGGGCTTTTGACCGTGTCTTGCCGCTGTCCATAAAACCTGCCGGAAGTGATAATGCCTTGGTTGCCTACGCTGTCAAGAAATTTTCCACTGAAGGGCTTACTTGAAACATGCGACCTCTTATCAGACGCGTGATCTGGCATGACCAGGAATTGCAGCGAGCACCTCACGGGAATGCAATGACAATAGTGGGCGGTCATATGGCTGAGGATCTTTCGCACGAACAATTGGAGGGATGCCATCGCCATGCTACGCACACAGGTCACGGTATTCCACCAACTGCTTGACCCCCGCAAGTCCCTTCTCCCCTACCTACCCGAAAATTCTCCTCCAAGATGCCAGAATTGACAATCGCAATAGTTGGCTCAGGTCAACGAAGTCGAAAACGAGCCATCGCCACAATTCATGCCTTCAGGAAGGATTGGCGGCTCATCGCTGCCTGTGACCCCAATTCTGATGCTTGTCAGGATTTCACAATACAGTATCCAAAGATTCCAACTTTTCCGGATGTGCACAAGATGATCCAATGGAGCCGACACAACTCTAGGATAAACTGTGCTTATGTGGCTGTCCCGCATCACTATTACGTCGAAGTTGTTCCATTGCTACTCGAAGCTGGAATCAGTGTTCTCAAAGAAAAGCCTGCTGCAGCGTCATTCGGCGAATTGATACATTTTCATCAAATTGCGGACATGAACTCTGTGAGACTCGTGACAGCGGGTCAACTTCGTTATGGGAAGCGTTTAGCACAGATTCGCGCTTGGATGCCTTTGATTGGGACTGTTCACACCATAGAAGCGGAGCGAAAGCTTTCAATCATGGACTTGTCCAGCGGCTGGAGGGCAAGTACAAAACTCTCCGGTGGTGGTGTATTAGGCGATCTTGGTTGGCACTCACTCGATGAGATACTTAGCTTGGTCCCTGAGAATTCCCTGGTCCATGTGGTCTACGCCAGAATGTTCCACGTTCGAGCTTATCAAGGGCACGACTGCGAAGAGAGTGCTGATGTGATTATTGAACTTGAAGCCAAAACAAAGAATAGCATTTCTGCCCATCTGACGGTATCGAGGATCGGGCATGACGAAACAAACAAAATCATAATCACGGGAGAAGATGGCGTGATCGCAGCGTCTGGCGAGGACGTATCTCTTCAAAAAAAATTCCGCTCAGGGGAGAGAACCTCTCATTCAGCACATGCACGCGATGAGGTTTCAAGTTTCGACCGCATGTTCAAAAGATTCCATGACGAGAATATTGAAATCAAGAAGAGCCAACCATATTTTGAACATCAATTGCGAGACCTCAAAGTCACCGAGACTCTAAGTCGACTTTACCAGCATGCTGAGATGGCAGCTTGCGGACACCCCAAGCATTCGAATAGAAACAATGATCAATCTATTGTAGGGTTGCAACAGGCTCAGACTACATATGAGATGAAATGGCCCGTAATTGACTCTGACCTTGAGCACCTGGTGACAGGGCAGCTTAAGAAAGGGATCTCGATATACGGGAACGATGGTGTTTTCCAAACGTTCGAGACTGAGTTCAAGGCCTATCACAACATGATGGATTGCTTCGCCTTACTGCACAATTCTGGCACTAACGCACTCCATGCGCTTCACTTTGCAGCACAACTTCGCCCTGATCATGAGGTAGACTAATCAAAAGCAACCATAACATTTGATTTACTAACGCCGACACAGGTAATTTTTCCAGTCTATACGTTCCACGCCACTTGCTCGCCTGCAATGCACTTTGGCGTCAAGCCTGTCCTTTGTGATGTTAGCCAAGACGGAAATATTTCGCCCACTGCTATCGAGAAGGCGATTACGGCGAAGACAAAAGCTGTGGTCGTGACACACATGTGGGGAATTCCCTGCGATATGCAAGCAATTTTAGCTATTCTTGACTCTCGGAAAGACATTCTCCTATTCGAAGACTAATCCCACGCACATGGCGCCCGAATTAATGGCCGACACGTTGGATCTTTTGGAGACGGTGCAGTCTGGTCATTGCAAGGCCAAAAGATTGTCACTGGCGGAGAGGGTGGTATTGCTGTAACGAAGCACGCCGATTTCCATTATCGACAGTTGATCTGGGGCCACTACAACAAACGCTGCAAGGCTGAAATTCCTGCCAATCATCCTTTGCATGCATTCATCTTGACAGGGGCCGGATTAAAACACAAAGCTCATCCCCTTGCCCTGGCTGTTACCCTCCATCAGCTTCGCAGCCTTGACGAATTCCATGCCCAAAAGACACGCTACGCTTATCAAATGGCCCGTGAACTTGGCCACATTCCATTTCTTGAAATGCCATCGCTACATCGTGTGGGTGCAGCCACATGCGAGCCTGCATGGTACGCTTTCGTGATGCGGTTCAAGTCATCAAAAGCCCCCAACGGTCTCACTCGAGAGAAGTTCGTCGAAGAGATCAACGCCCGAGGATTGAAAGATGTGGATATACCGCGATCTACAGGCCTTCTGCATCGAGAGCCGTTATTAAATACGCCCGAAGTGCTCTTCCCACATCTCTACAGCAAGGAATCTGCAAACTTGTCGAGATCGCAGGGCGATTTCGAGAATGCCCAACAATTCTACGACGAAGCAATCGAGCTCCCTGTGTACGCCATGGCGCGAGATCAGGAGATTGTGAACGTTTGCATCAGAGTTATCACCTTTGTTGCGAGCAAATGGACTCGTGGGAAGTGAGATGCTCCCTGTGTGCGAGCTCGTGAGTTGATATTTCATTACTTTGGTGCAAGGCTGGCTCTCTAAGGGGACGCAGTGGACCTCGGTCAGGTAGGAGGCACGATATCATGTAGTTATGTGGCTTGCGAGATTTTAAAGATGTCATTAGAAGCTTGCGCGCTGAAATATCTTGTTTAAGTAATTGAGAGGGCGGCGGCCTCAATCTACTCTGAACGCTGGACTTTGATCAATTAGATCGATTCATGATTTGATAAAACCATATTCTTTGATGAATGCGATCTAAAACACTGTGATCTGGCGCGAAAACGAGTTGGCCTGGATTAGAGTATGAGAACCTCTGATGAACTGGTGATGACGGCAAATCAACGACGAGATACTTCACCCAAACCGTAACATCTACGGGGACGGGCTGAACAAATAGGAGGATAGAGAACATATGCTTCCTGGAGTTGACCGACGGATCTCTTGAAGAGTTGATTTCGTTCCCGAGTCTGACATCGAACTCAATTGTAATCGGCCATCGGATCACTCCCGTATATCCCCAAACACGCCATTGCATTGTTTCACAAAGTGAGGGTTGAACTCCAAAGTGTTGATTTAATCGCTTGCGTGATGCCCATGTATATCCAGTTGAGAATATAATGCATCCCAAAATATTCTCGGTTTTCATCTTTGTAGAACTCAGGAGGCATAATCACGAACGGGGTGAAACTCATAATGTGGCTGAATTGATCACCAACTGACATAACAGGAAAACGTTACTTACTATCAGCTACGATCTCACCTCCTTCTCCACACCCTTAGCTTTCTCCTGCCCCTCAGAGTCACCGTCACTCGACCCTTCTTCAATATCCCGGCCCATTCCCTCTCGTCTATGTGCTACAGTATTCAACGCCTCCGTCCCTGTTGCGTCCGCCAAATCATTGTCGTGTGCAACACCAAATTTCCGGCCTAGCTTCTCCGGCCCCACCAGTGCGAGAATGATGACATATGCGAATACGCAGCCCATGAAGATGCAGATGACTTTGCCATATTCGTACCTCTTCGTCTTTCCTTTCGGGGGTAATGGGAAACGCTCGCCGATCGTTGACTCGATTGTCGAGGAAGCAGACGAAACAAGATTGCCAAGCTGATATGACGTCCCGACGACAAATGTGCGGAAGGATCCTGGCGAAAGTTCCATAAGGTGGATGGGTATTACGCCCCAAGCGCCTTGAACGCAGAACTGTTCGAAGAATGCGGCGGCTATAACTTTGTGGCTCCCTACGAATGTGTACGGATAGAGCAGAGCGCCACCAATGATTGAGATGAAGATTATGCTGAAACGGCGGCCAAATATTTGTGACGAATAGCCAATAATTGTTCCTCCTGTCATAGCGCCGAGGTTGGCGACAACCTGCGTCACAGTGACGGCATTGGGCGAGAAGTTGTATTGATTTTTGATCATGAGAGGATATATGTCTTGAGAGCCATGAGACATGAAGTTAAAGCCCGCCATTAAGAGGACAAGGTAAATAAGGAGAAGCCAGTGTTTCTTGAGCGCAACGCGACCTTCAGAGAGGAAAGTACTGGTGACGCTGCCATTGGCCTTCCTCACAGCGTCTCTCTCGCGGTATGAAGCTGTTTCCGGAAGGCAGAGACGGAACAGGATGATGAGAACGGGAGGACAGGCGCCGAACCAGTAAAAGGGACGCCAGCCGTGAGATGTAGTATCGACAAGACCGCGAGCGAAAGCAGTGGCAAGGAGATAGCCGAACGCATAGCCCTGCTGCAGCATACCCGAAATGAGACCTCGGGCAGCCTCTGGACAATCCTCAAGGGCCGTAGCCGCAGCATTGCCGTATAGGCCGCCCATGGCTACTCCAAAAAGGGCGCGGCAGGCAAGAAACTGCTTGTAGGTATTGCAAAAGCCGGTCCCGAGTTCCAGGATTATAAAGAGGATGTTGTTGACGATGAAGGGCCATTTGCGGCCATATCTGTCGGCGGCGATACCTGTGAGACCATTAGCTGATTTCGACCCCAGGCTCCGCATGTATGTTCACCAAACAGCACACTGCCCACAGAGCGAAACATCAGCACCAGGGTGATTCCCCATGTGATCTGAGAATTCTGCTTGCCGAACTGCTTGGCCAGTTGCTCCACGGTCAGGGAGACGGTGAAGAAGTCGAATGCGTCCCACGACCAGGCCAGGAAGCCAACCAGGAAGAACATCCACTGCTGGAAGTTGAGCATCGCCAAGAGCTTGAAGGGATTGGGAGCCTTGTTCATGGGAGGCTTGAGGGTGGGGATGCGAGTCGCAATGTATGTGCCCGCGGACATCTTCGCTGCCTCTGGCGGCTTGTAGGTGGGCGAGTCATCGCGCGAGTCACGCATCTTGTCTTGGTCGTAAGACATTGCGATATGGCGCAGGGTGCTCCGCGATGCAGGCGACTTTTAGAGTAAGACCATCTTCTGTATATGTAGAGAGTGCAGACTGGCAAAGGGATCTAAGCGCAGCAGTCAACTGCGGGGAAGAAGTGGTGGTCTGCGCCAAGCTGCAAGTTCGGAGACTCTTCATGATTCTTGCACCAAGACCAAGACTGATGTGGACCCACGACCCACGCCAGGCACGGGAGCTCTGTAGCTATTCTAAGTCATAGCAGGTTTCGGAGGTGGACTCAGTCCCTGCTACGTATTTCGGTTCTCGGCATTGATAGGCAAACTCCTGTCTTTGTGGACAATCTGCTCATGGAGGAGGAGAGGTGAGGATGTTGTGCCAACGACTTGCCGACCTCACTGCCGGCCCTTGGCAGCGTGGCTCGCGAGGGAGATGAAGTGACCGTTGATGGCCGATGACGTGGGGCTGCCGCTCGGCCTCCGCTCGGCCTGCCGGTCGACTAGAGCGAAGCAAGAACAGCGTGCTTCCGTTAGCGTGCCGAGACTTGCAGGAGAATCTCACTGGCTCATGACATTAATTGGCTTCCAAGAATGCTACCTTCTCATGGAGACCGACTCGATCCTGCTGGACAACGATGGAACATTGTTCCCATGTACTACTACTTCTGACTCCCTCGATGGCTACCTGGCGGAAGAAGTAGACCGATGTTCCAGTGCCTGTCATCATGAAAACCCCAAAGCCCCAAGTAGATTCTGTCTGCTCAGGCATTCCAATGATGGCAAGCTGGACTGTCTTCGGTGAATATTTGAGCAGTAGTTGTCTTCCCACCCAGGCCTACCATAGTCTGACATCGCATCGGGGAACCGAGTTTTGATGTCGACGTGAGCCCATTTCCCCCTCATGGGGAACGTGTCGACAGTTCGCTCCTAGGTAACATGGAACAGCGAGGAGAGCTCAAGCTCTACTTAACGGAAAATCTGGTCGCCTGAAAAGGAGCACCTGGAGACCATGGGAGCTCTCCGCGGCTTTCGCTGGCACTCACTGTGGTGCAGGATATGCCCGGAAACATGTCTTACATGCTTGTCCACAACGCTGGGAGCTGTGGATCGCGGAGGCCGTGCGTAATAAGTGTAACTTGTCAGAATCAGAGGACAAACAAATTCCTAGGTCCTGGTTGGCGTTGACTGGTATGCGATCCGTATGGCAACTATGGCAACAAAGACACGGCAAGCTGCATGTTTGCTTCAACTCAGGGTGGGGATCCAGACCTGACGTGAATGCTCTGTTGTACCCAAAGTATGAGACCCTCTGCTCGACATCCTCTTGTACTTCCTCGGGATGCCTGTTGCGTTCCGTCCTAGCAGCAGCAGTCGAGTATCAGAACGCTTCCTTTGGGCCATGTTTAGGGAACAGTGACGCGTGAAGTGAAGTCACGGTCCCTGTTATTGTCGAGAAATCAAGGCCAGCTGAACCGCGTCAAGCACAGCCCAAGTTCACAACGATCTCATCGATTAACATTAGTTGGAGGGTTACGTCCAGCAGATTTGTCAGAGCTTTACCAGTTATGATCAGGCACGACAATGCCATCTCCTAGTAAATCTGAAGCATATGGTGAAAGCCTTCGCGAACACTCACTTTGATTCCGCAACATTCGGTGAGCGTCTTTGTTCACTTCACATCTCTCTCTAAACTACCTTACTATCCTACAAACGTCGTCAACCTCCAGGCTGCAGCCATTCTGCCCTTACAGCGTTTGTTTCATTTATCGTACAAAGCTCACACGAGATCTTACAAGAGGCTGCAAACTCATAACACATGAATGATCGCCTGAACCATGACGCAGTATTCGAGACTGTCTGCTCTCCTCGAAGCGGAGGAGGCACCAACACGGCGGTCTCTCCAGGACGCTGTCGACGCCGCTATTCAAGATCCCCGACAAATAAGCTGTATTGCAGAGAACGACGTCAGGGACGGACTTATTCTACGCTTGACAACTCACAGCGATGTGCTAGCACAATTTTTCAGTCGTGTACAGTCAGCCCCTGCTACCTCAAAAACTCCGGCTGCTAGTAAAATCGCGGCAGACACGATAAACCTCTTAATCCTTTTGCTTCCTCCTCTTCAGCAGCTCCTAGAGCTTACGAGATTAGTTGAGCTGTTGATACCAGCCCTTTCCGTCTGCCTCGAACCTCGAGAGCCAATCGGACTGCCGAAGCTCGCTTCAGTACTCGCCACGTGTGGCGACCTCTTGGAGCAACTCGTCGCGTGTCCTTTGAGTAGTACAATCATTTGTCGATGGGCCTCTTTGCCGGCGGCCGTTGCTCTGGGGAACGTAACTCAGGAAACATGGACTCACAGGCTGGTGGCTATGGTACTATCTTGCACGATAGACCATAAGATTGCGGAGACGATGCAAGAGTGGGAAAAATTGAAGCGTCTTAAGAACGGCCTCTACGAATTGGAGCGGAGGTTATTTGATGAAGAAGACAAGAGGGCCTCTGTGGCTAGGAAGAAACAAACTGTCATCCCTTTCCCCACTTTGGAAGACGATCTTCAGAGCTTACTGAGCGATTTTGCTCTCGCGCAACCGGGATCCCTTCGTGTAGTCCAGAACCATATTGAGACTCTCTCAGGCGGGAGAACATCCCGGATACTTCGCTTGATTACCAAACAATTTCCATGCAAGCATTGCATTGCAGGGTTAGGATCTCCCTCCCGAAACATTGAATTGGAAGCGCGTGATGAGATTGCTGGAGCCACGTCGGACCTTCATGTTGACATCTTAGGCAAGGATCTGGGTGTATGGAAGGTCGCCCTTTCAGAGCCAGCCCTGAGAAGCTGGCAAGCCAAGGAAAATCTTGGCCTGTCCGCCCAAATGAGAGAGAAGCTGGTAGATCTGGCCAACGGATACCATACGGGGAGATTAGCAGGATCAGACGGACAAAGACATCGTCTCAAGGTCCCTCTTACAAGTACCAAATGTGGCAAGGGACTCTCAATTATCTGGCAGGTACATGAAAAATTGTTTGGAGAGGCTCAGACGCTGCACCAGATTGTAATTGTTTGGGAAATAGGCGATTCAAAGGCGGTTACGAAAGCTATTGATATAGTCATATCTATCCAGATGGGCTACTCTGATGACACCATTCGGCGCTGTCGCCAGCGCCCTTCGACGAGCAATGGTGCGCAACTTCCCTTAGAGTTTGAAGATGGCAATTTGCCGCTTTGCCGGACACCCCAAGCTCCAGCCGAGCTCGATATCAGGACTGTGGATCAAGAAACGATCCATATGGCCAACAAATTCTATGCTCTTTCCGAGGCAGTCATCCGCTCCGTGTTGGCTAATGATCTGGCCGCTGAATTTCCCTTTGAGCTGTCATGGGAAGAGGCTCGTTGTATCAACCATCGCGAGACGGCGAGCCTCATCCTGGGTCGCAGTGGCACCGGTAAGACTACTTGCCTAGTTTTCAAAGTGGTTGGCAAGTTTGTGGCTAGCAAGGCAGTCTTGGACGAAAGGCCTGTCAGGCAGGTTAGTCTCATCCAATGCAGTTGCTGTCGTCCATGCCTGACTTAGACTAGGTCTTTTTGACGCGGTCCAGGCACCTGGCAAAAAGGCTGAATACTTACACAAGACGATTGATCAGAACGCACTCGTTAAAGTCAGCTAATCTGGACGCCATTCTAGCTCACGAAAATCCTACCTCGATGGTTGTGGTAGAAGAGCGTGAGGACGACAGCGTGCTCACGCTGACAGACCAGTTGTTTCCTCTGGTCTGCACATTCGATCGGTTCCTCCAACTGCTAGAGAATACAGCGATAGCTTTAGATCGACAAGACTTCTCTGATGTGAAAGGGTTCCCCCATATTAATGAATCTACAAACACTGAACGTCCACGCCAACAACAATTTATCGATGCCTATGCCTTCGAAGTAGATTATTGGCCACGGTTTTCCCACGTGCGCACGAAGCACATCTCCGTCCAGCTAGTCTTTGCTGAAATTATGGGGGTCATAAAAGGTTCCGAATCATCACGAGAGTCTCTGATTCCTCTTAACCGCGAAGATTACTTGAAGCGAAGCAGCCGCTTAGCTCCCACCTTTTCATCAGAGACCGAAAGGTCGCGTGTCTATGACATCTTCGAACAGTATGAAACCATGAAGCATCAACGCGGCGACTTTGACTATGTCGATCGCGTTGTTACTTTGCTGAAAGGAATGTATCGAGACCAAGCATTGATGCAACTTCTGCGATCTACCTTTGACGAAATGTATGTGGACGAAGTTCAAGACTTGCGATGCCTAGACATCGAACTTCTCTTCAACATTGTAAGGGACGGTCGCGGCTTTCATTTTGCAGGAGACACTGCGCAGGCTATATCACAGGATTCTACTTTCCGTTTCGCGGATATCAAGAAAATGCACTATGACCACTTCGCTCTAGCCAGCAGTTCCACCAACCAAAATCAGCTTGGTCATGCACAATTGTTCGCTTTATCGGAGAATCACCGATCTCATCAAGCCATACTGGCTCTTGCATCATTGGTCATGGGAATGATCTGGGAAGGCTTTCCGGAAACAGTAGACAGACTAGGACCAGAGATCGGAAATCTCACCGGACCAAAGCCTGTGCTATTTATTGGCTGCAATTTCAGTATACTCCAATCTAGTAGTGCTGGATCTGGCAATCGCCCTGAGAAGGTTGCCGACTTTGGGGCAGAGCAAGTTATTCTGGTGCGTGATGAAAAGATGAAGACAGAACTACGAGGCTTGATAGGAGACGTTGCCCTTATTTTCACCATCCTCGAAAGCAAGGGGATGGAGTTCGATGATGTGATCCTGTGGGATTTCTTCTCCGGGTGTCCAAATCAGCCAGGTGTTAGAAGTCTGAGCGTCCTCAAGAACGAGCCGGCGAAATTCGAGTCATGGAAGTTCAGCGACATGTGTACGGAGCTCAAACGTTTGTATGTGGCTATCACTAGAGCGCGAAATCAACTCTTTATTGTGGAGACCTCAGTGGACACAGCTGCAACGGTATTTAAGCTGTTCAATTCAGATGCCTCTGGAGCGCTGACAGATATCACACGACCGGGTCAAAAGAACTTTGCGTTACTCGTCGACTCTATGCGGCCTAGTGCATCCGTGGATCCTGCCTCGTGGGCCAAAAGAGCTAATGACCTCATGGAGCAGCGTATGTTCAAGGACGCCCTGATGTCCTTCCGCAAGGCCGGAGATCAACGTGGAGAAACACGCGCACAAGGCCATGTGAGCGAGGAGGAAGGGAGACGATGCCTCGCTAATGATGATTTCGAGGGTTCCACCACCAAGTTCGAGAATGCATATGCGCAATTCATGGAGGTAAAGCTTGTTATAGACGCTGTCAGAGTGCTGGAAAGGATGGGCAAATTCTACCGAGCAGCGGAATTGTGGTTAGATTACGACAAACCCTTGAAAGCTGTAGGTCTTTTTCTCAAGGCTGGCTCATATTCAAAAGCCGTGGATTGTTTTGAGGTGGCTGGGCAATACAGTGAAGCCGCTTCAATTCTGCAAGATCAGGGTCAGTATGATCGCCTAGTCATGTATCTCATTGAACATCGGGCGAAACTCCCGATCAAGGACCTCAAGAGTTACGGCTTCCTCTGTAAGCTTCTACTGAAGCAGGAAAAATTGTCCCAACACGCACGTCAGTACGCTATCGAGCTCCTTGGATCTTCAGCCGAGCAAGAGGCCTGTTTCGTCCAATATGGAATGGACAAGGAGCTTGTAAAGCTTTACAACGATCAACGCAGGTTCGGAGATCTCTACCATTTTTACACAAAGTCAGGCCGTCTGGGGAGCGCTACCGGTGTTGCTCTTACCGATGATTTGCTGCATTCAACTTCTGAAGTATCAGAGTTTGAGTTATTAAACCTATTAGATTACGTCTGGGCTGGTCATTTGGTGAACAGGAGTTCGGACTTATTCACCAGGGACCTGAGACTGGAATCAGTCACCCGCAATCTTACACCCAAAATGGTTCAGAAAAACAAGCAATGGGAGACAAGTAGCCTCCTCTACGGCTCGAATAATCCCCAGGCTCAGGTAGACTTCGTGAAAATGGACAACACTCCTGTAAAAAGGTTCCTTGCGTTCTGGATCATTTCCAATGATGAAGGTATCGCTCGTATATCTACTTTAGATGCCTTGCCGTTTGAGATGATGCAAGAGGCTGTCAGAGTCTCCAAAGACCTTGTTCTTAAGGAAGATCCTGGTGCATGTTCAGCAGTAGCTCTTATCACAGGTCTCTGGAAGACCCAGCATACCCAAGGGGAAGACATGTTTTTACCCTGGTCCCCAATTCCAAATCGCATGATCGGAGTCAAAAGCTCTGATCGACCGGGAGTCGCAAGGCAGTGGGTTTTGGACAAGATTGCGGCTGCAGTACAGGCTTTGCATCTTCGAGCTAGAGATCTGTGGGACGTGAAGTGGCCAACGCGATGTGTCCGCTTCCTGACGAGAGGTATCCCATTAATTTTATGCTAGTAGCTATCATTGGGTCAAGCTGACATCACACAGGATTTTGTCCTGAGGACCGGAAATGTTCATATCTTCATGAGCCTGTCACTGAAACTCTTTATGCGCAAAGAATAAAGGTATCAGGATTTTCGCAAATTTTTCGCAGTCGGCTAATACTTGAAGGACTTGATGAGGATTAACCACTTGTTTTGCCATTTGGCCGTATTCTATTACCGTCGAATCCTAAACGAGGCTTTTTCAGGAACGTATCTAAGAATACGTAAGCCCTATCTGAATTTTGAGAGGCCAGCTTCCTTGCTGATATCTGCACGTCAGGACGATATTGGCTCGAACGACTGCTTCGGGAGCTTACCTTCCTCTCTGCACTAGAACAGGCTAGCTCGGTTCTCGTCAAGACCCAAATCGAGCTATATAGGGGAGAATTGTCCCCAATCATCTGCTCCGCAGTAGAGGATCTGCTTTTTCATCGGCTTAGGAAACAGTGGGGGGAAAGGAATAGCTTCACTTCCTTACTAGAACAGATCCAGTTGGCAGAGGCAATGGGTAGGGCTCGAGGCCATCAGAAACTTACGACTTGCTAATGCCTTTAGGCCAAAATGTACAGTCCCGTCTGTTCCGAGCCATGTCTCATAGTCTATTCATGGATAAACGAGAGCAGATGCAACGACATCTAGCTCTCATGAAATATTTGAAACAAGGAATCGGTCAAACATCTGCTTCAGAATTCGTGAGTGGCGCTTTTTGGGCTGATTTCATCATGTTAACGCAAGATAGCAAACCGCTTTGTCCGAGTTCCTCCAAAATCTTGACAATATCCAGGTCTCTGCTTTATCAGGCTTACACTCCCTTCTTGCGGTACTCGAGTATTTGGCGGCTTTTCTGGTATCGATGACTTTAAATCCACATTCATGGCTTGAATATGCTGATGCATCCTACAGATACTGAAAGCCAATTCCTCGCGATGCCTACTCACGCAATGTTGGGCCGAGCTTTATCTGACCCAGATAGACAAAATTACCCAGTCTGTCGAACCATCGTCATCATGGGAGCAGGAACATATCTACCAACAATGTCTGGTCATACTGGCTCGGGCGTTCTGCAAGGTGCTCTCGCGGTTAAATGAATCCCTTCGATTGAATAAAGTTTCTCGGTTGAACAAAGTCCCAGGACCAAAATTTGGCCTGACTTGCAGCGGAAAGCCTCATTCATATTCACTATTGAGACAGCGAAACGCGGAACTGTTAGCTATCATCATGGTTAATCTGGTAGCAACGTTGCCAAGGCCCGCTGGCTTTACACAGATCTGGTATACTGTCAAAGAGGTCTGTCTAAGGGTGAACTGCCGCATCGCTACTTCGTAGCTTACCTGTTCTCTAGGCTTTCGGCTATGAATTTGTTGGAGCGGACTATTTAATCCACCATTCACTTCCTGAACTCATCGAAAAGCTCGCGCTTTCATTTTTGAGATACAATGGCAAGGACAGTCTCCTAGTAGTTACCAAGGACCAAGGAAATAAGACCAGCTTCGAGGAGCTTGAAGGACAGCCCTCTGTGCAAAAAATCAAATACGATCAGCTATTACCGCGTCTGCCAACCCCGGCCGCTGTAGACTCTTCCACCGAAATTCTCTCCACTCCCTCGGCAAACAATCAGCAAGAGCAGTACTCTTCAGGTGTTACAGAGGCAGTGGTAAGACTTCAGCGCCGATGGCGAGCTTGCTTCACAAGGATTGAGCAACGTCGCGCCTTTGTACTGCTCCCCTTAGGCCGAGCTATCAATCGATTCTTTGAGCTGGGCGCTCTTTGTTCTTCTACAATCTCTATCCGAGATCGGATTGCCATTCGCGGACTTCTAGTATCGGATGGCGTCGCAATATTCATGAGGCAAAATGCAGTGAATGGAAAAATACAGCAGCTACAACAGGACGCAATGGCTTGTGTCGAGAATATTGAGATCAGCCATAGTGTGGACGAATCCGTGGATGATGTTTTGGGCGCGACCACAGAAGCGGAAGATCAACTGAGAAAGGCTGTGGAAAGGATGTCGGACGAGTCGCTAGCTGGACTGATAAAGAGGGGAGACTTGTTTGGCGTGCAGCAAGCATTCGGGGATGTGGAGGGCTTCGTCGCAGGAGCGGAGCAGAGAATGACTGCGGCAAGAGTAGCCATCAGCACCATTATGAGAAGTCCCATCTGATTCATGGCGTGTCATGTAATCGCTCATGCATAGGATAGCACTCAACACGAGAGTTCTTTCTAACCATGCATGAGGCTATGTCTGGTGCTCAATTTTCCTGCAACTGTAGCACTCTTCTCTACCTTTCTTCATGGGACACACTGCTGTATCCTTCGATCTCACCCCCTCGATCCCTTCCACCAGGTTCTCAAGATTCGCCAAATCTGTTACGCACTATAGTTCGTCTTGCAACTCTCAGTCTCGCTTCCACTTGGGCGGCCAAAGGTTTCTCACTAAGCTCGGAGCATTTCGAGACTCGGATCAAGAGCGGTCGAGGGTGTACATTCATAACAGCGATGTCAACTAGGTCGAAACTCCACAAAATTCTGGAAGCATTGTTGCAGGGCTAGAATGCATTTCCGGGGGTCATCAGGAGCGTCTGCATCCGACAGCCGAGCTCTATGCGCTGGCTTGTTATCTGCAAGAAAGCCCACGACTCTCTCTGATCCTCTCGTGGGGACCAGTAGCCGCATCCTGTCGCCTATTACGAAGGTCTTCAGCCGCGGTAGACAAACAATGTAGATCACGGTGAGTCCGCCATATCTCAGCCACCAATACGACGTTTCCATAGCACACACTCGGCATGGTCAACCCGGCATTACTACTACCCGTTCTAAACACCACACTCTTAGCAAGAGATTTCTGCTGGAAGCAGCGTCCAGCCAACGAAACCCAGCTCTCCCCGGTAATCTACAAAGAATGCAGAGAAGCCGTCGCCAGTATCCCCCTCGGCGAGAAAGCCCTCGCTCCAGTCTCCTTTGGTCGGAGCACAGATTCTGGATTTCAGGTTCCCGCCGATTGGCAGTATGGCCGTTGTATCGTTCAAATTGACGTGGTTGCGCCGAATGTCAAGGAGACTGCGACGTTCGCGGCAATCTTGAAGAGGGCGTTTGATATTACAAAGGAATGCGTTATTTATCCACCGCATTTGGGAGGGAGGGAGGTGTTAGGGGTCAATGATGGGCTGAAGGTTTGGGTGTTTGGGGTTGGGACGAGTATGGGATATACTTTCGAGTCTGGGATGATATGCTGATTTTGATAGGTCTTTCTGAAGAAGATCAGCTCGTAGACGAAGCTTAGGCTGAGAGGGTGGTCTTTGGTCACCATGAACTCTCCGACCAATACAACTGTTCCCACAACAGTTTGCAGTATTGAAAATAGGCCTCAGTAGAGGGCTGGATTCCAGTTGCAATGTCGCGAATAACGATACAAACAGAGCGAACTTGATGCATGATCAAAACGCTAGGCACATGGGGCTGGAACTGATGGTCGTCGCTCGATGGCGGGGGACTTTGGCCTCTAAGGCGTGCAGGTGACAACAACCAAGATGTCTCGGTCAGAAGCCTGTAAAGCCTTTGAAGCTTGACTCTTGAGTCGATTCCAATAATAGCAAAAGCATCGTTTCAAACATTCGATAGGTATTGAGATCAAACACCAAAACTCTGCTCGGGTAGATGTCCTCTGAGTTCATGTATCATCGCCATAAAGCGTTGACTTGATTCAACCCTCCTCCGCTATTCTGACCCTTTCAGTCACCTCTGTCCATATGAAAGTTCTTGGATTAATCAAGCTGAAGTCATGCTACGGATCGCGAGCTGCACATCCCAGTATTGCTTGAATTGAAGATTGAAGGGCGTGCCTAGCAGCAGTTCATTCATGCAACGAAATGGCAGCATTACGAACGAAGTACCGTTGGCCCCGTTGAGTGAAGCTTCAAGGCTTTGCTCAGCCAGCGTACGTAGGCCCTCGAGGCCCTAGCGCCCAGCACGAGAATAGTAAGACTGCCTCACTGCCAAGACGGCCTGATATTGATCCGATCGAGTGTCTGTTCAACGACCGTGGATGCGAAAGCTCAATGTCCGAATAGCTTCACTCTTTCCCGACTCCATCTCCAAAGATTCCCACTTGCCCCTTTGCAAGCAACGGACTCCGAATATGGTTACATATCAACCCGTCCCCATAGGAGGACGTGTCTATCCCTTTCCTTGTGAGCGGAAGGCCACCTCTAAAATCTAGCGTACCCGAAGCAAGGCCACTTACCTGATTAGTCTACTCACCTCTTACAAATCAGACCTTCCAGATACCTTGGGGTACGCTAAATTTTAGAGCTGGCCTTCCGCTCACAAGGAAAGGGATAAAGACCGCGTAATGGTCTCGCCAACAGGCAACAGACTAACTCGTCAGCCCAAATGGAAGGTATTAGGTGTCCGGAAACAGAACAGGCTATAAAGCCACTTCACCACCTCACCCAGCGTTGAGACAGACCATCACACAGACACCACTTCATACAACTTACAAACTCATAGATTCAATTCACGCCAATGGCATCACCAAAACCCCTCATCGCCTTCTACGGCGCAACGGGCGGCTCGACCCTCGCCGCCCTGGTCCCAGCTCTCAAAGCCGGCTATGACTGCACAGCGTGTACGCCCTGTTCCATTTCCCCTCTGTCCAACCCCAACTGACGCCTTCCCAGTGGCCCGCACCCCCTCCAAACTCACCACCATGCTCCTCCAAAAAGGCGTCCCCGAATCCGCCATCGAAACCCACCTCACCATCTCCCAAGGCGACGTCCTGAACCCAGAGTCCTGCGCCGACCCCTTAACACTGAAAGGCCGTCCCGCAGACATCATCATCTCCGGAATCGGCATTGTAAACCTCAGCGAAATTTTCTCCCCAATCCGCCTCTGCGGCGACGCGGTCTCCAACATCCTCTCCGCCCTACACTCCCTCAAGCTACCCAAAAAGCCGCTATTTGTGGCGCTCGCGACCACGGGAATCTCGAAAGGACCGCGCGATGTGCCTTTATTGTTTGTGCCCCTTTATCATCTCATGTTGGCGAATCCGCATAAGGATAAGAAGAGGATGGAGGATGTTGTGGTGGAGCGTGCGGAGAGGGAGGATTCGGCTATTGGGGGATACGTGCTTTTGAGGCCGAGTTTGTTGACGAATGGGAAGGCGCGGGGTGGAAAGTACGTGAGGGCTGGAAATGAGCAGAAGCCGGCGGTGGGCTATACGATTAGTAGGGATGATGTGGGCTTGTGGATTTTTGAGAACTTGGTGCAGGGTGATGGTCAAAGATTTGCGGGACAGAAGCCTTCGATTACGTACTGAGCCATTGGTGGTTTTTCACAGGAGCTCGGCGCTTAGATTTCAGGGTTGTGATATATGCTTGTGTATGATGACTGGGTTCAGATCAGTCGTTGAGATCTCCTCGAAGGATCATGACGTATAGCACACGGCAATCAATGAGGTGAGTGCTTTGCCACGTCCTCGCTTGCCTGGACCTTCTCCGTCAATGCGAGAGGGAGAGACCTCAGCGCGGTCGACATGTGCGAGAACCTTGTTGCGTTGACATGCGTACGCAGCTCGTGTGAAATAGCTGCTACTGTCACGGCCCTTTCAAAAACCTTACGATGTCTCCCATTCTCAAGGTTTCATAAGGCCATTTAGGATCGCAACATGATTCGAGGCGTGCTCTCTAGGTTTTGCCGGAATTTGAATTGCAGATGCTGTAGAAATGATTGGAACCGATTAAGAGCACTAACATTGTTATCATGAAGCATGGAGAAATGGGAAGGGAGGAGATGCTATCTGGTTTTCATATCAGGTGTCTTGCGACGATGAGGAAATGTCACGGAACTCGAAGAAAAGGGAGGTTGATTTGGGGTGCTGTCATTGGTAGCTCGCAGAAGTGAATAATTAGAAGTGAATAAGTAATGGAAAGTCACGTCGCGCCTTAAGCACACTGCCATCTAGTTATATTTCCACCAACTCCCCACTGAATTGGAAATTGTCTTAAATTCCTCATCATTACCACCATCACCATCGACAATCCTTACCAGACCCGACCCTATTGCTCGCTTTAGATCTCGTTGCCCCTGGTCATGACGAACCCCGTATCACCACGATGGACGCTGCGCGGTGATCAATCCGCGTGGTACCCATCATCGTCGAAGTCACCCAAGAAGGCGTGGCGATTCAGTCCAGGGCGTTGGTATAATCCCTCATCTCGAGCCCTGTGATTATGATGTCTGTGCCCACGGCGGCCAGGACCGTTCAGGGCATCGCCATTATCAGGCGTAAGGTCAAGGTCAAAGTCAAAGTCGGAGATGTCTTCGTCATCGAGGCCATGCGGTCGCAAATGATGCCCTCGGCGGGGTACCACAGCTTGCCTTGGCCAGCCGCCTTCGTCCCCCATGTCCCCCATGCGACCCCGGAGTCCTCGAGCGGCTTGTCGTTGAGTTCTATGACGAAAGTAGGGTTCTATCAACTCCTTTATCTGGTCGTCTTCTAGCATGTTGCCAATGCGCCAGCCCCGCCTCAAAAGGTACTCTATGATCTCCTCTTGCCTGCCATTGAAGAGCTGTCTGGCTTGTGTCGAGGTCAAGGACCAGACATCTCTTGGGACCCCGCGATGTGGTGAGCCGCTGCGTCCTTGTAGCCCCAAAAATCGCAAGACCTCGTCGGTGCATCCAAGACCTATTAGATGTCTTCGTGCCTCTCGGCGGTGGTACGCTTGTGACTGGGGACCTCCTCCATGCGGGAAACGATTCAATTCCCCGGGATATAGAGCCATGAATCCAGGCACCCTCCCAGGATTAATTCGATAGACCTCTCCCCACGTTTTCCGATCTGGGCAGAGAGCTAACCTGCAAAAGAATCTGTCCCCGGGCAGTCGCTGGGGCATTTATGGTGGGGTAAGGTGGAAACGAATGTTGGGCTGAGGTAAGTTTCGGCCAGAGTAGCTGGCCACAGCTTATGCTGACAGGACTTGCAAATCGTAATAGCTTGAAGGAATGTAAGAGCCTTTGGAGTAGAGAAATGAGACTTTATATACTAGAAGCAAAGAAGGCAAACTTTTCGGACGAAAACACAGGGTAGGATTGTCACGGTCAGCATTCAAAAGTCACGGTATGGAAATATCGTAGAGACAAAGAGCATTTCAAGCAGGGCAAAATGCTCGACTACCCGGACTCCAATGGGGGGTTAGCTGATCTGAAGCTCAGCTTACATCAGCCAGTACATTTTGCTAAAAGTTCAATGTACCTGCATAATGCGAGAGTACCCAGAACGAAAAAGAGGTCAGATTCTCGCTCTCAGGTTAGGCAGCATAGTTTTGTCACCGGTCCACCGCAAGTCACGAAGATGTGTACGAAGAATATACTGAGGCTGTGGCCATTGCCTACTGGACTGGCACGACCCTATACTGTACCAAGGTTATCGTACGAAATGCACGGAATTATCGGTGATGTTGGTTTTCGCGCAACTGTCGTGTGCCTCTCCTCTCTTAACCTTTTTGGGGATTGTGACTTAGCGTGCTCAGATGTCAGCACGCCTCGAATCTTCGACTCAGACTGGACAGGGGGAGGAGGGAACCGCGTATGGAGACCGCTTTACGGTTTGCTTCTCCTACTGGCTGCTTGTCTCTACTACCTCCAAGCACCCATACTCACACCGCTAACTCTGAAACTCGTTGTGAAGGTAAGACACCTCCTCTACAGCATTGTCCCACCCAGACACAGCTGTAATTTCTTCAGCCATTTCCCCATCCTCAACTGCCAAGCCAGCATTCACTTTATTCGCTAATTTGTCGTTGGACACAGCTTGCAGTTGTTGAGAGCTTGCTCAATTCGCCATCACATCTCTACGAGCCATTATGCCTTCACCCTTCACATCCAGTTTCGCCTCGGCTGCTGCAGGCAATACCTCCGGCGAAGGGAGCTATGGTCGAAACACCGGTAGCGGAGACTGGTATGTGGCATCGATGGGGAGGCGAATCAGCTCACGATCACCCTGCAACTCCCCGCCCAGTCCTACAGCTGACTCTCTCCCCATTCAGGTCGCGCGCTCGTACCAACGGTGCCACCCAGACCTTTCGTCGGTCCTCCACCGCCACGAGCCTTTCCCAACAGCGAGACAACACCCAAGCTTCGAGCAACCTTCCACCCTCAAGCGGTAATGTCTACGTTCCACCGCATCTGAACTCCAATTATCAATCATCATACGGTCGAAATGGCCCTTCTGCGGATAGCCGCTACTCAAAAGACCAACTCCTCGACATGTTCAGGGCACAGGCGAAGTCTGATTCGTCGAATTCCAACGTAAACGACTTGCTGCTGGATGGCTGGACACCGTGGATCAACGGCATCAGCAACGGAGGATGGGGCAAGAGAGATGAACATAAGGATACTACAGGGCCTGAAATTTGTTGGGATCACGATGGTACTGTTCAGCCTATGGCACTTCTAGATATGACCGTGGAGGAGAAAGAAGTAGAATTTTCCTGGCGCGTATATGCAGGGATCACTGTGCTGACAAAGTTCCTAGGCTTTCGCCAGCTCTGTCAACTCGCCCTTAAAACCGCCGGCTCAGAATACCAATAAGGATGGCACACCAACAAATGGAATCTTGAACCGACGAACTTCAATTTCGCAAAATCCTTCGATTAACTCTCCTTCTACTCGACCGGGAGCTCGACGTCGGGAATCTGGTGGTGACCTTTTGCAGTCGGGTAAATCACTGACATCACCGACAACTAACAGCAGGTTTTCGAAAGAAGAGTCTAGTGTCTCCTCACCACCTCCATCACTCCTCAGACGTAAGACAGATTTCAAAGATGGCTTTGGACCTTCTCTCGATGAGAAAGAAAAGGAGCCCGCGAGCTCACCCTTCGGCTCATTGAAAAGGACCAGCACAAATCCGGTCAGCGCTGGGCTCAATGGCCCTTCTTCGCCCTGGTCTGGCGGACCCCAATCTGCTGGCTTTTCCTCCATGGGAGCATTTGGAAATTTTGCCCTGGGTGGACAAACTCCGACGTCAGGAGAAACGAAGCCCGCATTTGGTAGCATGCGGGGCGAGAGTCGGTTCAAGGGCCTCATGAATGCTAGTAGCTCCGAGGACATAGAGTCAAAAGTCAAGCAAAAGGCATCGATCCACAACTTAGAGAAGTTAGCAGAGACCAACGAACAAGCCAATTCCCGGTGGGCCGGTGACCGTACTGCGCAGCCCCAGAGCACTAATAAGAACCTATACGCAGATGAAGAAGACTTTGGAACTGGCAGTGCTGCCCTTGGAGGCGATGACGCCAGCCCGCCATTTCCACAAGGCTCCAAGTTCAGAAGCCCAGACCGCCAGACATCCTATGATGACATCGGGTTCTCCTCGCTTGGATTATCGTCTGACATGGCTCCTTTTCGTGAGATAATGCAACGACGTGATTATGCACACCAGCAGACCCCCCAGAAAATTCAGGGCATGGGTCACATGAATGAGCCGATGAGCCCCACCAATACCAATCCCTATCAGAGCCCTGAAGGAGAAAAAGCAGTCCCGGACGATGTTGACACCGATGACTCAGATTTCCAAAATCCGCAGTATAACGCGCATTATGGACACGGCGCTCGTGGCTTTCCAACCCAAATGGATCCTTCGGCTGGAGACCGGAGTCAAACATCTAGTATTGGTGCTGGTCGTGGGTTTCCAAGCTTGGGAAATTTAGGAAATCTAAGTGGATTAGGCAGTGGGGGCCCTTGGTCCGCCGCTCCAGGAGCTATTGGTAATCCGAGTAGGGCGCATCCCTCATATTCTGCTGGCTTCGGCGATTCCAGCTTTGGAGGATTTGGGGACCTCACCTCACCGCCAGGTGGACTAGGTGGGTCAGGACTCTTCGGTGGTGGCGGTCCCTCGACGAAAGGGAGTGTAGGTCCTCTCGGACGAGGCAGTAAACTCAGCTCACTTCTTCCTAACGCCATGCAAGAGCAAATGCGGGGCGACGCATCCAGGCAAGACCAAGGATTTGGAGATAGTGCTGATAACCACGCTCCTGGATTCGGCTTGCGTGATACGCGTAGCAGAGCAGAAGAATCGTATGGCAATACGGAGCGAAGTCGTGGTCTCCAAGGGCTCACTTCCCCTTTTGCCACCACTGACTCTGGTCAACCTGCTTCAAGCCAGGTGCCAGTCTCCGGTCCTTCGCACACCCCCTTCTCCTCGGCACCGTCCAGTAGCAGCTACTTTGCTCGTAGCCAAGAACAGGATCCTACTTCTAATCAAATGCCTGCCACCCAGCAGCGCCAGATGGTGATGCCGGATCGCATGAGATGGATATACCGCGACCCTCAGGGCAATATGCAAGGACCCTGGTCTGGACTAGAGATGCATGATTGGTACAAGGCCGGCTTTTTCTCGCCTGAGCTTCAGGTCAAGAAGCTTGAAGACAGCGATTACGAACCTCTTGCTCAATTGATCAGACGCATTGGCAACTCGCGTGAGCCTTTTTTAGTGCCACAGATTGGTATACCTCACGGCCTGCCAAACGCCATACCCAACAGTAGCACTGTGACCGCGGCAGCTATACCTGCTACTACGCCTTCTGCAGCACAACCGCCGTTTGCTAGCAGTTTCCCAAGCTTTGGTACCACTCTATCAGCCGAGCAACAGAATGCTCTGGAGAGGCGCAAGCAAGAGGAGCAATATCTGATGGCGAGGCAGAAAGAGCACCTGGCCCAACAGCAGGTCATGATGAAGCAAATGCAGCATATGCAAGGTGGTCAACTGCACCATCACTCAAGTGCTCATAGCCTGCAGAGCCAACCCAGCTATGGTAGTATAACTTCTCCAATGGGCTACCAGCCGTCACCGGCTCAGGGACCAATCCAACCTCCAGCGACCGTGCCAGCTTTTTTTGACAGCTCATCGCGAGCTCCTGGCCCTTTAGGAGCTAACGCTGATCCCTTAAGCTCAGTTCGGGAGGAAGATCTACCTGGGTTTATGGAACGACTTGGTATGGGCCGTGCCCAGCTACCATACAGCTCGGAAGGCCAAGGTCACCAACAGCATGTCACCGCTATAATGCAAGAGAGGGCGCGGCAAGAACGTGAACAGCAACAGTATATGCAACAGCGAGGGGATGAGGACAAGAGAGCCACAGCAGAACGTCTCGATCAGTATCACCAGCTACGAGCCCAAGGCGATCAGCAGAAATATCAGAATCACGGTCCTGTTGTGGGGCAACCCCATCGCCAGGCTTCAGAGCTTGATCTAGTAGCGCAACAGCATCGACAGGATGGTGCAGACTACCATGAACAGGCTCAAGTAGTACAGAGTCAGCACAGGCCAACAGAGTCTCTTTCGCTCTCCGAGCAAGTCCAAAAAGCTGCCGCGAAGCAGCCCGCTACCCAACCTCAATCGCCGTGGGCAAAAGTAGACTCAGGTCTTCCTCAGCCGTTTCCTCCACCTCAGTCTCAATCACCAATGCCTGCGCCGACCCCTCAAAGAAATAGACAGAGTGTCGCGGATGCGCTAAACGCCGAGTCGCAGTCTCCCTCCAATGCTGACTCGGTGGAGACCCCGAGTGCCGTCCTGGCTCCTTGGGCTAAGGATAGAGACGAAGCTTCGAAAGGACCTTCATTAAAGGAGATTCAAGCAATGGAAGCGAAGAAAGCAGCTCAACAAGAAGAGATTGCTGCAGCTGCTCGCCGCGCCGTTGCTGAACAAGAGCGCCTCAATCAGCACAGCCAACCAGCTGCGCCAGCACCAGGTTTGCCATCTTCGGCCAATTGGGCGAGCAGCATCTCGCCTGTTATACCCACCACGCCTGGAGCATCACCATGGGTGAAGCCAGCCACTGGTAAGCCTGCAGTCGCAACACCCGTAGCTGGAGCCAAGAAGACCTTGGCACAGATACAGAAAGAAGAGGAAAACAAAAAGAATCGCCAGGCCGCTGCCCAAGCTGCCGCCGCGGCAAGCCTTGCATCTACTACAGCTCCTATCGCGGGTGGAAAACGCTATGCTGACCTGGCCAGTAGGCCTACAGCATTGGCTCCTCAAACTGGCAACGCTGCATGGACTACGGTTGGCGCCGGTGGCAAAGTGAAGACGCCGACAACCCCTGCCCCAGGCCTCAATACACGGACTGCAAGTGGTGGTATCGTACAGCCTTCAGCTGCATCTGCAAAGCCAAAACCGACGATATCCACCGCGACAAAGGGCCCTGCCGGTCAACAGCACGCGAACGAAGAGTTCCATAAATGGACCAAAAGCGCCCTTAGTCACGGTCTGAACTCGAACATAACAGGTGAAGTCCGAGATAAGGGACCATGATCATCTGAAGCTAACGTTCAAATTAGTGGACAACTTTGTCACTGAGCTTCTCCTTCTGCCGGCGGAACCTGATATCATATCCGACTCCATTTATGCTAATTCGCAAACGCTCGATGGTCGTCGATTTGCAGAAGAGTTCGTGAGGCGACGTAAGATGGCTGATCGAGGCGTTGTTCCAGATTCTGCTTCCACGCCTGGCTTCTCCTCAGCAAATAGTGCTAGCGAGAATAAGACTGGCGGCGGCTGGAGTGAAGTTGCCAAGAAAGGTCCTCCGGCTGCGAAAGAGGAGAACAATGCTTCGTTCAAGGTCGTCGGGGGAAAGAAGAAAGGGGGGAAACGGTGACTGCACAAAGTCTCATGACTGAATCGTGGGTTCGTAATCGCTCAATTTGGGGGAAGATTGGGGCCTGCCATTCGTGTATCATCATAGTGCAGAATTTCCTGCATCAACGCGATCAATATACCAAATCCAGGTCTTGATCCCAACCTTAAGACCCCTTTTGCTAGATGCTAGACAAGCCCACTCGAGAGCAGTGACCGGGCTGACCATTATGCAGAAGCACATGTTTGAGACCCAAAGTAGGTTGATTTTGTCTTTCTTATTTGTCCCAGTGTCAGGGCTCCGCAAATCACGCAACAAAGTGGACGTGTGCCCTAGAGCCGGTGCGATTCTCAACTTGCAAACTGTACCACCTGAGGTAGGAATTTAAGATCGTGTCACCTTGATCTCATCCGCCGTCGTCGGCAGTGTCATCACTTATGCTCACCGATTTCTTGTGCTTTTGCTTTAAAAATGCCAGTCCACCGACGGCTTCCCATCTGACCATCCGCCTCGTACGATCTCGACTCACCTTCCCGACGCTGGTTGTGGTAGCACGGCGATAGCTACCACTGCATTCAATAGAATATCGACTTACTGACTGCTCATCTCTACGGCAGAAATCCGGTCTTTTTCTCCCTTTCTGGAGCACCTCCTTGTCTTCCCCTTGGTATCAGCTGAGAAAGTCTTTCAATTTTCCAAATAATTGGATGCCTTGCTATGCGTTTTAAGTCCCTCGTGACTTCATTGCAGCATGTACAGCACAGAACAGGGCGTCGAGGATTCGTCATCGTTCACTGTCCTACCAACTTGATTCTTATAACTACTCGTGCTTGGGCATTCATACAACTTTCACTCTCTCCAGCTGAAATCCATCAACGAGCTTTCACTTGGGGACTGCCAGCATCAACACTGACAAGATCAAACGAAGCACAAACCATACCTCTACGCCCAATCTCTCAACCCTCAAAATCCCACAAAATACCACCTTCTTACCCTCTCGGCCCCAATAACGACCGTTTCGGACGAGCGTACAGCCGAGCAGACTTCCGCGACAGCCTTGCAGAAGATTACGACTCCGACGAACGCGCAGTCCGCCTCGACGAAAATCACACCCAACGACGCTACGAACATGGCGGCGTCTCTCCCAGGCCTCCTCGCATTATCGACATCGCGCCTGGTCGGGAAGCTCGTGGTGATCGCTACGGACCGCACGATGACCATGACGGATCGCTCCGACCGCCACGAGCGAGGTCGCCTCCGTCCCCTCCGCCTTATCTGGGCCGTGACAATCCAGATGGGACTCGGATGCACGAGCGCCTGAGAACTTTGCGCGATGAAGACTACTTTGGTAGTGACCACGGCCGCCACCGCCTTTCCAGAGCCTCGAGGCCAAATAATCAACGCCGTCGTTCAGTCTCCGAATCGCCGCGTCCCTCGTCCTCGGCTTCCAATCGTCGAAGTCGTCATGCTGATGCTGATAGCTCATCCGGCTACCCTTCTGAAGGGAGCGACACATCCGCGAGTTATGTGCGTGAACGACCTCGTGATCTACCTTTCAATGGCAGCTCATCAGGCTACCCTTCTGAAGTGAGCGACTCATCTCCGAGTTATGTGCGTGAACGACCTCGCCATCTACCTCGGAATGATAGCTTCTCTGACATCTCATATGGTGAGAGTCCTGGGTATTTTGGGAATGCTAGACCTTGTCGAGGGTATAGTGGTTGGGCTTCTCCGGATGGGTTTTGCGATTCGGAGTATTACTCTGATGAGGGGGGCTACTTCTAGGTTCTGTGGGAGGGGAAGCGGAGTGCTGACGATTGAGTGGGCAAGGGGTTAGATGGGTCGACATTGAGAGTATAGGGGTACGAATAGGGGAGGTAAAGATGAGTGGATGTTGGTGAGATTGTATGGGAACCAGAATGGCAAATTTACGGGCTTACAATCTGCTCATAATTGAGCTCTGATAGAGACGGAGTAGTGAGCACGAAGATCTTAATCCTCTTGCCATACCCCAGGCTGTGAAGGAACCATCTTCCACGATTTTGGGTCCTCTTCATTCGTAATCTACTGCGAAGTTTCGCCTCTTGCATTTTGTCTTCACAACCCATTAACATCTCCCTAGCTCGGCTGAGCAGGCTACATCATCACAGCTCGAGTGACATGGATTGAAACTGGTATCTGTCTCTATTATGGCTCTCACCTCAAGTAGTGTACAACAGAGCAGCGAGTACTGAGCACAGTGCATTTACATTTCTCATCCTGGGCCGGGGGATTGCCCCTTTGGCTACCTCTACTACCCAGAAATTGAAGCAAATTTCAAGTTATTCCTTGAGTCTCCCTCCGACACAAGGTATGGTGCCTGAACTCACGACATCCAAAACCACATTCTCAATCCCCCTTGAATATTAAAAAATTGAATAACTCGTCAGGTGAATGCTAGGAGGCGGATTCGTGGATACGAGTGTTGTTCGAATGTAAGACGATGTCGCCGACCGGCTAGATAACTTGGAGTTCGCTTTTGTGGCAACCCAGAGATTCTCGTTCGATCACAAATTCACAAGTGTACTCATCAAAATTCATCCGCGTTCGAAGCCGGCATCACTTGGCGATTGGTGAGGACGGGGTTTGTCAATGAAAGGGTCGTATGATACACGCAGGGTGGGTCGCATGATATCACGTGACTGTTACTAGCGCGCTTGGCATACGTCAATACTTATGTACATGTGCCTTCTTGAATTGTCGATTTGATATCATGATTTCCATGTTGTGGATCTTGAGTCTCACGGCAAATTGTTACCAGCTATGAAAGCCGCGACTCAAACGATGAGCCCCATCGAATCCTAGATGGTGGCCGGCCTATCAACATAACCAAGTCTCTGCAAATGGGATTACAATTATGGAAACACATCGATGACTCACAAGCTACAGGGAAAGCGAGACCCGAAAAGGGGAAGTCGATTGGCTTTGTAATAGAGTTGGATCCAGTGGTTAGCAAAGAGCCGTCAAAGCGTTGTTATCATTCTATGATGGGGCAAAGTGATCACGTCTAGGCTATGTAGCATGTCTTGTGGATGGTAACGCATAATGTGAATAGCGAGTGTGGGTGTGGACGCCTGCCAGCGCTCAAGCCACATCGCAGAATCAATACGGATTGATGGAGGTTGCGTATTCAGACGCGTTTCAATTAGGCTCGCAAGGCTTTGGAGCATCGAACTTCAGCCCTAGGCAACAATGGAGACCAATCATGTTGCATTGGCCCTCACTCGTCGTTCAGTCGAGCTACCGAGTTGTTGTCAAAATGCCTCAGGCAAAGTCGTCACCAGCCTTGAGACACACCACCCACACTCTCTGTTGAAGCGATGACGTCTCTGCCCTACTACACATAATGGCATCTAGAACCTTCCACTCCATCAATCTTCCAGCTGTCCAGACCAGACCAACAGGTTATCCGAAACAGATCAGCAGATTTCCTCACTAGAAACGTGGGCAGGTCTTTACACTCTAGACTCGCTTTCGTACCACCTGATATTCGATCGGCCGTCGACTCCGTCTACTGAATCCCGTAAAACATGTTTTTCATCGGCACTTCGGTGATTATCGTTGTCTGCGTTGCTTTCTTCGTGTTCTACTTCGTACGCGGATGTCCTGTATCTCTAGTCAAAAGAACCCTCGCTAATGCCCTGTATGAGGAGGATTAGATACTGCTGTCTCTGGCTCCTTGCTGGCTACCGCGAGGAGATGGATGAGGTGCAGTCTGGATCTCTACCTGACAGAAGGACTCGGGTCCTGGGCTATAGGTCGGCTACAGTGAGGCTTCATTCACTTACATGGAAAGTCAATCTTATTGAGGTACTGGGGCTGACAGATTGGAAAGTTGGATTGCACAGGCAAAGATTTGCGGGATTATCAGACTTCGAAAGCTATTCGCTAGCTAATCTAGAACCCATTGTCATCGGTTTGATGTACAACGAACTTAGGACTTCCAGTGTCCACAATAGCCTATCCTGGCCCTCGTCGGGGCCCCGAAATACGCTCCAATGGCTAGGAATGATTACCAGAAGGAATTGAGGAGGCATTGAAAGATCTTCCAAGTAGATGGCAAGCTGTGTGGGTTGGTGGGGATATTTCACATATTCTTTTTGTTTGATGCTCTTGCAATTTCCGACACTCATAGTATTTGGTGCCACTGCCAAGTCCAGGACTTGCCTACGCGCTCGGGGACCTGAGCCTGATATGATGTTGACAAACTTACCAAAAAATGAGTGGAGAGGTAAAGTGGCATGGGTTTGAGCACTCATTAGCCTCCTCACGAGTCAAAAAATACAGAAGCATGATTGAGTCTTGAATTTCACGTATAGCTGACTTTCACATAGCGTTGAGTGGACGACAAACCTACGTGGAGCATCTGAAAGACCCGACAGATAGGAGATGTAGGCTAATACCAGGGGCACAGTGGCGTTCAGGAACGAACCACACCAGCTGGAGCACTGGAGGTCCTGCATCGCCACTATTCCATTCTCGTACGTGCAACCGGATTGTGCAGGCGTACAGACCTTCATCTGCAGCCTTCGCCTTCAGTCTTCTTGATCCTCATGGTTCTTTTTGCGCGTACGCTGAACAGACGCTTTGATTTCAGTAGATCTCGACCCTCATGCTTACTTTGATACTGTTTGCCACGGAGACCCAGGCAATAGTTGGTGCGCGCTTAAGCACATAACGAGGCTCCTGAAGCATTCGTGTTCTATCAATAGAGAAATTGGGATCTAAAAATAGATCTTCCGGCTTCGTGGAGCAAATTTGTCCCCACTTCTTGTCCCCATGCAGACCTACAAATACCTCAATTAAGCTCTCAGCTCTTTTGACTTTCTCTACGTTTCAACCTAGGCAATTTCGACCTTAGAAGATCTTCATTTTTGCGCGGGTAAGTTTCAGTGTCCTCATCACCTGCTATATCTTCAAAATGTCATGACAAGAGATTGACGTCCGCCTGTGATATAGAATTCACAGTAGCGCTTGCTAAGATACAGAATCATAGGACAGGACAGTTTCACACATCCTGCTGCTACTGTTAAAACACTACAACACCTGTTCCCCAACTAAGTTCAACGGAGCGCCAACTCGCCAACTCCCTCAACCTTTAGGACCCACAGTGAACTCGGAGCCTGTGACAAGACAGACTCACAGGACAGCATCGCTATGGATGCGGAAAAATGTGAAGAAGATCGTGCTACCAAGCAGGTAAGCCCGTCATCGACGAAATCAAACCGACAAAGCACAATTTAGAAGAAAGATACTGAACAATTCGAAAGGACATACTTGACCCTGGAACGGGCCTCAAGGAGCGCGACGGACACAATAGTCTTACACCTGCCGAGCAGCAAAGCCATACTTCGACTATAAAGATACCTAATTCGGAAGATGGAAAGCTGCTTGAAAAAAGATTCGCAGAAGAGCGACGCACTCAGGGAATGAAGCGCCAAGAGTTCCAAGGTTCTATTATCTACACGAATTCATCGTGTAGTACCCATGGACCATCAAAGGCTGTCCCTAGCAATGAGACTGTAGAGGAGATTCAGGCTAAGGCAATCAATGCATATCTCGACTGGAAGCATCGCAAGCGCGAGATGGATGCTTCATCCTGAGCGACATTCGGTGGTAGTTTACCTACGATTGTCGAGAGTTGCAATGGTGCATCTTCGGGTTGGACAATATATCTGCGTGCATTGTTGAAATCCGCCATATTCATCAATTCTGAGGCGGCGGCGATGTTCATGAGATGCAAGCTGAAAACGAAATATGGCTTTGAAACCAGACCAGGCTTTAAATACGAAGGATGTCGTGATATTGCTCAAACTCAAATAGCTGATGACTGGACTAGAGCCCATTGAGACTTTGGATTTCCTGACGTAAAGCTGAGGTTCAATCATGACTTCCCCAAGGTTCAACGAAGCATTCGTAGGTTCGCTCATGTTGAACCCGGACCTGCCCTTCGTCAGATGACAGCATCATGATCTCCGCGAAACACATCGCTTGGTAGAGCAAATCACCCAGGGATAGCTATACTTTAGCGATGTTAGCAGTGTCCTCCTGACAACATCACATTCAGGAAAGACCAATAAACGCTCGTATCTGGTACAAGCTGAAACAATCCGTAGTCGTGATCTGACCACCAAGAAAGGGCCGAAACCTGATCCCTCACCGTGCACGTCCGTAAGGCGCAGTTTGGCGCCTTGTCTATAAAAAGCAGGAGGACTGCAGGATCCATAGCGGCCGGTAAGCAAGTCACCTTCTCCAAACTAATGCTCGTTCTCCTTGTTTCTTCTACTTCCTGTGCCTCTCTCTCTCTTTCTCCCTCTCTCACACTCTCCACGCTTCCTCATCTCAAAATTGGCTTTTCTGCAAGGGACACAAGAATCGATATGATAGTATTACTGCAATATTCTCTCCTGGTCTTGGATACGTTATCACAATTCAAAGCCAGTCTCCAAAAGATGCAGATCTCCGAAGCTTTCTGGGAGAAGCGTCTCGAAAAGCGTGTGGAGAAGCGGTCAGCTTACCCCAGAAGAACAACAAGGTCGCGAAGCACAACTGGAGGCAGGGCATCAAGACGCTGAGAGATCCAAGGCGCGAGTACTAGCGGAACGCTCAGGAATGAGTGCAGGACGTCGGGAAGAAGATCATCAAGCAAGTAAGTGATACTTGATAGCTCAACTCAGGACATGCTGAGCAATACCATGACTCAGGTGACAACGGATCTCAACGCAAAGATACTCACAAGGTTCCTTCAGGAGAGCCGCATCAGCAGCAACAGCAGCAGCCATGTCAGGTCACAGAGACTCAAGAGCACACACTTGGAAATAGCGTACGTGGTTCAAAGGCGCTCCCAATACACTCTGATAAGCGCTAACATTATTGTCATTGTAGTCGTCTTCATGTTGGAAATCAGGGTCTTCAGCCCTATGCCAAGGTTTTGAGACATGAAAACCACATCCAACTTTTCCATAGCAATAATTAATCAACCATACAATCATCAAATATGACGTTCATTTGCCCGTATTCCAACAGGTTATGAGCCCGGGATTTCGCCAGTAACGTCATGGTTGGTTCAATATCAATAATCAAGGCTCTATAGTAGCCACGTCAAATAAGGAGGGGTGGTCCCATCAACCAGACCAGATACTATCAATTCTCCACATCCTCCGCTATCAAGATCATCGAACCCTTTATTGGGAGCTCGAATAACCTCCTCGCCCTCATCATTTTCATAGTACTATAAGAGGAGGATTCATACATATCGGCCTAGATGGCCATCCAACATCATACGGACTATACAGGCCAGGTGGCCTTCTTACGAACATTCAAGAAACCGGCCTAGGTGGCCATGAATAGGAGGTGGCCAGGTGGCCATGACTCAAATGACATACAGAACCCAGCCAGGTGGCTACACAGAGAATCAGGCCTAGGTGGCCATACATACAGAGAATCAGGCCAAGTGGCCATACAACAGATAGGCCAAGTGGCCATACAACAGAATCAGGCCAAGTGGCCATACAGAAGAGGGATTAGGCCTAGGTGGCCGTACAACAGAATCAGGCCTAGGTGGCCATACAACAGATAGGCCAAGTGGCCATACAACAGATCAGGCCTAGGTGGCCATACATACAGAATCAGGCCAAGTGGCCATACAACAGATAGGCCAAGTGGCCATACAACAGATCAGGCCTAGGTGGCCATACATACAGAATCAGGCCTAGGTGGCCATATATCAATAGGCCAGGTGGCCGTACAGCAGAAACATCAGATTTGGCCTATTTGGCCACGGAGCAATTGGCCAGGGAGCCTATCAAGAAGTGACCTGATTGGTCAGTCAAATATCGACCTAATTGGTCACATCAATGAGACCTATTGAGGTCAGGAATACAGTCAAATTTGAAGCATATGGCTGTTCGATCCTAGGGGTGTGTTGGAAATCAGGGTCTTCAGCCCTATGCCAAGGTTTTGAGACATGAAAACCACATCCAACTTTTCCATAGCAATAATTAATCAACCATACAATCATCAAATATGACGTTCATTTGCCCGTATTCC
>JAABUP010002320.1_pt1 | contig 37215 bp, 31 predicted proteins | sample 5559201 | NCBI WGS metagenome assembly JAABUP01 (sample SAMN10711887, study PRJNA513373) | rock metagenome | isolation source: Antarctica rocks | place: Antarctica
ACCCTTCCGACCGGCGTTGGCGCGCCGATCTGGCTTGAGACCGGAAAGATCACCGGGAGGGTACGACCCCTCCCAGCAGGTCAGCCGCTTCGGCTGGCCGATCCACAGGTTTCAAGCATTGCTCCATTGCCGTCGCGACCATGTACTGGCTCGCGCGACCGGCCGCCGCGACGAGGATGTAAGGATCAGGGTCGATCTCGTGGATCCGGTCGCAGATCGCGATGAGCTCGGTCATCATGACCTTCGGCGAGTTCAGGTAGGTGGCCAGCCGGGTCGTCGAGTCGTCGTACGGGTAGCCGATCAGGATCCCCCACGCCGGCTTCTCCTTCAGGATCCCTTTCGACAGCACCAGCCGGTTCGCGAGGTAAGACCTCGGCGGCGGAGTGAATCGAGAACACCAGCCGGACCCCGTGCTCGCTGGCGACGTGTGCCGCTGATTCCATCCACGGCACCGGGAAGTTCGGTGCCATCGGGACGGTCTCGGCCAGACCGGCGGTGATCGCGAACATGTTCTCATCGAACGATGTCCCGTTCAGCACGTTCGCGTCGCAGATCCAGTCACGGCCAGTGCGTTCGTTGATCCCCGCGTAGATCTTGGAGTACGCCTCCGGCACGGTCAGGCCCGACTCGGCGATCTTCGGCATCCCCAGGATGTCGAGGTGGATCCCCACGGCGCCGGCCTCGATCGAGTCGACCGCTGCGGTGATGAAACTGTCGATGTCGAGACCGAATCCTGCGGACCGGTCCGCCGACTCCTCACGCAGGATCCTCCCCGAGGCGGCCGCGGTGATGACCACGGTGTCCGGCACCTCCCACCGTGGCTGCACCTCCAGGCGAGGAAGGCCATCCATGTCGGTCGACCCGCGCTCCGCGAGCGCACTCCACAGCGACGGCAGTTGAGACCAGTCCTTCGACAACTCGAACATGCGCCCTCCTTCTCTTCGCGCCAGCTGGCAGCAAGTGGCCGAGCTGCCGAGGCTTGGTGGCCCGCGTGCCACGGTAGCCGGAAACATTCAATCTTTCAATAGTCAGCGCGAAGTTGTTGTCCATCAGGAGCTCACGGGTTCCTCGGCGCGAGCGGCTGGGACGGATCGGCTCGATCCAGTTCTCCGCGTGGCCGAGCTGGGACGCCAGGATGATGCCGGAGGGCGCCGAGGCGCCTGCTGCTCACCGGCCGGCTGACTGCTCCACCTCAGCCCCATCCAGCTCGTTACGTCGCACCATTGAAACATTCAATGTTCGTTGCTAATCTCTGCTGACCAGCTGCGGGGCGGGATCAACGATGCCTCCGCCCCGCAACGGTTCGACAACCCCGGTTACGAAGGAGTCCCATGTCAAGCAACTCGGTGCTGGAAACGCAGGTCTACGACCAGTTCGACGGGCCTGACATCGATCCGGCGAAGTGGGCAGTGTTGCCGGTCTTCCTGCCGGACGGCTCGGTGCTACCCGCCTTCGAGCCGTCGGCCGCGACGGTCGTGCGCGACGGGACACTGTCGGTCACAGTTGAGGAGTTCGAGCACTCGCACGACTCTCACCGGCAGGCCGACAACACCAAGCACGTGCTGGTCTCGACGCAGCAGTTCGAGATGCCCCGCCACGGCGTGGCGACATTCGCTATCGGTCAAGCCGTGACCCGGCTCGGTCCACGCCGCGCCGACGACCTGATGCTCGCGTTGGCCGCGTTCAACGTGATCGACCCAGAGCGTGGCCTGGTCTTTGACATCGTCTCCAACGGTATCGAGGTCTTCGCTGTGCAGGAGCAGCTGCCGGGCGTCCCCCGTCCGGCCGGACCTGCGTACACGTACCTGATCCGCCACCCGTTCGCGCCGGTCGAGCTGTCACCCGGCGTCGCGCACCTTTGCGAGATCGAGTTCGACGTGGGAGCGGGCACCGTGCGCTGGCTGGTCAACGGCACGGAGATCTACCGCACGGTCGGAGCTCCGATGCCGGAGCGGGCCGTTTTCGGCCTAGGTCTGATGAGCGGTGTGCTGCTGCGCGACGGGCGCAGCGCCTCGCTCGAGGGCCAGGGCCTGAGTGCCTCGTGGTCCGCGCCGTCAATAGCGATCACCGAGTGACATGCCCGGCCAGGCTCGGCTGTAGCTGGGACCTCGCCAGCTGACGACCTGGTGAGGACGGTAGCGCTCGGCGACGAGCTCACGCACTGAATCGTCAGGCGGCCCTGGCGCGACGTGTCACCCCGACCTGAGTCGTGCCCATCTACTACGAGCCGGCCGTCGTCCTTCTCCGACCGAGGCGTGCATGGCGGTGCCAGCCTGGGGATCCGCCTCGCGCGCTACAACACCAGCAACTTGCCCCGCATCTTAATATGCAACTGTTACAACGTAGTTTAGACTAGGCTCATGCTTCCATTGCCGTCCTACGAGCGTCCGCAGGAGTACGTAGCCCGACAGCTGCGTCAAGCGATACTCGACGGCGAGTACGCGCCCGGCGAACGGCTGCCCATCGAGCGCGAACTCAGCGAGCAGTTCGGCGTCAGCAGGTCGGCTATCCGGCAGGCGCTGCTGATCCTGAGCCATCAGGGCTTGGTCAAGGTCCGCAGCGGCGCCGGCGGCGGGCCCTTCGTCACCCGAGGCTCGCTGCCCGCCGCCATTGCTGCCTTCGAGAACGTGCTCATCTCTGATCCGGCGGCGGTCGAGGAGTTCGTCCAGGCCAAGCTGATCATCGAGCCTGCGATCACCGGTCACGTCGCCTCGTCGATCAGTGCCGAGTCCCTGGACCTGTTGCGGCACAACGTCGCCGAGTTCCGCAAGGCATTGCGTCGCAAGGAGGACCCCACCGAACTCGCGCTCGAGTTCCACTCCATCATCATCCGATCAAGCGACAATCGTTATCTGTCCGTCATCCTTCAGCTGATTGGCCAGACACTGGACCGGCTGCCCGCTGTACCCGAAAGTGGGCCTGTCAACCAGCGACAGGTGCTGCGCGACCACGAGCAATTGATCGAAGCGCTTGAGCGGCACGACGCTGAGGCAGCCCGCCAGCTCACAACGGACCACCTGGAAAAGATCTGGCACGGCCGAAGCCCGGCCGGACGGAAAAGCCGTGCGGGAGCCATGGACAGGTTGGACGCTTCTGCTGTCGTCGACGTGCCAGCACGGAAAGCTTCCGCGGGGTAGCGACTCCCGCGGGGGGTTGCCTTCTCACGACTAGAGGCGATGCGGTCTGGACCCCGCTGTCTCGGTGCGGTCAGATGACCACGGCGTCGCTGGTTTCAGGCGCGAACAGCCCAGCTGGTTCGGGCGGCTGCTTGACGAGACCTTGGGCAACGGCGTAGCGCACGAACGTCGATAGTGTGTGGTGATTGGGGGTCACGCCGTAGGCCCAGTAGTCGGCGCCCATGCTGGCCACGGTCTGCTCGTACTCCTCCCGTACGAATGGCAAGGACAAGGAGAGCGCCACCGTGCGGGCCAATGCCTCGTAAGCGAGCTTCTTGGCGGCAGTGAAGGACTTGAGCAGTTCGGTCGCCAGCCACCGGTTTCCGTCGTAGACCCGCCGATGAATGACGATGACGTGCATGATCGGAAAGATTCTCGTGTCCGCAAAGTAGCGCTCTTCTTCGGTACGCGTGTCGGCAAACAGTCGGCGCACTGCGCCTGTGCCGTACGACTGCGGCGCCCTCGGCGAGTACACCGCGTCGATGTCCCCAGAAGCCAACAGGTCCGAGAGCGTCTGATGGGGCCCTATAGGTGCGATGTCGATCTCGCGCGGCAAGTCCAAGGCGAACTTCTCGACGCGGCCGGGCGTGTTCAGGCCGCCGGTACGGTAACGCACTGAGTCGGCCGGAACTCCGTACTGTTCTTCGAGAATGCCGCGGACCCACACGTTGGCGGTCAGCTGATACTCCGCCACACCGACGGTGCTGCCGGTAAGCGCTCGAGCCGACCCAGCAGGGGTCTCGCCGGCGGGGAGTCGGTTGCCATTGACGTAGATGCTGTTGTGCCGGAACATTCGCGACGGGAACACCGGTATGGCCACGAAGGGGCCCTCATTGGCGTGGCTCAATAGATACGTCGCAAGCGACATCTCGGACACGTCGAACTCGCCGTACTTGAGCATGCGGAAGAAGACCTCCTCCGGCTCGAGGGCGATGTAGCGAAGATCCACTCCCTGCACGGGCACGCGACCGTCCTCCAGCGCCCGCGTCCGGTCGTACGAACCGCACGCCAAGGTGATCGGTAGCCGTGCCATGTGAACCTCCAGGTTGCGCCGCGGGCTGTGGTGTTCGATGAACCGTGCTGAGCCGCAGTAGAGGGCATGTTTACCTCGTGCCGAGGCCTTCGCACGGTGCGGGGCAGCTGCACGCAGCAGCAATCACCCGATGTAGGTGATGCGGTCTCACACAGCGGCCGCGGAGTGTCGGCACATGAACCAGACTCCAGCCGGTCTCAGCAGCACCGGAGGTCCGCGGGTCACCCGGGGACGGCCGGAACCTGTCCGCGAACCAGGTGACGCGCCCACCACATCGTTCGACACCGGACTGTGACGTGCCGTCCCTGACACTGCTGCATCTTTCGAGGTGGCAGTTCGCAATCACGGCAGCTTTCCACATGACCTTCCCGGCCATCACGGTCGGTCTCGCGATCTTTCTGTGCGGCATGTATGCGGCGTGGATGCGAACACGCAATCCCGTCTACCTGCAGATCTACCGGTTCTGGAGGAGGATTTTCGCTGTCGGGTTCGCCCTAGGGGTGGTCGCGGGCGTAGTCCTGACCTTCGAGTTCGGCCTCAACTGGGGCGGCTACGCCCACGCGGTGGGCCCGGTCGTCGGGGTCATCATCGCGATGGAAGTCGTGACTGCGTTCTTCCTCGAAGCCGGGTTCATCGGCATCCTGCTCTACGGTGAAGGTCGGGTCAGCGAGCGAGTGACGATGCTCGCCAACGTCATGGTCGCGCTCGGGACCTTGCTATCGGTGACGTGGATCCTGGCCGCGAACTCGTGGATGCAGACGCCGGCGGGCACCACGATCGTGAATGGTCAGTTCGTGCCGACGAACTGGTGGCACACCATCTTCAACCCGTCGTTCTTCCCCCGCTTCCTGCACATGCTGCTGGCGGTGCTGATCGCTTCGGCCTGGCTCATCGCGGGCGTCTCCGGCTACTACTTGGTACGACGCCGGCACATCTTCTTCGCTCGCAAGTCTTTCTCGCTGACGATGGCCGTTCTGGCGCTGCTGATGCCCATTCAGCTGTACGTCGGCGACTACGTCGGCGGCATGGTCGGCAAGTACCAACCGACGAAACTGTTCGCGATGGAAGGCAACTGGACATCGACGAACACCGGGTGGAACGTCGTCGTCGTTCCCGACATCTCGGCGGGAAAGAACCACTTCATGTTGACCATTCCGAAGCTCGGCAGCTACTTCGGAAAAGACTTGTCGGGGCACACCGCCATCCCAGGACTGCTCAATGTTCCCCCGGCGTTACGACCGAATACCTGGGCGGTCTTCTACGGGTTCCGCGTCATGGTCTTCGCGAGGCTCTTCATGTTGGCCACAGCCCTGGTCGGTCTCTATCTCAAGGCCCGCGGACGCTTGTACGTGTCCCGACGCTTCCAGCGGTGGGTGACCTGGATGACGCCTACCGGGGTCCTGACGATCGTCGCCGGATGGGTGACGGCCGAGGCCGGCCGCCAGCCGTTCGTCGTCTACGGCAAGCTCCTCACCTCGCAGTCCGTGTCACAGTTGGCGACCCCGAGCCTCGTCTTCTCCTTAGCGGCCTTTCTTGCCGTGTATGTCGTGCTCGTCGGCATCTGGGTGGCCTATCTCGTCCGCCAGGTTCGCAGGGGGCCTCGTCCAGAAGATCTGCCCACGTCGGGAGACACCGTGATTGAACCTGAGGCGGAGTCCGCCTCCACCCCTCCGGAAGCTGTGGTGGCAGTGCGATGAGAGCGGACGTCTGGATCGCCCTCACCGTCTTCGCCCTGTTCATGTACGTGGCGCTCGACGGCTACGACCTGGGCATTGGCATCATGACCCTCGGGATCCGTGACGGCTCTCAGCGCCGGCAGTTGACCGCCATCGTGGCCACGAGGTGGGACGGCAACGAGTCCTGGCTCATCCTCGCCGGAATCGCCCTGCTGGGAGGCCTTCCAGCGCTGTACTCCGGCCTGCTGACAGCGCTGTACCTGCCCGTCATCGTGATGCTGATATCCCTGATCTTCCGGGGGGTCGCGATCGAGATGCTCGAGTCCCGCGGCGGCGTCTCCCGCTGGTGGGGTGCGGCTTTCGGTATCGGCTCGGTGGTTGCGGCCTTCACCCAAGGAGTCGCGTTCACTGCGTTTGCCCGCGGTATGCCGCTGACGCCGAACGGACGGTCAAGCGCCAAGAGCTGGGACTTCCTGTCGTGGTACACCGTGCTCGGTGGCGTGGCCGCGGTAGCACTGTTCGTCCTGGCCGGCGCGGCCTGGACCAACGCCACGACCGAGGGCGCACTGCAGCGCCGGGCGCAGCGAATCGGTCGGAGCGGGACGGTCGGAGTTGCTCTTCTGGCCGCTGCAACTGCCGGGCTGCTTCCGGTGGCCGCGGACCGGCTCGAGACCAGTGGCTTCCGGCTTCTGGTACTTGGGTGGTGTGGTGCTGTAGCGGCTGTCTTGCTCCTGGTCACGTGGTGGAGCTTGGGACGCCGAGCACGGTGGACGCCGACGTTGTCGATCATCGGTGCCGAGGCCGCCGGGCTGATCGGGGTGCTCAGCCTTCGGTTACCGCACCTCGGGAGAGACCTCACCATCGCCCAGGCTGCCTCTCCGGCCGCGTCGGTCAACTTCCTGCTCGTCGGCGTAGGTCTGACCATCCCGATCGTCCTGGCCTACAGCGTGTACTCATTCGTCGTCTTTCCCAGGCCTGCCAACCCGGGTCCGGCCGGCAGTCCCGAACGGTCCCCGAGTGTCGTCACCACCGGTCGGCCGCTGGCAGACGTTCGAATGCACCGGACCCATAGGGTGCCGCCACCGCTGCCGGCCCCGGCGGGCCTCGCGGCCGCCGTCCTGCTTGCAGGCGCCATCACCGGCCTGACGAGCGTGGCATTGAACTTCTACGCGAAGCACGGTCAGTGGATCGACCGACTGGCCCTCGGCCTGCTGGCCCTGGCCGTTGCCGGGATCTGGCTGCGAGGCAGCCAGCGCAATCCCACCACGCAGGAGACGGCAGACACTGCTCCGGGCGGCGGGGACGGACCGACCAGCGTGGACCTGCGCGCTCGGAGCGCGAAAGGTCCGTCGTGAGCGCGCTCCTGACATCCCCACCACCGCGCGCTCCGGCCGCGCTGCCGACCCGGCCGGACCGCGGGGCAGAGGCGTGGCTGCGCGCCGAGGCGGTCACCGGGCGTTCGGCTTTCCGGGCGTCTGCCATGTGGTCGGGGCTCGCGACCCTGGCCATGGTCGGCCAGATCGCGGCGTTGGCGCTTGTGCTCGGAGCCGAGTTCGACTCCCAACACGGCTCCCGCTGGCCGTACGCGGCGCTTGCGGTCGCGGCCACCGCCGTTCGTCTCACCGCTCAGCGGGCCGCTACGCTCGCGGCGTCGGCCGGCGGTCAGCAGATCGTCGGAGCCATTCGCGGGCGACTCCTCGATCATGTCTTCGTTGGCGGGAGCCGGCGGCAGGACTCGCCGGCCGCGACCGCCGACACGGTCGTCGAACAGACCGAGCGCCTTGCGGGGTACTACGAGCGGTACGAGCCGATGAGGCTCGCCGTCGTCGTCAACTGCTCGCTCATCGCCGCGGCGGCCCTCGCGGTCAACTGGGTCGTCGCCGCGATGCTCGTCCTCGCCACCCCCTTCGTCCCGATCAACATGGCGGTCGTCGGCCTCGGGGCGAATGAGGCGTCCAAACGCCAACTGCAGCAGGTGCGCGAGCTGTCCGCCACCGTCCTCGACCGCATCCGGGCCCTGCCGATGCTGGCGGGGCTCGACGCCGTCGACGCCGAGGCGCAGGCCGTCCGGCATAGCGGAACCGAACTGCGCCGGCGGACCATGCAGGTCCTTCGCCTCGCTCTGCTGTCGTCAAGCGTGCTCGACCTTGTCAGCACCTTCGCGATCGCCGTCGTCGCGACCTACGTAGGTCTCGTGCTGCTGGGCTTCCTGCAAACCGCGGTGATCCCCGACCACATCAGCCTGGCTCAGGCCATGTACCTGCTGCTGCTCACACCCGCCTACTTCGCCCCGCTTCGGACGCTCGCCGCCGCTTACCACGACCGCGCCAACGCTGTGGCAGCTGCCGAGGTCATCAAAGCCGCCGTCGACCCTGACGGCACCCGCGGTGCGGTGCCGCCGCGAGAAGACCGGCCGCAACCGGTCGGCCCCCTGGCCGTGCGCCTGAACGACGTTACGGTCACCTATCCGGGCCGGGCACGGCCTGCGTTGCAGAACATCACCCTCGAGGTACCAGCCGGACAGGTCGTGGCCGTCGTCGGGGCATCCGGGGCCGGGAAGTCGACGCTCCTCGCCGTCGCCGCCGGGCTGCTCGAGCCGAGCGAGGGATGCGCGAGCCACGTCGACCCGGCCGGCCGGGACTTCCCGCCGAGCCCGGCAGCGGTGGCGTGGGGTTCACAGCGCGCCGTCCTGTTCAGCGGTTCGCTCTCGGACAACATCGTGGTCGGCGCCACGGGCCGCAGCGCGAACGACCTCGACGCGGCGATCGATGCTGCGGGGCTGCGAGACGTCGTGGATCTCAGGGCCCATCGAGGCGACACGGTTCTGTCCGAGGATGGTCGCGGCCTCTCCGGTGGCGAGCGCCAACGGTTGGGTCTGGCCCGGGCGCTCTACAAGGACGCCCCACTCATCATGTTGGACGAGCCCACGGCCCACCTCGACGCGGCCACCGAGATCGATGTGGTCGACGTGCTGCGCCGGGTCCTGACCGGCCGGACAGCCCTCGTCGCCACTCACTCTCCGGTCGTCATGAGTCTCGCAGACCGCGTCGTCACCCTGGAGGACGGCCTGATCTCGCTGCCCAACCAGCCCGTAGTCCTCGCGCAGCACGGCCGGGAACTGTCGATGAAAGCCCGATGACGGCGGCGTTCCGACGGGTGATCGCGCCGACCCTGTCCGTCGACCGGCTCCTCCTGAGCTGGGGGCTGCTCCTCAGCGTCCTTGCCGCCGCGTGCGGCGCCGGCCTCCTGGTTCTGTCCGGCTGGTTCCTGGCCATGTGCGCGGCCGCCGGAGGGGGGTTGGCGGCGTCGTTCTCCTATCTCTACCCGAGCGGTGGGGTTCGCGGCCTCGCTGTCGGCCGGGTTGGCACGCGCTACCTCGAGCGCCTCGTCAGTCACCGGATCTCGCTCGATGCCGCGGTCGCCCATCGCACCCAGCTCTTCCAGGGCGCGGGCGCGCGCCGGCCGGCGGAGTCCAAGCAGACGACCGGCGCGGACGTGCTCGGCCGGCTCACCACCGATGTCGACACGGTCGACTCCGTCCTCATCCGGGTCGTGGCGCCGACAGTCAGCGGCATCGTCGTCGCCGGAGCTGTTGTCGCCCTGCTCGGGCTCATCGACTGGCGGGCCGCTGCCGTCGCAGCCGGGGGAACCCTTGCGCTGCTGGCTCTCGCAGTCCCGGCCACGGCGAGGGGACTGGCAGAGCAGCGGCAGGCAGTCCTGGTGACCAACGGATTCCGATCACGGCTTGTCGAGCTGCTGACCGCCGCGCCGGAGCTGGCTAGCTACGACATCAGCCGGCTCGCCGTCGAGGAGCTCGGTCCGTCGCTGGCTGCCCTCGACCGGCACCACAGAAAGGGCAGCGCCCGTACGGCCGCCGGATCGGCAATCCTCCCGGCAGGAGGGCTTGGCCTCGGCATCCTCAATGCTGTGATCGTCTCGGGTTTCGCGCAGGGTCCGACCAGGGTTGCCAGTCTGGCTGCGGTCGCGTTCGCCACAGTGGCCGTGGTGGAGCTCGCGGAGCCCCTGACGCTGGCGTGGAGTGCCTACGGGCACATCCGCGATGCTGCTGACCGGCTCGATGAGATCGCCCCATCGACGACCGGTCACCCGCCTCTGGGCCGACCGGTTCTGGGCCGACCGGTTCTGGGTCGGCCGGAGACGCCGCTCCAAGTTCCTGCGGCGCCCGCGGTCTGCTTCGACCAGGTGAGCTTCCGGCTAGGGAGTGCCGACCTCGACGAACTCGGATTCCGGCTCGACGCACCGGGGACGCTCGTCATCGCGGGACGGTCGGGGGCCGGCAAGAGCACCCTCGTCCAGCTGCTCACGGGCGCACTCGTGCCGCAGGCGGGGCGCGTCCGGCTCTTCGGACGCGACCCGGCGGAGCTGTCCAACGCCGAGCGCGCTGAGCTCGTGGTTGCCGTCGACCAGCAGCCGCTGCACATCAGCGGAACGGTGGCCGAGAACTTGCGGCTGGGCAGAGCCGACGCCGCGGATGAGGAGCTGGAGGAACTGCTCCACGCCTTCCGGCTGGATCGAGACGGCGCCCTGACCCTGACCGATCGGGTAGCAGAGCTGGGACTGGGCCTCTCAGCGGGCCAGCGGCGCCGGCTGGCGATCGCACGCGCCGTGCTGAAGCGGCCCGCCATCCTTGCTCTCGACGAGCCCACAGAAGGGCTCGATGCCAGGACGGCGGAGACCACCCTGGCGGCGGTTCGGGCGCTGTTGCCCTCGACCGCCCTGGTGCTCGTGCTCCATGACCGGAACCTGCATCAGCTGGCGTCGCCGCCCGATCGTCTCGTGACGCTCCGGCCGACCTGGACCGCGCCACCACCGCAAGGACCCGAACCTGAGTGCGAGCCCGAAAGGAATGTCTACTCCGTGCAGTCACCAGTAGAGGACCGAGAAGTGTCCGCGCTTCTCGCCAACAGGTGACTCGCTTCCCCAAGCAGACCGAGAAGTTTGTAGCACCACCAAACGCAGCGAGAGAGGTCGATGAGCATGACTGCCAAGGGATACTGGATCGCCAATAACGACATCCGCGACTGGGTCGGCATCGCCCACTACCGAGGTGCCAATAAGGCGGTCATGGACCGCTACGGGGCGAATTTCATCATCATGGGCGGCGATCGGATGGTCGTCGAAGGCCCTGAGGAAGCAATCAGGGGCAACTTCACGGTCGTGGAGTTCCCCAGTCGCGAGGCCGCCATAGCCTGCTACTACGACCCCGAATATGTCGCGGCGGCCAAGTTGCGTCACGCCGTGGCAGAGGGCTCGCAGGTCATCGTCGAGGGTTATGACGGACCGCAGGACTTCGACGAAGCCTCTTTCCTGCGCTCGCTGGGTGTGGCTGCGCAATAACGGTGCCGGCCCACGCGATTCACCTGGTCCGTGCGACGACGTCTCACCCCACCGGCAACGACATTGAGGTCGACACACCACGAGCGCCGACCGACAAGAGGTCGGCGCCGCCCCCACCGGAAGGCCTAGAAATGCTGTCTCCCGCACTGTTGACGCCCGAAACGTCTGCGATCTTGATCCTCGACTACCAGCAGCACGTGATGGACGGGATCCACTCGACCGACCTCGAGCTCATCGAGCTGAACGGGCAGGCCCTCGCCAGGGCCAGCAAGACGTTCGACGTCCCTGTCGTTCTCAGCACGATCGGCGTGCAGCTCCGCGGAGATCACCCGACCGTCGACTCCATCCGCGCCGAGCTTGCCGACGAGCCGGAGCTCGACCGCACAACCATGAACGCCTGGGAGGACGACGCAGTTCGCGAGGCCATTGCGAGGACCGGGCGACGGCGGCTGATCTTCGCCGGCCTCTGGACCGAAGTGTGCCTTCTCTACCCGGTGCTGCACGCCCAGTCGGAGGGATTCGAGACTTACTTCGTCGTGGATGCGGTTGGCGGTAGTAGCGTCACCGCGCACGACACGGCGATGCAGCGGATGATTCAGGCCGGTAGCCAGCCGGTCACGGTTCACTCGCTTCAAACGGAGTGGATCCGCGACTGGAAGACCTCTCCCTACGCGGCAGGCTTCGCCACCGACATGAACTGGTACCTGCCGGAGATTGAGCGCGTTCGCAAGCGTCTCGCGGCCGACGACGAGCCCAGGACCGCCATCTGATAGTCGAGAGTCGCGAACGCGTGCGTGGCCACGAGTTCCCACTCGTGGCCACGCATGTGGCGTTTCGACCCGCTCCTCAGCGCAGGCGCACCGGCGGCGCGAGAAGCGCAAAGCCCCGCGCTCGCTGCACGGCTTCGGTCCGCGTATGGGCATCGAGCTTGGCGTAGATGTGCCGCAGGTGCGTCTTGACGGTGTTGACCGAGACGCTGAGTTCAGCGGCGATCTCCGGTGCAGCCAGATTGCTGGGCAGGTATCGCAGGATCCGCAGCTCGGTTTCGCTGAGCCTTTCCAGCGTGCCCGGGTCGCCGACAGGCCGTGGCCTGAGCGAGTTCCCGGACAAGACGTCGAGGATCTCGGCGACGAACGTTCCGTGCGCGGATTCGTGCGGCAGGTGATGGTCGAACAGCCACCGGCTGTTGGTATGAGCGAACGGCAGCACCAGCCGGTCCGGCTCGGCGAGGTCGAGGGCCCGCTCGAGTGCCTGTCGCCTCGCTCGGGAGTCCCCGAGCAGATCGTGCGCTGCTGCTGCCAGGACCTGCGAGCGGACCACGACCACCTGGTGGTGCACAGGCGCACTGCCCTCAAGTACCGGCACCAGCGCGAGCAGCGCCGCCGAGGGGTCGGTCTCGGCCAGCGCGAGGTGAGCGAGGATGGCGCGGACCTCGCCCGTGTCGAGCTCCACGTCGCTCAGCCCTGCCAGGGTCTCTCGCACAACTCCCGTCCGGCCCAGGCGGATGTTCGCATCGAGCATCCCGCAACGGATCTGAAGATCGAGTGGGGGCTGGTCGGCAAGCTCGCCTCGAATACGGTCGGCACGTCGGTACCAAAGCAGCGCTTCCTCGTCATCGCCGCGTACAGAGGCTAGTGAACCGCGCACAGCGGAAAGGACGAACGCCACCGGGGGCTCGAGCCCCGACTGCAGGCTCTGCTCCGCACGGTCAAGGCAACGCTCGGCCTCCTCGAAGCTCCCGGTCTGAGCCAGCACGGAGGCCAGCTTGACCAGGGCCGGTGCGACCACGGGGTCAGCACCCCATCCGGCCGCTTCTGCAACGGCCACCACCTGTCGGCAGGCGACCTCGGTACGCGTGAACGAAAGAGGCGCTGCGGTCGCGGCCAGGTGCGCCAGGCAGCTGACTTCCAGGTAGCGGCGCCCACCTCGACGCGCCAGATCGCTCGCCTCCTCCAGATGCCTGACGGCTTCCTCCGGTCGGCCCGACCAGGCCTCGACAATCCCCAGGTTCATCAGGGCCAGAGCCCGCAGGTCGGTGTTCAGCGTGATCTCGTGGTTTGAGGTCGGGCTCGTCACGCCTCGCAGGGTCGCCGTCTGCGCAGCTACCGACGTGAAGTCGCCGCGGAGGCGCGCCAGCCACAGCCGGACTAAAGCGAGGGAAACCTCGAACCGGTTCCGTCTGTCAGCGGGCACCGCGGCGGAGTGCTTCTCGGCGATCCTGATCTGCCAGGCCGCCTGGTCGAACAACCGCTGGCCAAGGTGATCGGCAGCCACCACGACCATCAGCTCGGGATCAGGTGGCATCTGGTCGAGCGCGAACGAGCCGAGCAGCTCGTGTGCTGCCGGGTAGCGACCGTCGAGGGTGAGGGAGAAGAAGTGCTCGACGAGCAGTCGGACGGCGTAAGCCTGGTCACCGCCGGTCTGCGCGTGCACGATTGCTTCCGCCGGACGCCCGTGCTCTGCGAGCCATCGGGCCGCCGTGACGTGCAACCCCGGCACCTCCTCGGGATGCGCGCGGCTGAGCTCGTGTCGGAGAACGTCCCCGAGAAGGTGGTGGTAACGGAACCAGGACCGAGCCGGGTCGAGGGCGACCACGAACGCCCCGGCACCCTCGAGTGCCCGCAGTGTCGCTTCGCCTCTCATGCCTCCAGTGAGCGTGTCGGCAAGCGGACCGCTGACCTCTTCGACCACCGACGTGCGAAGGAGCAGCTCGCGGACGTCCGCAGGCTGGCGATCGAGCACTTCGGCAGTCAAGTACTCGGCTACGGTTCGCTCCCTGCCGGAGAACACGGCGGCGAAAGGCTCAGGTTCGGCAAGCCCGCCGAGCGAGAGGGCCGCCAACCGCACGCCGGCCGCCCAGCCTTCGGTCTTCTCGTGCAGGGCGGCGACGGCCGCATCCGAGAGCAGGACCCCTGAGGCGGCAAGGAGTTCGCGGGTGTCGTGCACCGTGTACCGCAAGTCGGTGGCGCGGATCTCGGTCAGTTGACCCGCGAGTCGCAGGCGCTGCAAGCCGAGCTTGGGATCCTCCCGTGAGACAAGAACGAGGTGGAGGTCGGCGGGTTGCCGCTCGAGCAGCAGGCCCACCAGCTGCAGCGCCGCGGGTGACGTGAGGTCCTGGAGGTTGTCGATCACCAGCACCAACGATTGTGTTAAGCCGTCCAACCGGGACAGCAGCTCTACGGCAGCGAGATCGGTGTCGAACAGCTGGCCAGGGACCCAGCTGCCCCGCGTCGCAACGTCGAGCCCGGTGGCCTCGACCGCGTCGAGGACCGACCGGCAAAACCCTGCCGGATCGGACTCATCCGGCTCGACGTTGACCCACGCCGCCGACTGCCCGGTGGACTCGAGCCAGGAGCGGAGCAGGAAGGTCTTTCCGCTTCCCGCTGGCCCGGACAGGACCGTGACACGGCCGGACATGGCACATTCGAGCCGGTCGAACAGGGCTCGTCGGTCGATGACGCTCGCTCGGACTTCGCTTGAGACCTCGGACCACAGCGAGCCCGACCGCGAGCCCCAACGTGCCGGCGCGTGCGCGGTGATGGTCATGAGCTGCGCCTGGCTCTCATCAGAGGTTCCACGACTCGTCGGATCGCGAACATCAGTTCACGCCGAGCCGGGCGATCGGCGGAACCAGCTCCCGCTCTTCATACGCGAGGTGGGACAGCAGCGAGTCGCTGAGCAGCACGACCGAGGCTCGGAGCTCGTGCATGCCGTCCGGCACTGACACGAACGTGAGCAGCGCCTGGTCCACGCCTTCAATCACGTCGTGGAGCAGGTGGTGCTCCTGTTCGAGCCGGTCGACGACCGCGCTGAGCTCTGGTGCGCCGGCCCGCAACCGCGGAGACAGGGCCTGATCCTCGATCGAGTGGTGGGCGGTGACGGTGCGGCAGTATGACTCGCAGTAGCTGCCGAGGGTCCACTTGTTCTGCCGCAGGGTCATGGTGTTGAGCCGTGACCGGGCCTGGCCCACCTCCACAATGCCGCCGGCCACCTGCTCGACGAGCGCAATTATCTGCTCGACCTCGTCGCGAAGTACGTCGTGGATGTCGACGAGGCGCTGAGCACCCGCCTGCTCCTGGCTGGTGTAGGTGCGCTGCACGTCCGGCGGGGGCCCAGTCGGGCGGGTGGTCTCGTCCCACACCTGCCGGCTGCTGAGCCGCGCGCCCTCCGGGGTCGGAACGACTTCGAGCGGTGTGCGCTGCTGCGAGCCAGCCTCGCGGCGCGGGCCGGGAGACTCCGGTTGGACGGAGGTGCGCTGGCTGTTCACGGCCTCGCGGACGGCCGGCGCGACCTCGTGAGCGAAGCGGCGTAGGTCGTCCGGGTCGTCACTGGCAAGAATGAACGTGCTGATGCCATTGGTGAGGGCCAGGTCGGTGAGTTCCTCGACCCATTGGTCGGCTGGGCCATGCAGCGGCCCGCGGCTGGTGGACGCGAAGTGCCCGACGATGTTCAGCAGCCGGCGGACGTCGCTCGGGCGCCGTCCCGCCTCGTCGGCCGCCTCGTCTATGACGCCGTTGCCGGCGGCGAGGTCGCCGGGCTGCAGGTAGGCCATCGAGGGCAACCAGCCGTCGGCGCGCCGCCCCGTCAGCGCGAGCATGCGGGGCTTGTACGCTCCGAGCCAGATCGAGACGTCGTGGGCCGGCGCCGGCCCACGCTTCGCGCCGCGCACCCCGTAGAACGTGCCGTCCACACGGGCGCCGCCGCGAGCGGCCACGTCCCACAGCTCCCGAACGACATCGATGGCCTCCTCCGCGGCCTGCACACTCTCCCGAGGGGTGAGCCGACGCCCGCCCATGGCCTCGACGCCGTCCCAGAAACCGCCAGCTCCCAAGCCGAGCTCGATGCGGCCCCCGCTCAGCCGGTCGAGGCTCGCCACGCTGCGCGCCAGCACCGACGGCGGCCGCAGCGGCAGGTTCGTCACGTTGGCGGACAGGTGCACGGTCCTCGTGCGTGCCGCCACGAAGCTCAGCAGCGTCCAGGTATCCAGGAACGCCGGCTGGTAGGGGTGGTCTTGGAAGGTGACGAGGTCCAGTCCGACCTGCTCGGCCAGGACGGCAAGCTCCACCGGGTGTTGGGGGTCGAAAGCGGCCGGTGTGGTGAAGCATCCGAAGGCGAGCTCGTGCCCGTAGTCGCTCATCTGCCCGCCTGTCCTGTCGTGTGGTGGTGGTGTCCCTAGCCGGGGAACACGTGGAGGGCTTGCATGCTCAGCGGACCGCGGGGATCGCTTTGCACGGCGACGTCACCTGGACCCTTAGGGTCACGCCTTCACGAGCTCACGCTCGTAGGCCTGCATGACGGTGGTGGCCGAACCGAGGCCGTCGACGGCGACCACGACGACGTCGCCCGCAGCCAGCGCCTCAGGGGGGTCCTGCAGGATGCCGACCCCGCCGCCGGTACCGGTCGTGACGATGTCTCCGGGTTCGAGCGTCATGATGGAGGACAGGTGCGACAGGCACTCGGCAACGGTGAAGATCATTGTCGAGGTGTGCATGTCCTGCTTCAGGACGCCGTTGACGGTGCAGGTGACGTGCAGGTCCTGCGGGTCGGGCACGAACTGCGCCGGCGTCAGCAGCGGGGCGATGACCTTGGAGTCGTCGTGCGCCTTCACCATGACCATGTCGATCCCGAACGCGATCTTCGTTGCCCCCGAGTCACGGGCGGACAGGTCGTTGAGCGGGACGTACCCCGCGACCGCCGCCAGGCACTCCTCGACCGGTGCGTACCGCAGGCGCTGGCCGAGCACGACCGCAACCTCAGCCTCCCAGTCCCACCACTGGATGTCGCGGGGGATGGTCACCGGGGCGTCGGACAGGACCAGCGTCGTAGTGGGCGGGACGATAAACGAGTAGGGCCATGGTGGTCGCGGGACGTCCATCTCGGCGATGTGGTCGTCGTAGTTGGCTCCGATGCACAGCAGCTTGTCGCCGACCAACGGCCGCTCGAATGTCACGTCGGCGGGGGTCACCGACGACGCGGGCCAGTCCCCGACCGCGACGGCGTCGAACCGCGCGGACCACTCGTCCCAGGAACGGACTGCCTCCAACAGATCGGCCGGGGGCGGCTCGCCGGCCGGACCCGGCTGGTCCATCGCGTACCAGGGGCCATCATCGACGGCGACAATGACGGCGCTGCCTCCGCTAGCCGTGCCGTAACCGACTTTGTACGTCGTACCTGACATCGTTGACTCCTCGAGAACGTGAACTATTAAGTGAATGGGCGCCAGACCCTGAAGCCCTGCCACACGGCCTGGCGGAGCAGGTCAGAAGAGAAACTTCTCCGGCGGGTGGGAGCCCCAGGGGGCGTTGGCAGGCCACGCCGGGTCCCACCGCTTCGGGTACTGCGGGCCGTCGTGCCAGGGGCGCCAGTCGAAGACGCCCGCTCCCTCGTTGGACATCTTGTCGAGCTCGGCGAACAGCTCGACGATGTTGCCGTCGGGGTCGTAGTGGTAGGTGAACAGGTTGTGCCCCGCGCCGTGGCGTCCTGGGCCCCAGATCAGCCCGATGCCGTAGGACCAGAGCTCATCGGCCGCCAGCTTGACGTGGCCCCAGTCCTGCAGCTCGAACGCGAAGTGGTGGACGTGGCGGGGGGCGCCCACCCGTAGGAAGTTGACGGAGTGGTGGTCCATGTTGCACCGCATGAAGACGAAGTCGTCCCCGATCGAGTCGGAGAACCGGAAGCCGAGGCCGGACTGGTAAAAGCCGATGACCTCGGACAGCTTGTCGACCTTGCTGGCGACGTGGCCCAGCTTGAACGGTTTGACACCGATCCCCTCGTGTGGCTGGGAGGTGGCGGTGTACAGCTGCTTGCGCGCCATGATCTGCAGGACTGCACCGTCAGGGTCGGTCAGGCGCAACGACTCGGTGTCAGCGGGCGCGACGCCCTCCCACGTCGCCGGTGACAAGCCCAGCTTCTCCAAGGATCGGGCAGCTGTGTCGATGTCGACACCTGCGTGCAGGTCGAACGCGAGGTGATCCAAACTTGGCGCATCACCCGGCGACAACTCCAGTGCCGGCGTGCCGTCGGAGCACGCCAAGTGAACGGTGTCGCCCACAGTCCCGACGTGGGTCATCCCGAGGATCACGGTGTAGTGCCGGACCATGGCCTCCAGGCGCGGTGTCTTCAGGGACAGGTGGCTGATCCTGCTGACGGGCGCGGCGACGTCGTCAGGGTTGGGGTAGGGAATCGTTGTCATGTCGCCGTCCTTGCTGTCGGGTATCGCTCGGGTACGGGTGTCCGTGCGCCTGGTTCATGGCGCGAGACTCGGGCGCTTCGTCAACTGGGCGGCGCCTCAGGCCCCGGCCCCGACGGCGAGCGGCGTGGTGGGGTCTGAGACCCGGGTGAGCTCCTCGGCCGTCCGCAGGGCGAAGCCGAGGATCGGGCCGATCGTTCCGCCGGCGGCCCAGTAGGCGGAGGCCGAGGGCGACGCAACGCAGTTGCCGACGCCGTACAGACCGTGGATGGGCGCGTCGACGTCGTCGACCACGTGGCCGGCGGCGTCTGTCTTCGGGCCACCCTTGGTGTCCAGCGTGCCGGGAACAAGCAGGGTCGCGTAGTAGGGCCCGGTGGGGGTGATCGGGTAGAGAACCGGGTTCACCTTGTCGGGCTCGTCTGCCACCGGGCCAGCGAACATGGTGCGCTCCACACCGCGATCGCCGCGGTGGAAGTCCGCGTCCACCCCGACGCGGGCCAAGTCGTTGAACCGGGCGATGGTGGCCTGCAGGGTGGGAACGAAGTCCGTGGCCAGGGTCCAGATCACCGGTATGGCTGCGCAGCCCCGCCAGCTTGGCGGTGAGGGCCTGGGCGAGCTCGTCGAGGGAGTTCCCCCGCACGATCTGGTCGTCCTGCTGGTCAGGAGGCAGCACCGCGCTGCCGCCCGTGTCGTTCGGCATCGCCGAGTTCAGCTGGGTGTGCTCGTCCCAGATCTGAATCATCACTCGGTTGGGCCGCTCGCAGGCGACTGGGTCCCATGCCTGCATGCTGGCGACGAACTCGTTGTACGGAAGCTTCTCGTTCAGGACTCGCTCGCCCTTGTAGTTGACGCAGATCATCGAGTCCCCGGCCCGCAGGACGGTGATCTGCATGGTCGGGTCGCGGCGCAACGACTTCACGAGGTTGATCGGCCCGCACCAGGCCTCCTGCATGTTGCGCAGCTGAGCACCGACCGTGCCCGCGATTCGGACGAAGTCGCCGGTGTTGGTCAGCGCCGCACCACCACCGGCGCTGGGGTGGCCCAGGAAGTTGTCGACCAGCTCCTGGTCGTGGGTGAACCCGCCGGTGGCGAACACGGTGCCCACCCGCGCGCCGACCCGCAGCGCCGAGCCGTCGATAGTGGTGGCCACGACACCGGTCACTCGTTCGTCGTCCACGATGACGCGTTGCACGCGGTGGCCCACCCGAACGTCGACCCCGGCTTCGTCGATCGCGGCGGCCAGGGAGTCCATCGCAATGGGCCCACCGTTGGTGCGGGTCTCATTCACGCCTTCGGGAAACAGGGCCCGGCCGGCGGTGACGCGGTTCTCGGGAAGGTTCGGCCAGTACTCGCCGTGCACCCGCTCGTGCTGGAAGCGCAGCGCACCGCTGTCATGCAGCAGCTCGACGGCCTCGGCGGCGCTGCGGTAGATCGTGCGCAGGAGCTCGAACTCCCAAGCGGGCTGCCCGAAGGTGGGGCTCTGCGGGTCGTACCGCTCAGGCCGGGCGGTCCGTGCGGCGAAGCGCAGGAAGTCCTCCTCAGGGTCCTCGACTCCGGTCTCGCGCAGCCACCGGTTGTTCGGCGCCCAGCAGGCGAACGCGGCCTTCCGGCCTGTCCCGCCAAGTTCGGGTGCCTTCTCCAGCAGCATGACGTCCAGCCCGCGCCAGGCGCAGAAAAGGGCAGTTGCCTGACCACCCGGCCCGCCGCCGACGACCACGACGTCGACCGTGGTGTCGACGTCTGGACGGCGCTGCGGGCGAGCGGACTCGCGGGCGGCCACCGGCTCGTGCCGGGCCGCGCTCACGGGGATGAACTCTTCCATCACGTCACCTTCGAGGGCGTAGGGGACGCCCGTCAGGGGCGCCGGGGGGGGTGAACCTCAGGATTGAGATTCGCGGTGGGTGGTGCTCAGGCGGCGGCGGTCGCGTTCAGCAGGTGCGCGAAGGGGTCCAGCCCCGTGCGCTTCATTTCGCGGAGCGCGACGAGCACGCTGTTCCAAGTGGACAGGTAGGTGTCGGTGATCCCGGTGCGGTAGGCGTGCTCCGCGGGACTGCCGTGGCTGAGTCCGGCCACGGCCAGGATGAAGTGAAACTGCATGAAGAGCTCACCGGAGGGGCGCTCGACGATCTCGTTGACTACCCGTCCCACCGAGCTGCCCGACAGCCGCAAGAAGGTCATGGTCTCCTGCGGAGCCATGATGATCCGTTCCTGGGCGCGCTCCACCTCCCCCGTGGGGGTGAGAGACTGGATCTCGCGGAGGAACCCGTCGTCGAAGCGCTGCAGGATGACACAGTCGACGATCTGGACGGCGAAGGCCATCGGCACCTCCGCCTTCCACACCAGGCCCCGCCAGACGTCGTCCCGCGTGAGCTGCAGGTCGGCACCTGGCGGCACGGGGAGCTGGTCGGTGGACATCTCGATCACGGTTGATCTCCTTGCAGACCAACCACGAGCGGGTGGGCCAACACTCGAATGTTTGCATATTTCCTCTGAGAAGGGAAGGCCCTAACTGATCCGATCCATAGGGCGAGCAGTCGTGCCTGCCGAACGGGTCGCTGGCGGTGGCGGGGGCGTCGGGAACGTGCGTCGGAGCGGGGGCTGCAACCAGATTCTGTCCAGCGGAATTATGTAACGGTTTGAAGAATCGAGGCCCCGAACGGCGGCATGATCTGGCCAGCGAGAGAGATGGCCCAGATCACTGTCCGAAGGAGTTCGGCGTGCAGAAGCAGCTTGAGAACCCCGTGACCAACGACGGTGCAACCTGTCCGTTTGACCACCGCTCCCCGGATCTTCTGGGCGCAGCGAAGTACGACGTGTACGCGGGTCTGCGCGAGCGGCGGGTCCAGCGCAGCGATGCCTATGGCGGTTTCTGGATCCTCAGCCAGGCGGCCGATGTGGAGGCCGCTCTGCTAGACCACGAGACTTTCTCCTCCCAGCGGACGGGTGTGATGCTCCCGCCCACGCCGCCGGAGACGGTGCTGTCCGGCCTCGAGCACGACCCGCCGGAGCATGGGCCTTACCGCAGGCTCTTCTCGCAGGCGGTCAGCCGAGTGGCCCTCAAGGTCGCTGAACCGGAGATCGAAGCCTTGACAGCACGGGTAGTCACCCGGTTCGCCGAATCCGGCGGCGGAGACTTCGTCACCGAGGTCGGGTCGGTGCTGCCCGTGGAGGTCATCGCGCTCGTCATCGGGCTCCCGCCGGATAAGGCCACGCGGCTCCGGGAGATCACCGAGGTCGTCTGGGCGAACCTGGCGACCGACCCGCACTGCTTCGACCCGCTCATCGCGCTCATCACGACTGAGATCGAGGCCCGGCGCGCCCAGCCCCGAGACGACTTCCTCAGCCACTTGGCCGGCCTCACAATGCTCGGCGACCGGCCGATCACCGACCAAGATGTGCGGGCTGTGGTGGCCGGTCTGCTCATTGCCGGCCACGAGACCACGATGGACGCCTCCGCTAACCTCGCGCTGCAGCTGGCACGCGAGCCCGACTTGCGCGCCCGGGTCGTGGCCGACGCCACCGTCGTCCCGGCGGTGGTCGAGGAGGTCCTGCGACTCGACTCGCCGGTGCAGAACTTCATGCGGACGCTGACCAGAGACGTCGAGATCAACGGGACGACGATGCACGAGGACGACCGGGTGATGCTCATCTACGGCTCGGCCAACCACGACCCGCACGTGTTCGACCACCCGGATACGTTCGATCCCGACCGGGCGAACCTCAAGCACTACTCGTTCGGCTGGGGCCTGCACCGCTGCGTCGGTGCGATGCTGGCTCAGATGGAGCTGCGCATCCTGTGCCGCCTGCTGGCAACCTACGACTTCAAGGTTGTCGGTGAGCCGGAGTACCTCCCCCCGGCCGGCCCGTTCACCGGCCTCCACTCGCTGAAGCTCGCCTTCTCCTGAGTCGGCGGTGTCGCCGGCCTCGAGGTCGACTACCGATCTCCCCGTAGCAGCAGGCGGCCCTTCTGGTACCGCGCACGCAGGCTTTGCTGTGTCGGCGTGTCGGACTCGCGGCGGGGGCGTACGTCGTCGGCGGCGAGGACGGCGACCTGGAAGACCCCTTCGGCCGGTCCCTTCGGGCCGCACCATTTGGCGTGGCGGACCGCGGCCGTCCCGGACGATCCGCCGCACGGCGCTGCGCACTCACGTACCCGCCTGAGCGGCGTTCGGGGTGCAGGCGAGCCGGCGGCGTGGGAGCCGCTTCCTCGTGAGCCGACTCGTCAGCACGGCCTTGCCGTGCAGGTCGCCCGAGGAGACCCGCTGCTCTACCGAGGCGAGGTCGGCCAGCGCGAAGGCGCGCCCGACGGGCATCCGCAGCTCACCTCGGTCGACGCGCGCGACCAGTTCCGCGAGCTCGGCCGCATCGCTGCGGCGTCCAGCAGTACGACACGCACACCACGTCCGTCGTCCTGCGGCTAGGGCCGGGTGGTCGTGACGAAGGCCCCGCCTGGCGTACCAGCGCCAGCAGCGCGGACATTTGATCGGGCGGCAACGCCGTTACGTTCAGCACGGCGTCCACCGGCTCGGCCACGGCGTCGGTCACGCGTGCCATGGTGTGGTCGATGACCTGGTCGGCCCCGAACGCCCGAACGGCGTCCTTGCTGCGTGCGCTCCCGGTCGCCAGGACGAAGGCACCCTCCTGCTTGGCGAGCTGCACGGCGAACCCGCCTACCGCACGCCCCGCCCCGTTGATGAGGATGCGCTGACCTGCTTTCAAGTCAGCGTGCTCGAACAGCGCCTGCCAGGCCGTCAGCCCGGTCCCCGGCAGAGCCGCGGCGTCAGAGAGCGGGATGCTGGTGGGTGCCGCCGCGAGCACCTGCGCCGAAGCCAGGACGAAGTCCGCCGCGGAACCGTTGTCGGTCATGGGCAGCAGGCCGACGACCCGGTCTCCGAACTGGATGCCGGTCACGTCCGGCCCGACGTCGGCGACAGTCCCGGCGACGTCGATACCCGGTGTGTGCGGGAAGGCCAGCGGAAGGACCTGCTGCAGGTGTCCAGCGCGGATCTCGGCGTCAACGGGGTTCACGGACGATCCGGCGACCTGAACCAGCACCCGGACCCGGACCCGGAGCCACGTCTGCGTCCTCGTGCCTGCAGGACGTCAGCGGCGCCGTAGGCGTGATGTCGCACTGCCTTCATGAGAGGTCTCCCTGCACGGCTTGCGCTGGCGTGTTGGTGTCTCTGGCTAGACAACGCAACCACGAGCGAGTAGCTGATTCTTCAATGTTTACATACCTGAGGATAAGGAAAGTCGTCAGGCGATCTGTGGCCTGACTTGTTCGTCCTGGGCTCAGCAACCGCGGGCCTGGCCAAGCGAACGATGGCGACGTGAAGCTCAGAAGCAGCCCGAAGCGGAAACCCGCGCCAGCGCCCTCGGAGGTATGGCGAGACGCCATCTTGCCTCGGCGATCTCTCGTACCGGGGCATGCTGTGCTGTGACGAACCGTGCAGGAGTGTGCAGATGTCAGTGACGCACCGGCTGGACCGGATGCAGCGGCGTCATCCCGTACTGGGATTCCCGCTGGCGGTGGTGTACAAGTTCGTCGACGACCAGGGCAGCTATCTGGCCGCGCTGATCACCTATTACGGCTTTCTGTCGCTGTTCCCGCTGCTGCTGCTGTTGACCAGCGTGCTCGGGTTCGTCCTGGGCGGCGACGCGCATCTGCAGCAGCGGGTGCTCAACTCCACGCTGAGCCAGTTCCCGGTGATCGGCAGCCAGCTCGGCGACCCAAAGGGCCTGCAGGGCAGCGGCGCCGGGCTGGTGATCGGCCTGCTCGGCGCCGTGTACGGCGGGCTGGGTGTCGCCCAGGCCGGGCAGAACGCAATGAATACCGCCTGGCACGTGCCGCGCAACAACCGGCCCAACCCGATCAAGGTCCGGCTGCGCAGCCTGCTGCTGCTGGCCACCGTCGGCCTGGGCGTGCTGGCCACCACGATCCTGTCGGCGCTGGGCAGCAGTGCCGGTGCGTTCGGCGCTAGCTTCGGCGTGGGCTCTAAGGTGGTGCTTACAGCCATCGCGGTGCTGGTCAATGCGGGGATCTTCCTGCTGGCGTTCCGGGTGGCGACGGCCCGCGACGTCAGCTTCAGTGAGATCGCCCCCGGGGCCCTGCTGGCGGCTGTGGGCTGGCAGCTGCTGCAGCTGTTCGGCACCGCCTACGTCGGGCACGTGGTCAAGAACGCCAGCGCCACCAACGGGGTGTTCGCGCTGGTGCTGGGGCTGATCGCCTGGCTCTACCTGGAGGCGTTGATCGTGGTGCTGGGCGCCGAGGTCAACGTGGTCCGCAGCAGGCGCCTCTACCCCCGGGCACTGCTGACCCCGTTCACGGACAACGTGCAGCTGACCGGAGGAGACGAGCGTGCCTACACCTCCGCCGCCAAAGCGCAGCGCAACAAAGGCTTCCAGCGGATCGACGCTTTCACCCGGACGATGCACGTGAGCCGTCCGACCCCCCGGACGTCCGAGGAACCTGACGGCACGGGCGGGTTACGTGTCGACCCGCCGGGCGTTGAGCGGCACCACGGTGAGTCGAGCGTCAGGCAAGTCCAGGGGGCGACACAGGACGGCTACCCGGTGTAAGGGGCCGGAGCTCACCTCCATAGAGTGCCCAGGGACAGTAGACGTGCAGTGGCACCCCGCTGTTCTTCGCAGACGCCGCTGCGGCGAGCACGACAGGCCGCATGGAGGCGGACATGATGACGCTCGACGAGACGGCCGGCCTGTTCGTGGGCTGCTATCCGCTGGGTCGCCTGCTGGGGCGCGGCGGCATGGCCGACGTGTACGACTCGGTCGATCCGCGCAGCGGTGACCGGGTCGCGGTCAAGGTCTTTCGCGGGGCCGGCATCGGCGGCGCCGATCGTCGCAGTGCCGAGGTTCGCACGTTGACCGACCTGCGGCACCCCAACCTGGTCGAGCTGCTCGACGCCGGGACCCAGGACGGTTACGAGTACCTGGTGATGGCGCTGGTCGAGGGACCAACCTTGGGGCAGGCGTGCCGCCAGCGGCTGTCGCTGATGCGGACGGCGCAGGTCGGAGCGGCGGTCGCCGACGCCCTGGCCTACGTCCACGCCGGCGATGTCGTGCACCGCGACGTGAAACCCGACAACGTGCTGCTTGGTCCCGGCCCGCGGGTGCGGCTGGCTGACTTCGGCATCGCCCGAATGGTCTCGGCGACCAGGATCACCCAAAGCGGCCTGCTGGTCGGTACCGCCGCCTACCTGGCCCCCGAACAGGTGACTGGTGACGAGGTTGCAGCACCCGCTGACGTGTACGCCCTCGGGCTGGTCCTGCTCGAGTGCCTGACCGGCCGCCAGGAGTATCCCGGAACCGCGTTTGAGTCCGCGTTCGCCCGCCTGTATCGCCGTCCGCAACTACCCCCCGAGCTGCCTGCCGGGTGGGCCGCCCTGCTCGACGCGATGACAGCCAATGATCCGGAAGCGCGCCCGTCCGCCGTCAGCGCAGCCGGCGCCCTGCACCAGCTCTCCGCCGCCCCCGAGACGGGCACCGCCGCCCTCGTGCAGGCGATGGGTGCACCGCTGACCGTGCCGTTCGCGCCAGCGGCCGCAGCACCCACAGCGCCAGCAGCAGTAGCTATAGCAACTCCCGCCCGTACCCGACCCGCCGCTGGCGACGAGGGCGGCAGCGCCGGCCGGCGGCGTCTGCGACGCCTGCTCCCGCTGGCCGCCGCGTCTCTCGTGGTGCTGACCCCCGCAGGCATCGCGAGCGAGCGCGTGTTGCGTTCCGTCGGCTCCACCGCGCGGCCAGCCCCGAGCACCCACTCGCCGGCTGTCGCAGGCCCAACCGTGCCTCCCGTCACCCCGTCGGCACCAACTCAGACAGTCGACGCGCTGCAGCCTGGGCAGGACGCCATCCAATGGCGCCGAGCCGACTCCTCGCAACCCCCGGCCTTGGCTGCCGTCGGCAGCGGCGATGGTACGAGCAGCGCTACCGCGCTGGGTGGGGGTCCCGTCTCACCGCCCAGCGCGACGAGCACGCCCGTGGCCGGCAACCCCCCTCAAGTGGCCGGTGGCGGTACCGGTGGCGGTGCAAGGAGCCCGAGCACTACTGCCACAAGCTCGGCGAGCCCTCTGCCCAGCCCAGCCGCGGGCTCTGCCGGTACCGGCCCAGGTGGCGGCTCTGCCGTCAGTCCCAGCATCGCCCCCAGTCCCCGGGGTCCCTCGCCCAGCAGCTCCGCTCCTGCTGCGACGCCGAGCCCCACCGTGCCTTCACCGTCTCCGCAGCGGACGAGTTCCAGTTCTCCAGGCTTGGGGACGGCGACTGCTGTTCCCACCCCAAGTGTGTCGACAAGTGCGGTTACCGCCAGTGGTCCCTCCGAGCGGGCACAGCAACTTGGCAATTGACACGCGCTGCCCCGATGCGCTACAAGGCGGTCACGACAGGTACCGCTCGGCAGATCACGGAAGCGCGGACGGCTCTGGACCACTCACGAGCGCCGAGCCGCCGCGGCAAAGCCGCTCAGGTCCCAACCGCCGCTGACGGCGTTCCGCATTCCCTGCCAGCCGTCGCCGTGCCGGTCGAGGTGGCGGTGCGTCAGCACCACTCTGGTCTGCTCCGAACCCATGGGCGTGAAGATGACCTCGATCTCGCTCGTTCTCGACGGGTCGGTCTCCCGTTGCCAGGCGGTGGTGATGTCCCAGCTCAGCACGACGCGCCGCGGCGGGTCGTAGGCGAGAACGCGGGACCAGCGACACTCGCTGCCGTCGGTACCTCGGTCGATGATGTAGCCGCCCACGAAGGGCTCGAAGACCATCTCGGCGAGTGGCGCGGCCAGGATGTGCTTGTCGCTGTCCCACCAGGTGCCGATGCCCGTGGTGAAGACCTCGAAGGCGTGGCCTGCTGGTGCCCATACCAAGACCTCGGTGCTCACCGAGGTCATCTCCTGCTGCGTGGTCATGCGTCCTCCTCCGGTGCGTGCTGGTCGTCGTGCGCGTGGTCCTGGGTCGCCGCGGCCGCGAAGGCGGCCAAGGACCGCTCCCAGAACCGGTTGAAGTACTGCCGGACGGCGGCCAACCCGTCGGGGTCAACGGTGTAGACCCGTCTGGTACCAGCCGGATGGCTGGACACCAGGCCCACCTCCTTGAGGACTTTCAGGTGTTGCGAGACCGCCGGGCGGCTGACGGGGAGCTGGCTCGCCAACTCCCCGACCGCCTGGGGACGCTCCACGAGCCGCTCAAAGATCACTCGACGAGTGGGATCCCCGAGGGCCGTGAGAACGTCGCCGACAGCTTGGTTCGTCATGACTAACGGTAAGTTAAGGCCAACGGTTGGGCGTGTCAAGAGGGCTACCGCGGTGGTTGGGGCAACGAGTCGAGCGACGTGGTCTCGGGGATCACCGGGATCACAAGCTCATCGCATCGTCACCACGTGCATTCAGGACAAGTGCGTCACGGCGGGCGCTCGAGCACGTGTCTGTAGTGAACGGAGCCCCTCAACCCCATAAGGAGCACCCATGGCGACTCTCGCCATCGACTACAAGACCGGTCTGGACAACGCGTGGAGCAACATCGGGTTCAGCTGGCGCGCGCCGCCAGTAACCCTGGTAACGATTCAACCAATCGGTCAACTGAAAGGAACACGATGTCAGCTACTCCTATCACCAGGCGCGACCCGTCACTGCGGGGCAAGCTCCTTCTGCCGCTTCCGCTGCTTCTAGCCCTCGCCCTGCTGTTCACCAGCGCGGCGGCGTGCGGTAGCAAGACCTCCACGACCTCCAGCGGCTCGAGCAGCTCCACCACCTCGAGCTCGGGTTCATCGCAAACCGGAAGTAGCCCCAGCGGCGGGGCGACACCCACGTCGTGCGCCAGCGTCGGTAGCAAGAAGATCCCCAAGACGCGGGTGTTGGCCGACCTGGGCATCTCGGCGGGGGCGTTCCACCGCTACATCTACAAGCCCATTAAGAGCGGTTCGTTCACGGGCGCGACCAAGACCAAGAAGGTCGTGACCCTAGTCAAGGGCGCTGTCGCCGCCGGCGCCATCGCCCACTTCCTGGGCAACGCGATCGACAACGCCCGCTCGGACGCCACTCTGTGCAAGTACGTGCCGAACATGACCCAGATCAAAACCAAGCTGACCGCCATGGGCAGCCAGCTGCGCGGCGGCAACACCTCCCAGGTCGACTCCACCAACAGCTCGTTCACCGACCTGCAGAAGCAGACCGGCTTCACCCCCAACGACAACGCGACCGTCCCAGGCGTCAGCTGAGCAGCAGCACTACCTCAGCCGACTCACCACGCCCGCCGGTAGCCAGGACTGCCCCCCTGGCTACCGGCGCTGCCGCGTGTGCGGGCAGTCTTCGCGCGCCATTCCCGTTCCGACTGTCAGGAGCGGGCTGCGCCTAGGCGGAACCAGACTGTCTTGCCCGACGGCTTCCGCGTGGTGCCCCACGTGTCGGCGAGATTGTCGACGAGCACCAATCCGCGACCACCTAGGGCGTCGGGTGAGGTGCGGGTGACGTGTGCGGGGCGGCTGTCGAGGTCTTCGACCTCGACAAGCAGGCCGTGTTGGTCATGGCGTGCGATGAGGGTGACTTCGCTGCGGCCGTGCACGACGGCGTTGGTGACCAGTTCGGCGGTCAGCAGCTCGGCGGTCTCGGCGAGTGGGTCGAGGTGCCAGCGTTGGCAGCAGTCGAGGATGAAGCGGCGCCCGGTGCGGGCCGACGTCAGGTCGGGTGGCAGTTCTACCCGGGCCGGACCGTGTAGGCGGCCCCCGGGGGCGAGGTCGGCCCAGGCGGCGGGCGCACCGGCAGCGACGGCTCGTCCCGCGTCAAAGACGTGCAGCCTGCCGCCCATTTGTTCTTTGGCTTGGTACAGCGCGGCGTCGGCGTGGCCGAGCGTGTCCTCGGCCAGTTCGGGTTGACCTGGGTGCCCAAGCGCCAAGCCGACACTGGCCGTGATGTTGACGGACGGGTTGGGCAACGTCAGCTGCCTCGCGCAGGCCGTCTGCACCCGCCAGGCGAGGCCGAGAGCGGTTTCGTCATCGGGCAGCTGTTCGCAGAGCAGTGCGAACTCGTCCCCACCGATACGGGCGACGGTGTCCTGTGGCCGGACGGCTTCCAGCAGTCGGTTCGCTGTAGCGACGAGGAGTCGGTCGCCGGTGGCGTGGCCGTGGGTGTCGTTGACGAACTTGAAGCCGTCGAGGTCGACGAGCATGACCGCGACGCTGCTGTCGGCGTGCGGATCACCGGGTCTGGGGGGCCGGTGGTCCAGTGCCCGGTGCAGCCGGTCGAAGAACAGTGCTCGATTGGCCAGTCCAGTCAGCGGGTCGTGCATCGCCTGGTGGTTGAGCAGTTCGAATTGCTCGGCCTGCTCCCACGCGGTACTGACCACGCCGGCCAGAGCGACAGCGTCGGCTACGTCGTCCGGCCCGTAGCGGGCCGGCGTAGCGCTGTGCAGGGCCAGCACGCCGAGGACGCCGCGCGAGCCGAGGATCGGCACCGCCAGCCCGCTCACCACGCCCCTGGCCAGCAACGATCCTGGCGGGGCGATCCGCGGGTCGGTGCGCAGGTCATCCGACAGGAACGGCTGCCCTGAGGCTGCCACCTCCAAGGAGTAGGACTTCGCCGGAGCGATGGGAAGGACGGTGCCCGCGGGGATGGGGTCGGGGCCGAGCTCGCCAGCGACCTGCATCCCGCCGTCGGGCAGCCGGCGCAGCGCCGTTCCGTAGTCTGCGCCCATCATCGTGACGGCGATGGTGAGCGCTTCGCGCAGCAGGTCCTGCGGCTGGGCAGCACGCAGCGCCCGCTGGGCGAGTTCGGCCACCGCTTCCGCGACAGCTGCTCGCCGTTCCGGGGTGCGCGCTGGTCGGCGGCCCGTCACATCGCCATGTATTACACCAATCGGGCGGTCTCAGCTGGTGGTTCCACTGTGAGCAGCGCAGAACTGGTCGCGCGCGGCGGTGCTGCTGACCGGTGGCAGGTAGCTCGAACTTGCTCTGATGGCCTCCGCCTCACTGGCTGCCGAAGCCTCGATGTCCGCTGCTACGTGGGCCCGAGCTGCTGCATCGGGTGCGGACACCAGCCGTTCGGCGGCCCGCCAGGCGGATTCACGCCAGGCCACCAGCATCTGCATCAGCCCGGTGTAGCCGACGCCATAGGGGGTCTGCACGGTCTGGATACCGGGGTCGAAGCGGGCGGCCTCCTCATCGATCAGCGGCTGAACCACATGGTTGAGCATTACGTTGATCTTGTCGTGGTCAGGCTTGCGGCTGGTTCCGTTGGGGGCGACCAACCCGATCGCCGCGAGCACGAACGGCAGGTCCCGGTTGACGTGCGCGTTCATCCCCAACAACAGATCGCCGTTGCCGGTGACCGACCGGTCCTGATCGGCCTGCAGCGCGATGCGCCACGCCGGCGGCACCCGGTCGAGGTGTCCGGCGTTCCAGTCATCGATCGCACCGAAGTACATGGCCGCAAAGGCTGCGTCCTCGTGGTTGACGAAGGCAGGGTCGGCGAAGTAGCCCGGGGTAAGCGTGGAGTCCAGGTAAGTCTGGGTGGTCCGCAGGTAGGCCAGAGCGAAGACCGCGGCGTGGTCGCAGCTGGCCGCGAGTGGGTCGAACCGGGTCTGCATCGTGGCGATGGTGCGACGCACGCAGGCGACCCGCCCTGCCACGCAGTCGTCGGAGCTGTTGGGCTGGTAGTCGGTGGCCAGAGCCGGCAGCACCGAGCTCCAGCCCACGAACGGAGGGTCGGCAGCCTGCGCGGCGGGGCCCGCCGCAAGAAGTGCGGCTACCGGCACGGCCGCAAGCGTGGAGAAAAGGCGGGGACGGCGCAATCGCAACTTCACGGGGTGCTCCTCTACGGCTATGACACCTGAACCGGCTCAGCATGCCGCGGGCGGCGGGCCGCCGACGCCGCAGGACCGGGCGGGTGGTTCCTGCTGACTCGAGCTCTTCCGTGAGCATCCGGATGTTTCCCAGCTCCTGCACGAGCCAACCCGCGAGATGCGTCCGCTGTCCTTCCTAGACGTGAAGCGCGTGACGCCCGCAGCTGGAAGGTTCTTGGTAGCGGCCCCGGTGACCCCAGGGGACTGGTCGTCGCCTGCCGGACGGTCGGGACATTGGCGGGCAGTGCCGCGGCGGCGGCGCCGTCACCGGATCTGTCGGATGCCCCCGAACCATGACCGCAGGACGTCTTGGGCGCTCTTGCCTTGCACGGCGTAGTCCGTTGCCGCAGGCGGCACAGACCTCGGGTCTGCGTTCGAGTCTGCGTACCACTGCCAGACTTGGACGCCCGCGAAGTAGGTGCGGCGCGACCAGTAGGCGAACAGAGCGGTCCAGTCGTTGGCCTGCTCTGCTTGACTGGGCAGCCCCACCGACTGCCAGCTGTAGGGAGCGATGTGGGCACCGCTGACGCTGCGGTAGCCAACCTCCGTGAACACGATCCGCTTGTTCCAACGGGTCGCTAGGGGATGGACGATCGCCGTGTCCCATCGGGACCAGTCGGCTGCCAACGAGGCCGGTGAGCCGTTGCCCGGGAGGGGAAAGTAGCCCGACAGGCCGATGTAGTCCAGGTAGTTCCAGAACCTGACGGTGCCCGCCTGGTGGTCCCAGTTGGCGTCGTAGGTCAGTCGCCCGTGAAAGACCGTGCGGACGCGGCGAACGAGCGCGATCCAGCCGGCGGTGTTGTCAGCCGACAGGCTGTCGTTGGCGACACCGTCGAGCTCGACGCCCAGGCAGAGGTCCGTTGCGCCGGCCGACTGGGCGAGGGTCGCGTACCTGGTGACGGCGTCGCCGTAGCTGCCGAACCAGCCGATGCGGTCCGCCGGCCTGATCGCCGCTCGCCAGGTGCCCGGGCTTCCAGCGATGTCGACGTGGAAGTTGACCATGACGCGGAGCCCCAGGGCGCGGGCGGCGCGGATGGCCCCGACGAGCGCGGCGCTGGTGGGCGTGTTCGAACCGGTCGTCACAGCCGAGGTCTGTACCGAGCTTTGGTACATCGGCACCACGAGGGTGACGTAGTTCGCGCCCAGCGACCGAAGCTGCCTTAGCGAAGTCAAGGCGGCTGGCGCGGTGAACTCCCCGGACGAGAAGGGGTAGAGCGACGCGCCCCGCTGCCACGAAGTGGGCACGACCGGGGCGACAACCGGCCCGCAGCCACCCGCAGCGCTCATTGCTAGCGCCGAGGCCAGTGCGACGAGAACGTGCCGCGTGCGCTGCGCCAGCATTCGACCTCCTAGCAACGGATCAGCCCGTCGTCACCCGCCGGTGAGGTGGCTCCCTCGGCCAAGCAAGGCGTGCAACAACCGCGTTGCGCGGGGGGCTCGCCGCCTGCCACAATCGTGCCCGGAGCGAGCCCGGCGCGTCGAGGACCCTAGTCGTCGTGCCCGCACCAGCGGCCGGCACCGCGTGCCCTCGGCCTGCGCCTTGCGTACGCCGTTCCCCATCGGCTGCAGACACGCGTTGCAGTCCTTGTGGTCCTCCTAGTCCTTGGTCCTTGGTGCCGGCCACGTTCCCGGTCTTCCCGCTGCTGTACGTCATGGCCGTCCTTCTCCCATCACTCACGTGAGGTGTCTGGTGTACTCCCAGCGCACGGTGGCGTTACCGCCGGGGGACAGGTGCCGCCCCGCGGGCCCACCGCGCCTCCGTCAAGCAAGCAGGGCGATGGCCCGGCGGCAACCACCACGTCCTAGCCGTCGTCGACAGCACCGGCTTGGTCGCCGACCGTCTACCGGAACTGCCGGAGAACCCCGGAGAAGGAGGTCGATCAGTCGGCGCGAGTCGTCGCCGCGGGCAATGCACAGGTTGCCGATGCGGCTGAGCTGCCCTGACGCTCGCCGCCGGACGCCGGGGCTACCGCAGCGGAGTGAACTCGCACAGCAGGTGCTTGATGCCGTTGATGAAGCTCGAGCGCAGCCGCTGCGGCTCGCCCACCGCGTGCAGGTCGGGCAGCCGGCGGAACAGCTCGCGGAAGATCACACCGATCTCCGTCCGGGCGAGGTGGGCACCGAGGCAGAAGTGCGGGCCGGTGCCGCCGAAACCCAGATGCGGGTTCGGGGAGCGCCGCACGTCGAAGGCGTACGGATCGGTGAATGGGTCCTCGTCGCGGTTGCCGGAGTTGTAGAAGAGCAGGAGCTTGTCGCCGGCCTTCAGCTGTTGCCCGCGCAGCTCGGTGTCGCGGGTGACGGTCCGGCGCATCCAGGTGACCGGCGACGCCCACCGCACGATCTCGTCGACTGCGGTGGGCGTGACGCCCTCCACGTCGTCCTGCCAGATCAGACGCTGGTCAGGGTTCTCAGTGAGCAGCTGCAGGCCGTACGCGATCGCGTTGCGGGTGGTCTCGTTCCCCGCCACCGCGAGCAGGATGAAGAAGGACGCGATCTCGACATCGGTGAGCCGCTCGCCGTCGACCTCGGCGTTCGCCAGCGCGGAGATCAGGTCGTCGGTGGGGCGCTCGCGGCGCGAGCGGCTCAGGCCCTGCACGAGCTCCGACAGCTCGCCGCCGGCACCGAGCAGCGCGGCGACGATGTCAGCGCCCTCGGGGACGTACTCCGGGTCGCCCGCGCCGAGGATGACATTGGAGCAGCGGAAGACCCGGTCGTACTCCTCCTCGGGGATCCCCATCAGGTTGCAGATGACCTTCAGTGGCAGCCGGGCCGCCACATCGGGGACGAAGTCGCAGGAGCCGCGCGGGGCGATGTCGTCGACGATGGCCGCCGCCACTACGGCGATGTCGTCCTCGACCCGCTGGACGACACGGGGGCTGAAGGCCCGCGACACGATCTTGCGCAGCCGCAGGTGCCGCGGCGCGTCCAGGTTGATCATGCTGCCGAAGAACTCGAGGAATTCCGGCGGCATGTCGTTGATGCTCGTGGCGCCCTGCGCGGAGGAGAAGATCTGCGGGTGCCGGCTCACGTGCTCGATGTCGGCGTAGCGGGTAACCGCGTAGTAGCCCGGACCGACCGGGATCCAGTCCTGCGGCGGGTCCGGCTCGGCGTAGAACGCGAGCGGCCGGTCGCGCCGCAGCAGGGCGAAGGCGCGGTCGCGCTCGGGGAGCGGCCGGGCCCAGAAATCGAGGTCGGACAAGTCGACATCGTCGACGGACTCGATCGGCTGCGACAGTGCGGTCGTCACGGAGGTCCTCCTGGCGTACGGGTCGCAGCTCGCGTGCTGGTGCGGCTAAGTGTGACGGCTACTGACAGGGGGTCAAGAGCCTCCGGGCCGGCTGGGGACGGGCCGAGCGGCGCGGTGAAGCTCGGCCGGCCCTATGCCCGAGTCGTACCTGTCGGCGGAGGAGAGCAGGCGCGCCGCGCAGGGCGGGCAGTGGCAGGTGGCGTCGATGCCGGCGTAGGTCAGTGCCGGTGCCGGTCCACTTGTGAAGCGATGACACCGGCAAGCAGGTCGGTTGGTCCTCGAGGCCCTCTGGCTGTGGTTCGTAGCGGTCATCGCGATCTGCAGTCGCAACCGCGAACAGTGGACGTGCCCAGCCCAACTCCCGTGGCTGCAACCGCAGCAACAAGGACACTCAACCCCCGAGCCTTCCGCGAGGTCGGCCAGGTCCTGACCTTCAGGTTCCGCTGTGCGCTCGGAGGGACTCGAACCCCCAACCTTCTGATCCGTAGATCCATCCATGGCTATCGATGTCATCCGCATTTGTCCGCCGCGGGCCCCTGACCTGCAGTAATTCGAAAACGCAGTCCAGGGTTGGTTGGGCTCGTTCGAGGCTGTGCGCTCGCTTGGCAGCAAGTTGGCAGCACAGGGTGCTGGCCGGACAGTTCGGTAGCGCTCGCGGAGCGACCGGTCTCTCGGGGGCGCGAACTGAGCCGTTGTCGGTCTGGTGGCGGGGTAAACGGCAGGCCCGCCGGCGCAGTTGCGCGAGCTCGACTGTTCCGCGCTGCTCAGGTCCGGCAGCGACCCCTCGTCGACGTCGGCCTGCTTACCCAGCGAGGCACCGACTCCTCGGACACGTCGAAATCGACTGCGACCTCCGCGACGGTCAGCTCACCCCGATGAGCGACCGCGATGACGTCCCGCTTGAACTCCGCGAGGACGTCTTCGGCATAGCAACATCCTCCCTGCTGGACCACGACCCACAGAACGGATGTCAATGAGATCGACAGCAGACCCTGGCCATGGTCGGCGAGACGGTCCGACCGGTACCTTTACCGACCGCAATGGCGCCGTCCCGTGGTGGCCACCGCCACCAGCAAACCCCGCACGCGAAGCGGTCCCGCGGCCCCGCCCTGTCCGGCCCGTTTGCCGATCCTCGACCGGTCAGGCTTCGACTGGCTCCTCCAGTTCTCACGGCAATCAGGTCCCGATACGACGTCACGTTCCTCTGGCGGTATACACCCCGGCTTCCGCAGTTGGTGGGCAGATGATCATGCTGGATTCGGGGTTTGACCTGCAAGAACAGGCCGTGGGTCGGTAGGAGGGCGTGTGCCTACGCCTTCTGGGGTGCTGCCGGGAGTAGAACGTGCAGGTCAGGTGGGGTTCAGGGTCGTGACGGCCGGGGGCGGGGTGACCTGGCAGGCCCTGAGAATGCCCTGTGCGGTCTCGCTGAGCGGGGTGGTCTGGGTGACCGTGCCGGCGCTGCCGGTCAGGGTGATGGCGTGGAGTCGGCCGAGTTCGAGGGCGATCCGTCGCCAGCTCAGCCCGGTGCGACGCTCGGCGACCCGGATGAGCAGTAGCGCCAGCCAGCACAGCAGCACGTGGGCGCGGATCCGCGGTTCGATCCGGTGGAACACCGGCCGCAGCTCCAGGGTGCTCTTGAGGTCGCGGAACCCGCGTTCGGCCTCGAGCAGGTTCTTGTAGCCCAGCGCGACGTCCTCGGCGCTCAGGTCCGGTCGGAGGTCGAGAGCAGGTACTTGCCGTCCAACCGCTCCTCGGCGGTGATCTTGCTGCGGTCCAGGGCGAGACGTCCGGAGGGCAGCTGGCGCAGCCAACGCCCCAGGGCGGGATGGTCGCGCAGCGCGCACTCGGCCCGGACGTGAACCTGATCGGAAAGAGCGTTCTTGCCGGCCTTGCGCCGTTGGGCATCCCGAGCCCGGGCAGTCTTGATCCGCTCGAGCTCGGTGGTGAGCCGGCTCAGGGCCTGCTCGCGACGCTGCTTGTCCCGCTCGGCCTCGTGCGGGTTATGGCAGACGATCCAGCGCACCCCGGTGCCCTGCTCGGCGGCCTGATCGAGCCGGACCTCCTTCACGCGCAGGTTGTCCCGGACGCTGCGGTAGCGGCCCTGCCGACTTAGCGCGGCCTGCGCGGCCGGGCTGCCATCACGCATCCGCTGCCCGGCGATCCAGTGCCCACCGGCGCGGCGCAGGTAGTCCAAGTTGGTCGTGGAGGAGAACCCCCGGTCCACCACCGTGACGACCCGGCCCAGCCGCCAACCAGGCAGCCCGTCCTTGACCTCAGGCAGCACCGTGACGTCGGCGGTGTTGCCCGGCCAGACCCAACCGCGCACCGGGATGCCCTCGCGGGTCACCGCCAGCCCGATCACGATCTGCGGCAGGTCATCGCGCGAGTGTGAGTGCCCGTACCGCGCACGCCGGCGTTCGGGTTCTGCTCGGTCGGGGCCTCTTCGTGACGGCGGCGACGACAAAGGCACCCCACGTCCGGACTCCGGGAAGGGGGGCCTGGGCCTGACGTACGGGCCGCTTCCCCGCTGTCCAACTCTGGTTCGTCTTACCTGCGCAGCTTTGAGCGCTGCTTGATGGCCTTTCGCGGGTCGGGAAGCAGCGGCGGCAAGACTTCTGCGGCGAAGCTGGAGAACGCGGTGGCGGTGAGGGGGCGCGACAGGTGGTAGCCCTGGACGTAGTCGCACTTGAGTTCGGC